>Ga0316201_10001735_pt1 | contig 14987 bp, 13 predicted proteins | sample CS6wburrow_MG_FD_204516 | JGI IMG/M metagenome (GOLD analysis project Ga0316201, IMG submission 204516) | Coastal sediment microbial communities from Delaware Bay, Delaware, United States - CS-6 worm burrow | ecosystem: Environmental > Aquatic > Marine > Coastal > Sediment | place: USA... | reverse complement strand
CACGGCGTCGCGGAAAGGTCCGTAGAACGCCGAGGCATACTTGGCCGAGTACGCGAGCAGGTTGACCTGTTCGAGGGCCTCCGCATCGAGCGCCGTGCGAATCGCGTCGATGCGACCGTCCATCATGTCGCTCGGGGCCACCACGTCGCAGCCGGCGTGCGCCTGCACGATGGCCTGCTCGCAGAGCACCCGGACCGTTTCGTCGTTGAGAATCTCGCCGTCGCGAACGATGCCGTCTTGGCCGTGCGTGGTGTACGGGTCGAGTGCGACGTCACAGATCACGCCGATGTCGTCGTGTGCGTCCTTGATGGCGCGGACTGTGCGGCAGACGAGGTTGTTGGCGTTGGTGGCTTCTTTGCCGCTCGGAGTCTTGAGCTCCGGGGGCGTCACTGGAAAGACAGCGACCGCGGGAATTCCGAGAGCCTTGGCTTCGCCGACCGCTTTCACCAATAGGTCGATGCTCAGCCGTTCGACCCCCGGCATTGACGGGACAGCCGTGCGGGCGCCTTTGCCCTCCTGGACGAACACGGGCCAGATGAGGTCGTCGGGGGTGACCTTGGATTCTCGCGTGAGGCGGCGCAGCCAGTCGGTGCGGCGGTTTCGCCGCATGCGCGCGCCAGGGAACTCCGGTTGAGCGTGCTGAGTCATGCGTGCGGGTAGCCTAGCATGGTGCTAGAACCGGTGCGTGAGAATCGGGGTTTTGGCGCTGGCCGTATCGCTCTTCGTAGCGGGCTGTTCGACGACGATGACTGGGCGCAAGCAGCTCACGCTCATCAATGACGACAAGATGGATGCGATGGGCATTGCCGCGTTCGCAAGCTTGAAAAAGGAAGGCAAGATCAGCCAGGACAAGGCGCTCAGCGACTACGTGGGCTGCATCGCCGCCGCGATCGTGAAGGTCATTCCCGCCGAGCACGGCCCCAACAACGGTCGCTGGGAGGTCCTGGTCTTCGATGACCCCACGCCCAATGCGTTCGCGCTGCCCGGCGGGAAGATCGGAGTGCACACCGGAATGCTCGACATCGCAACGACACCAGGGCAGCTCGCCGCGGTGATCGGCCACGAAGTCAGCCACGTCCTGTTGCGTCACGGCAATGAGCGCATGTCGCAGTCGATCTTGGCGGATACCGCCATGAGCACGGCCTCCGTGGCAGCCGGCGCGGCGGCCCCGGAGTACCACGACTTGATCGTCGGTGGGCTCGGGGTGGGCGCCCAGTTCGGCGTGCTCTTGCCATTTAGCCGAAAGCACGAGAGCGAAGCCGACGAAGTCGGGCAGATCTTCATGGCTCGGGCGGGCTTCTATCCGGCCGAGGCCATCACGCTATGGCAGGCGATGGCGCAGGCCGGTGGGAAGGCACCGGCTCAGTGGCAGTCTACGCACCCTTCCGACCAGACCCGCATTCAACGCCTTCGAGCCAACCTTCCCAAGGCCATGAAGGAATACGAGAGGGCGCTCAAAGCCGGAAGACGCCCGCAGTGCAAGCGGCCCCCCGACGAATGGGTCAACCCCGAAGCGCTTCCTTAGCGCTCAGCGTTCTGCCGGATGAAGCCAGTGACGGCTTTGCCGATCTCGGCTGGGGAGTCCTCTTGAATGAAGTGGAGCCCCTTCACCGTGATCTCTTTTTTGCTTGGGGATCTGGCGCGGCCAGATGAGCGTGGGCCGGCGTGACTCTTTCGGTTCAGTGAAACGTGCGCGGTAGCGGTTCATTTCCTGGTCGCCGTATCGATGGGGCCGTCGCCGCCGGTGTCGACGTAGGACATCTCGCTGTCTTCGACGGCGACGCGTTCTTTGGGGTGCGGGTCTTCAGCTGAGATCGCAGTCATGGTGTATAGTCCGTCGAATGACCGCGACCCGCAAATGGAGTGCGCCGAAGAGCAAGTTTCAGGTTCCCTTCGACGGCAGCTTTCGAATCGCCGAAGCAAGCACGGCGCCCAGCAAAAAGGTCGACAAGGACCGAGTGAAGGACGAGCGCCGCGAGCACACCGGCGAGATCTACGACCTTCAACGAAAGCTCTACGCCGACAATCAACACGCCGTGCTCTTCGTGTTCCAGGCCATGGATGCAGGCGGCAAGGACGGCACGATTCGCAACGTGTTCACCGGCGTCAATCCCGCCGGTTTTCAGGTCTCGTCCTTCAAGGCGCCCTCCGACGAGGAGCTCGACCACGATTTTCTCTGGCGGGTTGCCAGGCGCTTGCCTGAACGCGGCCGGATCGGCGTCTTCAACCGCAGCCACTATGAAGAAGTGCTGGTCGTGCGAGTGCACCCCGAATTCCTCGGCGCTCAGCGGCTGCCCGGGCTGAATCTCGACACCCTTTGGAGCGAACGCTACGAATCGATTCGCAACTTCGAGAAGCACCTCGCCGACAACGGCACCATCATCGTGAAGTTCTTTCTGAATGTTTCCTTGGAGGAACAGAAAAGCCGCCTGCTCGAACGAATCGACAATCCGAGCAGGAACTGGAAGTTCAACCCTGGCGACGTCAAAGAGCGAGACCGCTGGCCCGACTACATGCGTGCGTTCGAAGACGCGCTCAACGAAACCTCGCGTCCCTGGGCGCCCTGGTACGCGGTCCCCGCCGACAGCAAGCCCTACATGCGCCTCGAAGTCGCCCGCATCGTCCGCGAAACACTGCAGGGGCTCGGGCTCGAGTTCCCGAGCATCGACGAAACTGCGAGGCTCGCGTTGCTCGACTGCCGCAAGGCCCTCGAAGCTTCATGACTTCGGCCCCTCCGATCGTCTTGACGGTTGCCGGTTCCGACCCTTCCGCTGGGGCCGGGCTGCAGGCGGACCTCAAGACGATTCAACAGCACGGCGCCTACGGAGCAGCGGTACCGACTCTGATTTCGGTGCAGGACAGCCGCGCGGTCGAGCAGGTTGAGCCGCTGTCGGTGGACCTCGTTCGGGCCCAGCTCGCGACCCTGCTCGCAGATATCGAGCCGGCCGCAGCCAAGACCGGCGCGCTCGGTTCGCCGGAGGTGGCACGGCTCTTGGGTTCCATCATGAACGAGACCGAGTTTGGCTGGGTGGTCGACCCGGTCTGGTTGCCGAGTCGGGGGGCCTCGCTGTCAACCGGGGACATCGTAGAGGCCTACAAAGACTCGGTCGTTCCGCAGGCCGCGCTGGTCACACCAAACGCGCAGGAGGCAGCCCTGCTGGCCGAGATGCCCGTGCGTAGTCTCGATGACGCCGGCACAGCCGCCGAACGGATTGCCGCCCTTGGTACACCCGCGGTTCTGATCAAGGGCGGTCACCTGCAAGGGGCTGACCGAGGCAGCGATCTGCTTCTCTGCGACGGAGAGGTCCGTGTGTTCGCTGCCGTCGAGCTCGTCCCCGGTCGATTTCACGGAACCGGCTGCGCGCTTTCGGCAGCGATCGCGTCTCGACTGGCGTTCGGGGCCGACCTTCCGACTGCGGTCGAGGGCGCCAAGGCCTGGCTCGGCGGCGCGCTCGCCCACGCATTCGCGGTGGGGAAGGGAGCCAAGCCCGTGAATCATCTCTGGCCTCTAAAAGACAAACCTTGAATCCTTTCGAAGTTTTGCCGACGCAATAGTTGCCCTGCCTTTTGCGAGGCTGCTACATGCGAGCAGGTTTTCGGATGGCGCGGCGTCGCAAGAAGAAGGGAGCTCCCCAGATTGAGCTACCCATGGATAGCATCGAGGACGCATCGCTCGTCGTCGAAGCGCAGCGTCGATATCTCAACTACGCGCTGAGCGTCATCACCTCGCGCGCGTTGCCCGATGTCCGTGATGGGCTCAAGCCCGTGCAGCGGCGAATCCTGTACACGATGTTCAACGAGCTCCGTCTCCGGAGCGACGTCAAGCATCGCAAATCGGCGGCCATCGTCGGCGACGTGATGGGTAAGTTCCACCCACATGGCGATACCGCGATCTACGATGCCCTGGTTCGGATGGCCCAGTCCTTCACCATGCGTGAGCCCCTCGTGGACGGGCGGGGCAACTTCGGCTCCCCGGATGGCGATTCGGCCGCGGCGATGCGTTACACCGAAGCCCGCCTGCAGAAGCTCTCGGACGAGCTCCTGGTCGAGCTTGCCAAAAAGACGGTTGCCTTTCGGCCCAACTACGATGGCCGGCTGTTCGAGCCGATTGTCCTACCTGCGCGTTTTCCCAACCTTCTGGTGAATGGTTCGCAGGGCATTGCAGTTGGCATGGCAACCTCGATTCCACCTCACAATTTGTCGGAGGTGATTCAGGCCTGCGTGGCGCTCATCGACGGGGACCTCACGACCAAGCAGTTGATGAAGTTCGTGAAGGGGCCCGACTTCCCGACCGGTGGCGAGCTGATCAGCAGCACGAGCGAGCTGGCGTCGGCGTACGAGAATGGGCAGGGCTCGCTCAAGCTCCGCGGGGAGTGGAAGACCGAGAACCCGCGCAGTGGAAATCCATCGATCGTGATTCGCTCGATCCCCTACTCGGTCGAACGAAGCACCGTCGTCGAGAAGATTGCCGACGTGATCATCGCGAAGAAGCTGCCCGTGCTGCTCGATGTCCGCGACGAGAGCACCGATGACTGTCGCATCGTCTGCGAAATGAAGAAGGACGCCGACCCGCAGCTGATCATGGCGTACCTCTACAAGAACACGCCCCTGCAGACCAACGTGCAGGTGAACCTCACCTGCCTGGTGCCGACCTCCAACCCAGAGGTGGCTGCACCACAGCGCATCGGCCTCAAGGCCATCCTTCGGCACTTCCTCGACTTCCGAATGGAGGTGGTCACCAAGCGGCTCGAGTTCGAGCTCGACCAGCTCCTCAAGCGCATCCACATTCTCCAAGGCTTCGTCATCGTCTTCGATGCGCTCGACGAGGCGATTCGGATCATCCGCAAGTCGGAGGGCAAGCAGGACGCAGCCCAGAAGCTGATGAAGCGCTTCGCGCTCGACGAGCTGCAGGTGGATGCGATCCTCGAGCTCAAGCTCTACCGCTTGGCAAAGCTACAAATCCTCGAGATTCGGTCCGAGCTAGAGCAGAAACAAAAGGAAGCTCGCCGAGTGCAGAAGCTGCTCAAGAGTCCGGCCGCACGCTGGAAGCTGGTGCGTGCCGAGCTGCAGGAGCTCGCCTCCGCCTACGCGGATCCCCGCCGAACCCGCATCAGCGGGAAGCTCGACGAGCCCGAGTTCGACGCAGAGGCGTTCATCGTCGATGAGGACGCGATGGTCGTCGTCACCGAACAGGGCTGGGTCAAACGTCAGCAACGAGTGAAGGACGTGGCCTCGACTCGGGTGCGAAAGGGCGACCGGGTGCTGGCGGTTCTGGCCGGCTCGACCAAGAGCACGGTGGCGTTCTTCAGCAGTCACGGCGTCTGTTACGTCAGCCGCCTCGTCGATGTTCCGGCGACGACCGGGCACGGTACACCGCTTCAGACCCTGTTCAAGATGGCGGACGGGGAGCGTATCGTCGGTGCCATGGGTTTCGACCCGCGCTTCTTGGAGGTGCCGCCCCTGGACGAGGACTCCGAAGAGCCCGAGGAGCCGTATGCCATCGCCGTCACTCGGGGAGGCCTTGCGCTACGTTTCTCGCTTCGCGGGCATCGAGAGCCGTCGACTCGTTCGGGCCGAAAGTTCACCAGACCGAAACAAGGTGACGAAGTGATCTACGTGGCGCCTGTCTTCCAAGAGGACTGCGTCGCCTGTGTGACGAAGGAGCGACGCGCCCTGGTCTGTGAAGCCGATGATGTCTCGTTGCTGGCCGGCCCAGGTCGGGGCGTGATGCTAATCAAGCTGGCCAAGAGCGATGAGGTTTTGGCGGCGCGGGTCTTGTCCTATGACGACGACGTTCTGATCGCCAAGCGCGACGGAGGCAGCGAGTACCGAATCACGCTTCGCAAGTACGAGATCGTGTCCCGGGGGGGCAAGGGCTTTCAGCTCTTCACCCGCGGCCAGGTCGAAGGCGAAGTCTACCAGGAGCCCGAGGTTCCCATGTTTCCGGAGGAATAGTGGCGTACACCGCCAAAGACATCGATGTTCTCGAAGGTTTGGAGCCGGTCCGAAAGCGGCCCGCGATGTACATCGGCGGGACCGACGCCCATGGCTACCACCATTTGCTCTGGGAAATTCTCGACAACTCCGTGGACGAGGCGATTAACGGGCATGCCTCACGCATCGAGGTGGCGCTGGACAAAGATCATCACGGAGCGACGATCACCGACAATGGGCGCGGCATCCCGGTGGACAGGCACCCAAAGTTCAAGAAGTCAGCGCTGGAGCTCATCCTCACCACGCTTCACGCGGGCGGTAAGTTCGAAGGGAAGAGCTACCAAGTAGCCGGCGGTCTTCACGGCGTGGGGTCGTCGGTCGTCAATGCGCTCTCTTCGGAGCTGACCGCCACGGTCTGGCGCGGAGGGAAGACTTACTCGCAGCCATACAAGCGCGGCAAAGCGACTGCGAAGCTCAAGGTCGGAGCGAAGACCAGCAAGCGGGGGACATCCATTCACTTCCGGCCGGACATGGAGATTTTCGGCAAGCGGGCTGCTTTCGATTCCAAGCGTGTGGCCGAGCGTCTCGAGGCAAAGACCTATCTTCATCGGGGCCTCAAGATCGTCTTCATCGACGAGAAGAGCGGCGAGCGTAAAGAGTTCGAACATCCGGGTGGCATCGTCGACTTCCTCGACAAGCTGGTCGCTGAGCGGGGGAACCCATCGGTGCATGCGGAGGCGTTCACCGCCGAAAGCGACGGCGAGCCGCGACTCGAGATCGCCTTGCGATGGACCGAGGGCACCGACGAATTGATCCGTTCGTACGCCAACGGCATCCCGACAGGTTCGGGCGGCACGCACGAGAACGGGTTCAAGCAGGGGCTCTCGAAGGCGATTCGCAACCACATGGAGACGCATAAGCTCACGCCCAAAGGCGTGAAGATTACGGCTGAAGACATACGCGAAGGGCTGGTCGCGCTGCTGAGCGTCTACGTGGAGGAACCTCAGTTTCAGGGGCAGACCAAGGACCGGCTCAACAATCCCGAGGTGACGGCGCAGATCGAGTCCTGGGTACGCACGGCGTTCGAGCAGTGGCTGCTGAACAACAAGACTGTCGCCGAGTCGATCATTGCCCGCGTGATCATCTCATCGCGCGCGCGTGCCGCGAGCCGCGCGGCGAGCCAGCAGGTGTCCCGCAAGACGGCCGTCAGCCATCGCTTGAACCTGCCGGGCAAGCTTTCCGACTGTTCGAGTACCAATCCCGACGACAGCGAATTGTTTCTCGTGGAAGGTGACAGCGCGGGTGGGAACGCGAAGCAAGGGCGAGACCGCAAGACCCAGGCCATCCTTCCGCTCCGTGGAAAGGTTCTGAACGCCGAGCGTGCGTCCCAGGCGCAGATTCTCGGCAACCGCGAGCTTCAAGACATCGTGAGCGCGCTCGGCTGCGGGATTGGCAAGGACTTCGACATCTCAAAGCTGCGATACGGACGTGTCTTCCTGTTGATGGACGCGGACAGCGACGGGCACCACATCGCAACGCTCTTGCTGACATTCTTCTTTCGGATGCTGCCCGGGCTCGTGAGGGCCGGACATGTCTTCTTGGCGCAGCCACCGCTCTATCGACTCGACATCGGCAAGCAGGTTCATTGGGCGCTCGATGACGAAGAACGCGACCGCATCATTGCCGCCGCGCCGGCGAACGCGAAGGTCGAGATCAGCCGCTTCAAGGGGCTAGGCGAAATGACCGCCGACGAGCTCCGGGAAACCACGCTCGACAAGAATCGACGCAGGGCTCTGCGGGTCATGATCGATGGCGAGCTAGAGGCCGATCGGGTTTTCAGCGAGTTGATGGGCAAGGACCCGGCGCCGCGCTACCAGTTCATCATGGAACAGGCTCCAGCGGCCGAAGCCGTAGAGCTCGACGTGTAGCGAAGAAATTGCATCCGGTTTTTTGACCCGCTTGCTGCGTTCTGGTTCAACCACTTCAGGAAGTACTTCGATAACTCCGGGGAGTGGTGATGCAATCGACCTGTCATGTTTGCGAGAAGACCTTCGAGGCGCGGTTTCGCTACCAGGTTCGCGAGGAGAACGGGCAGTACCTCTATATTTGCTCGACGGCTTGTCAGCAGAAACTGCTGCTCGGGGTCGATGGCATCCACGCATGCGACACCTGCGGCGCGACCTTCGAGATCGAATACCCTTATCAAATGAGTGTGAGCGATGGGCGTCGCCAGTACTTCTGCTCGACAGGATGCCGGGAGCGGGGAGAGCAACGCCACAGCGAGGTGGGACTGACCCGCGCGGCGCCGAAGCGCATTGCGGTGTTCAACCACAAAGGCGGCACCGGCAAGACGACGACGTCGATCAACCTCGCCGCGGGCTTGGCCGAGTCGGGGCGCCGTGTCTTGCTCATCGATGCGGACGGACAGGGTAATGTTGGCGCTTCGCTTGGGATCGCAGGTCAGCGTACGCTCTACCATGTGCTCGTGAACGGCGCGAAGGCGTCTGACGTCGCGGTGCCCGTTCGAGAGGGGCTCGATGTCCTGACCTCCAACGAGTCGCTTGCCGCTGCCGAGCTCTTTCTTGCGGAGCGCCCGAATCGTGACCGCATCATGCGCGAGCGCTTGGGTGATGCGTGTCGAGACTATGACACCGTCGTGGTCGACTGCGCACCGGCGCTTTCGCTGATGAACCAGAACGCCATGGTGTACGCGGACTCTGTCGTGGTTCCGGTCGCCTGCGACTATCTCTCCTTGATCGGTGTCAAGCAAGTGCTGCGAACGATTCGCAACGTTCGCGAGCTGCTTCAGCACGACGTGGAGCTTCTCGGGGTCTTGCCGACCTTCTTCGACGTGCGCAATCGGATTTCACGAGAGGCGATTCTGACGCTTCGTGAACACTTCGAGGGACGCTGCTACGATCCGATCCGAATCAACACGAAACTCCGTGAGGCCCCGAGCGCGAAGCAGACGATCTTCGAATACGCTCCCAAGAGCCATGGCGCGGAGGACTACATGCGTTTGGTGCAACGGGTGACTGTCGTTGCCGCTACCGGCAAGAGGGCGAAGATGCGAGCTTCACTCTCGGTCGCATCTTAGGGGGTGGGCACATGAAGCGACGTGAAGCAACAGGGGTACGGGACGTTCTACAAGAAGACGAGGTGAGCGCGGTTCTGCGCGACAGCTTCTATGGCGACAGGCCTGGGAAGCGCGGCCGGGCAAAACCCAAGAAGGCGAAGAAGCCCGACCACTACGACGTGATTTGCATCTCCCTCTACAAGGAAGATCTGGCGCAGCTCGACAAGATGGTCGCAAAGCTCAAAAAGCAGGGCCATCGCAGGGTCAGCCGGAGCGCTCTCATCCGGTTCGCCCTGGACCAGGTGGATATTCAGGACTTTCCTCGCAGCTACTAGCGTGCCGTCACCGGGGCGCTATACTCCGCGCCAATTTTTAGGGTCCTCTGGAGGTTCCGGTGACTGACAGCATCCTACGGGAAGCACTCACCTTTGATGACGTGTTGCTCGTTCCGGCGTACGCGGATTTCTTGCCCGCGAACGCCGACGTTTCGACTCGTTTTACGCGTGAGCTCGAGCTTCGAATTCCGTTCGCCTCGAGCGCGATGGACACGGTGACCGAATGGCGCACCGCGGTGACCATGGCCCGTGAGGGCGGGATCGGCATCCTCCACAAGAACATGAGCCCCGAGCTCCAGGCCCTCGAGGTCACCAAGGTGAAGCGTGCCGAGACGGGCATGATCGTCGACCCGGTGACCGTGGGCCCCGGCGAGTCGCTCCACGACGCACTCGAGCTGATGCGTCGCCACGAGATTTCGGGCCTGCCCGTCGTCGAGGGCACCAGGCCGGTTGGCATTCTCACCAGCCGCGACGTTCGCTTCGAGCAGAACCTCAATCAGAAGGTCGCTCAGCTCATGACCAAGGAGCTCGTGACCGTGCCGCCCGGTGTCGAGCAAGACAAGGCGCGCGAGTTATTGCACAAGCACCGCATCGAGAAGCTGTTGGTAGTCGGTGACGATGGCGACCTCGTCGGCCTCATCACGATCAAGGACTTGCTGCAGGCGGACCGCTACCCGGATTCGATCAAGGACTCACTCGGTCGGCTCTGCGTCGGCGCCGCGCTCGGCGTGGGTCCGGATCGAGACAAGCGAACCGAGGCCTTGGCGCGTGCAGGCGTCGACGTGATAATCATCGACACCGCGCACGGTCACACAAAGGGTGTGATCGACGCCGTGCGGGACACGAAGTCGCAGTACCCCGACGTGCAGGTGGTTGCCGGAAACGTAGCGACGGCCGACGCAACCATCGCATTGATCGATGCGGGTGCCGATGCGGTCAAGGTGGGCATGGGCCCTGGCTCGATTTGCACCACGCGGGTCGTGGCCGGCATTGGCGTTCCCCAGGTGACCGCCGTCATGGACTGTGCGCGCGCAGGGCGAGAGCGGGGCGTTCCGATCATCGCAGACGGCGGCGTGAAATATTCGGGCGACGCCGTGAAGGCGATTGCCGCCGGCGCCGAGAGCGTCATGATCGGCTCGCTCTTCGCCGGCACCGACGAGGCGCCCGGTGAGCTCGTTCTCTACCAGGGACGAACCTACAAGTCGTATCGCGGCATGGGCTCGCTCGGCGCGATGCGCGAAGGTTCATCGGATCGCTACGCGCAGGCAGACGTATCGGACGTGGGCAAGCTCGTCCCAGAGGGCATCGAGGGTCGCGTACCCTATCGCGGGCCATTGTCGACGGTGCTCTATCAGCTTGTCGGCGGCTTGCGCGCCGGCATGGGCTATACGGGGAATCCCTCGATCGCCGAGCTTCAGAAGAATGCACAGTTCGTTCGAATCAGTCCGGCGGGGCTGCATGAGAGTCACGTTCATGACGTGATGGTGACGAAGGAAGCGCCGAACTACCGGGTTAGTTGAGCCGGGGCCGTAGGGCCGTGGGGCGGTGACCGTAGGGCCGTAAGGCCGTAAGACCGTGGCCGTGGCCGTGGCCGTGACCGTGACCGTGACCGAGACCGAGACCGAGACCGAGACCGTGGCCGAAAGGTCTTGGGGTCTTGGGGGGTTAGGGTCGGCTTAGGCGGTAGGTGAGGGCGACGAGTCTGTCGGCCAGGGCCAGTAGCTCCGGGTGCGTGATGAATCCCCAGGCCTGCGCGATCATCAAGGCTGACTGGGCTTCTTTCGCTGAACCCGCGGCCGTCGCGAAGCGCGATCGTCTGTTGCCGGGGTCGCTGTGGGCGCCTTCGGCCAAGTTGAGAACGACGCTCGCCACCGCCCGGCGCAGTTGCCGAGCTAGATCGCGGTCCTGGCGAGCGATCCTCGGAAGCACTGGCCCAAGCGCTCGAACAAACTCCAACGCAACCTCGTGGGCAATGAACTTCGCCATACCGAAGACTCCTTCAACATTCGCTTCTCGGTCACGCCCCCATCTCCGTTGCGCACCACCAACCCCACTGCCCCCCACTCGAACTCCCACGGCCACGCCCACGGTCACGGCCCTACGGCCCTACGGCCACGGCCCTACGGCCACGGCCCCACGGCCCCACACCCACCGCCCTCCCTCGACCGTCCCGACGCCCCATGTTAGACCCGCCCGCATGATCGTTGATGGGGTTTTGATTCTCGATTTTGGGTCGCAGTACACCCAGCTCATCGCTCGGCGGATTCGGGAGCAGCACGTCTATTGTGAGATTCAGCCGTGCACCTATTCGCTCGCGGAGATTCGAGATATCGAGCCTCGAGCGATCATTTTGAGTGGCGGGCCGGCGAGTGTGTTCGCTGAGGGGTCGCCCAGCGTCGACCCGGGCGTGTTTGACCTCGGCGTTCCCGTCTTGGGCATATGCTACGGCATGCAGCTCAGCACTCATTTGCTCGGCGGCACCGTCGAACGCGCCGATGAGCGAGAGTACGGGCCAGCGCGGCTCGAGGTGCTCAAGCCCGAGGGACTGTTGCACGGGTTCAAGGCTGGCTCCCAGGTGGACGTTTGGATGAGCCACGGCGATCGAGTCGAAAGCCTGCCCCCTGGTTTCGAGACGATCGCCCGAACCTCGAATAGCCCGTTCGCCGCTGTTGCGAATCTGCAACGGAACATCTTCGGGGTGCAGTTCCATCCCGAGGTGGCGCACACGCCGCGCGGCGTGGAGATGCTTCGGGCGTTCCTATTCGAGGTGGCCGGTTGCAAGCCGAACTGGACTCCGGGTTCCTTCGTAGAACAAAGCATCGATTCGATTCGCCGTCAGGTTGGTGATCGCGCAGTGGTCTGCGGCTTGTCAGGCGGCGTGGACTCATCGGTCGCGGCGATGCTCGTGTCCAAAGCGATCGGCGATCGGCTCACGTGCATCTTCGTCGACAACGGCTTGCTCCGAAAAGACGAACCCGAGAGCGTGGTTCACACCTATCGCGACCACTTCGGCCTCAGGCTGATTCACGTTGATGCCGCCGATGAATTCCTCAATCAGCTCGAAGGGGTGTCCGACCCCGAAAAGAAGCGGAAGATCATCGGGCGCGTGTTCATCGATGTCTTCCAGCGTGAGGCCGAGAAGCTGCAAGATGTGGGCTACCTCGTTCAGGGCACGCTCTATCCCGATGTGATCGAGAGCCTATCGTTCAAAGGCCCGAGCGCCGTCATCAAGAGCCACCACAACGTGGGCGGCCTCCCGGACACCCTTCACCTCGAGCTCATCGAACCGCTTCGCCTGCTTTTCAAGGACGAGGTTCGCGAGGTCGGCGAGGCCATGGGGATGCCGCACGACTTACTCTGGCGTCATCCATTTCCGGGTCCGGGGCTCGCGGTTCGCTGCCCAGGCGCGATCGAGCGAGAGAAGCTCGACATCCTTCGAGAAGCCGATGCGATCTTCATGGAAGAGCTTCGCGCCTCGGATCTTTACGACAAGATTTGGCAAGCGTTTTGCGTGATCCTTCCCGTGCGGACGGTCGGTGTCATGGGCGACGAACGGACCTACGACTACGCGATCGCGGTTCGCGCGGTGGACTCGAGAGACGGTATGACGGCCGACTGGGCGCGCATTCCGCACGAGGTTCTGGCTCGCGTCTCGACCCGGATCATCAATGAGGTCCGTGGCTGCAATCGCGTTTGCTACGACATTTCGTCCAAGCCCCCATCGACGATCGAATGGGAGTGAGGGTCGCCGCTCTGGCCCTGGCCCTCGTTGCCTTGGGCTGCGCGAAAACGAGCACGGTTGTCCCGGAGCCCGCGCGTCTGCAGGTCGTCGCGACTCCGGCAAACGCCTCGGTGTACATCGATGGGCACTACTTCGGCCGGGCCATGGTGCTCTCGCAGGAGCCGAAGGCGTTGGCCCCCGGCGCGCATCTGATGACGGTGCAGGCCGAGGATCACTTCCCGCACGACATGGAGCTGAAGCTCCCGAGGGGAGTGACCACGATCAACATCGAGCTTCGACCGGTTCCGCCCTAGGGCAGCTACAGCGCCAGCGTCCCCTACTCGGAGAAGGCGCCCTTGAGCTCTTGGCTGGTTTGGTACTCCTGCTCGATCATCGGGCCGGCGAGCCGAACCACGAGGTGGGTGGGGCTCATCTTCTTGAGGGCCTGGAGCTCGGCGTATTTGTCTTCAATCGCCTGGTCGACGAGGACGAGGTTGGCCTGGGCTCGGACGAAATCCGGGCGCTTGGCAATCGTCTCCTTGAGAAGCTGTTCGGTCCGGGCCGGGTCGACGTATCGCTCGAACGCTTCCATGGCGCGCAGGTAGGTGCGGATGGGCGGGTCTTCGGGGCCGTCCTCGGCGTATCGCATCATTCGGTCGTACTCGAGCCACTGTCCGCGCAGGCGGAAGTAGTTGGCGTTGGCGAAGTACGCGAGCTGCGACTTCGGATCCTGGCTGATCGCCTGCTTGATCAGATCTGCCCCGGAGACGAGTGGCGCTTCCGACAGAACGCGCAAAGCGCGAACGACCTTGCGTAAGTCAGCTGCTTTTGTTTGGAGCTTTGCGGCGCGCGCCTGGTCTTGTGCCGCGGCTTCACTGGCCTCGATAGGCCGATTGGTGGTCAGCTGACGCAGCTCGGTCAGATCTTGACGTCGTTCCTGATCCAGAATCCACGCAGCGGTCATCAAGGCGCCGGCGTACGAAAGGTCGAGATAGCCGCGGAGGGTCAGCGCTTCGGCTCCCTGCCGCCCAGCAGCGAAGCGCCTCGCAGCGTCGTACTCCGGAAAACGGTCACCGCGAATGATCTCCAGCACCTGCACCATCGAGGTGATCGGCGTGTCAGGAGGCGGAATCGGCGGGATGCCATAGGCCTTCTGAAACTCCTGGACGACCTGGACCGCTTCGGGCGGCCGCATCGTTTCGACGTCGACGCCCTTGCCGATCGTCGAGCCATCGTTCGTGGAGGATTTGGACGAGGCGCATGCGCTCAAGACGAGCATCATCAGCCATGCGGAGACCGTTCGTTTCATGGCGCGGAGGCTAGCACAGGCCTCGGTCGGCCCCTAGAAGCGGACTAGAAGCGGACTAGAACCGAACGAAAACGTCGAACTCGATCGAGACGTTGCTGAGCACGTCCCCCGGAACCACGACATAGAAACCGTCGACGAAGAAATCGCTGTAGCCGACCCCAAGCCGGATGTTGGCACGCTTCCATGAAAAGACGAAGCCGGGGACGATGGCGAACGCGTTCCGCAGCTCGCTCAGATCGCCCTCGACCTGAGCGCTGATGGTCGGGTTCCCCGCGTCGAGAGTGCCATTGACCACGACGTCGCTGACATAGGGCACCCATCTCAGGGTGAATGTGAAGGCGACCACGCGAGAGAGTCGCCATTCGAACATCGCCCAAAGTTGAAGGAAGTCAACTACGATTGCGCCTTCGACTGCGGTGCCGTCCGGCTGCGTGTCGGCATCCCCATTGACGGCGGTGTACCGCGCTCCGAAGTGCGTGCTGATGTCGGAGTTGATCCGCACGGAAGAGGCCAGAGAGACTGGAAGCAGAAAGTATCTAATTTTGGTGTTGTCGGGTTGCTCGATGGTGCCGGTGAGGAATCCGGCTGAAACACTCAGCGCGAGTTTCCTGC
>Ga0316201_10001734_pt1 | contig 14989 bp, 13 predicted proteins | sample CS6wburrow_MG_FD_204516 | JGI IMG/M metagenome (GOLD analysis project Ga0316201, IMG submission 204516) | Coastal sediment microbial communities from Delaware Bay, Delaware, United States - CS-6 worm burrow | ecosystem: Environmental > Aquatic > Marine > Coastal > Sediment | place: USA... | reverse complement strand
TCATGTAGCCATGCGCGATCGTCTTACCGCCGGGCATCTCTTTCGCCGCGCGCTCGACGTCGACATGGATCCACTGGTAATCGTTGGTTGCCTCGGCGAACTGGTCGATCCGTTGCTGATCGATCACGAGCCAGTCCGATACGCCAACCTCCTCGCCCTCGAGCGCCTTGGCATCTTCGACTGATGAAATTAGCCTTGCCACGAACTATCCCCTGTCTCCCTGCTGCGTTACAACAACACAAGTGGCTGCCGGACCGCAAGTTCCCGGTCCCGGCATTGTATGCTAGACGTACGCTGTAAAGGAGAAGCTATGCCGACTGTCAGCAACGTGTACGTCGCCCTGCTCGCTGCCGGGGCATCACGACGCTTCGGTTCGCCCAAGCAACTTTATGAGTGGCAGGGCATACCGCTGGTTCAGCATGCGGTGAACCGGGCTAGTGACGCGTGTGGAGATCGCGTCCTGCTCGTGCTCGGACACCGGTGGCGGGCAGTGAAGGCAGCAGTCCCGAACGTGCCGTTCATCACTCTTAACGAACGTCACGATCGAGGCATGAACACGTCAATTGCTGCGGCCGCCCGCTCGCTGCGCTGCGTGGCCGACGCCATCATTGTGATGCCGGTCGACCAGCCACTCGTAACGGCCGATCACTTGCGTGCCCTCGTCAACGCCTGGTCGGGCGATCCGGACAAGATCGTGGCGTCGCATTACTCGGGGATAGACGGCACACCGACTCTTTTCGCAGCCGGTGCGTACGACCAACTCGTATCGCTGGACCTGGACGGTGGGGCCCGCACGCTGTTGTCGGACGAACGCTACCGGGTTGAATCGGTCGCGTGCGAAGCAGCGGCTTTCGACATCGACTCACCCGACGACCTCGAGCAGCGTTCGCAATTCACCCAGTCCGAGTCGCCGTCGACATAGTGCTCCTTCTTCCATATCGGCAGCCGCAGCTTTAGTTCGTCGATGATGTAACGACAGGCCCTGAACGCTTCGTCACGGTGCCGTGCGACGACGCCAACCCAAACGGCGCACTCGCCGATTTCGAGCAGGCCAACGCGATGCACGAACGATGCCCGGACGAACGGAAACAGCTCGTTTGCCTCAGCGATGATCTTCTCGCCCTCACTGACCGCCACCGGCTCATACGCTTCGTACTCGAGGCGTTCGACCTCTCGGCCATCGTTGTGATTTCGCACCCAACCCTCGAATGCCGAGTAACCGCCGGCCGTGGGATCGAACAGCCCTTCGCGAAGGACTGCTGTATCGATCGGCTCGCTGGTGATCGTGACCAACTCAGCCACCTGCAACGGGCGGAAACAGCAGGACCGTGTCGCCATCGTTGACTGGCGACTGCCAGTCCGCCATCTCGTCGTTGATGGCCACCTTGCAATGTCCCGCGGGCTCATGTGAGCCGTGACGATCGCGGGTCTTGGCAAACACGTCGGCCGCGTTGGCGACGTCGAGTGTCAGGGTTTCCTCGCCGACGCCGGCATTCTCGCGGAACAGCGCAAAATACCGGACCGTGACCGTCTTCACGACGCCGCCTCGAGAATGCTGCCGTCGAGATCATCCGGCGTATTCACGTTGTCGAGAGAAGCTGGATCCGGTTGCTTCAGCAGGCAAGTATCCGAGCGGATAAGCATCTTCCGGGGACAGTTGATCCCATCGTCGACGAAGCCGCGGATCAGCGTATCGGAGCCTGCACGATATACGGCGCACAAGGGCTCGGGCAGGCTGTCGTGGCTGCTGCTGTAAGCCGTGAACGGGCGCGTCGTGTCGACGCGCTGCAACAGGTACTCGACCGTATCAACTTCTATGTTTGGCAGGTCGCAGGCAACAACGAGCCAATTGACGTCCGGATACTCGTCCATTGCCGAGAGGATCCCGGCGACCGGTCCCATATTCTCGTAGCGGTCAACGATCTGCGAGAATCGTGCGCGTTCCGGCTCATCACGCTGGTCGCCGCTGGTGGAGACGAACACGCTCGGCAATACGGATTCCAGCACCTCGACAGCGTGGCTGAGCTGGCTCTTGTCGTCGCGCCGCAGCAATGCCTTGTCGTGACCCATGCGGCGGCTCTTGCCACCGGCAAGCACGAGTCCCCAGGTGGTGTCAGTCGTCATATCGATAGTCCTGCTTGCCGCCGCTTTTCGCCACGAGCCGAGTCTCACGAATAACGATATCGTGAGACAGTGCCTTGCACATGTCGTAGATCGTCAACGCGGCGACGCTCGCGCCGGTCAGCGCTTCCATCTCGACACCGGTCTTGTGATGGACTTTGCAGAGGCACTCGACGACGGCTTCGTTGCCGTCCATCGATATTGTCACCTTGCAGTTCTCGAGACCCAGCGGGTGACAGAACGGTATGAGCTCGTGCGTCTTCTTGGCGGCCATGACGCCCGCGATGATCGCCGTGGCAAACACCGGCCCCTTCTTCGTACTGATGTCGTCACCGTCGATCACTGCAACGACCTCGTCGGGCAGGTGCACGATCGAACGCGCGCACGCTTGCCTGTCCGTGACGAGCTTGTCACTCACGTCGACCATCGTGGGCCGGTTCGCTGCATCGATGTGGCTAAGCTTGCTCACGTCATCCACCAATCCTGTACATCTCGACCTTGCTGAGCGCGTGGTGTTCCGCCACTTTGGGCTGGCGCAGCTCACTGTACCGGTCCGCACGCTGCAGCCAGATACGCGACAGAATGTCGCCCAGCTCTTCCTCGTCGGCACCGTTTCTGAGCGGCTCCCTGAGGTCGGTTCCCTGCGTCGCAAACAGGCAGGTATACAACGTACCGTCCGCCGACAGGCGCGCCCTCGAACAACTGCCACAGAACGGCATTGTGACCGAGGAGATAAAGCCGATCTCGCCGCCACCATCCACGTATTCGTAACGGCGCGCGACCTCTCCCGGGTAGTTGCGGCCAACCGCGCGCAAGGGCCAGCGAGCCTGCGCCATTTTCAGCAGCTCGCTCGATGGCACGACCTGGCCCATCGTCCAGCCGTTGCGATTGCCGACGTCCATGTATTCGATAAGCCGCACGATGTGGCCCGTGCCGCGGAAGTGCTGGAGAAGCTCGGGCACCGTGTGATCGTTGATACCCCTTTGTACGACGGCATTTATCTTGATCGGCGTAAGACCTGCTCTCTCGGCGGCCTCGATCCCGTCCAGCACCGCGGACAACTCACCCCGGCCGCCGCTCATGCGGCGAAACACTTCCTCGTCCAGGCTGTCCAGGCTTATCGTCACCCTGTGCAGGCCCGCGTCCGCAAGCTGTTGTGCAACTGGCGCGAGCAGCATCGCATTGGTGGTGAGCGCGAGGTCGTCGACGCCGTCGAGCACCGCGAGCTCGCCCACCAGTTGAGCGATATTCCTGACCAGCAAAGGTTCACCGCCCGTCAGCCGCAGCTTCGACACGCCCAGGCCCGTCGCGACCCGCGCAATCTTCAGGATCTCCGCGTGAGTCAGGCGCTGCTCGCGCGCCATGAATTCGTAGTCCGCGTGGAACTCCGTCTCGGGCATGCAGTAGGGACAACGCAGGTTGCAGCGGTCGACGAGCGAAATCCTGAGGTCGTGTAAAGGCCGCGCGAGCGCATCGCGAGTCTCGCGCTGGTCGGGCGCAGGCGTCTTGATCGGGTCCGTGCTCATCCGCGTATTCTGCACGAAGCGCTGCCGATACGCACCGTTACAGACGGCGGCACGTCCCGGTGATAAGGTATCCAAATCCAAGCAGGAGGAATGATGAACGTTACGTTTAGCGAACAGGAACGGGCGTTTCGGGATGAAGTGCGAGCCTTTTTCCGCGACAAGTTTCCGGCCGATATCAAGGACAAGCAGGACCGCGGAATCCCCCTCGAGAGGGACGACTTCATTCGCTTTCAGAAGTGCCTGCATGAGCAGGGCTGGGCCGGCGTCAACTGGCCGGTGGAGTACGGCGGCACCGGCTGGACACCGGTTCAGAAGTACATATTCATGACGGAGATGGCGGAAGCCAATGCGCCGGAAATCATCCCGTTCGGGCTCAGCATGGTGGGTCCGGTCATCTACACGTTTGGCAACGAGGAACAGAAGCAACGTTTCCTGCCCGACATCCTCGCCAGCAACGTCTGGTGGTGCCAGGGCTACTCTGAGCCCGGGTCTGGCTCGGACCTGGCCTCGCTGAAGACTCGGGCCGATCTCGCCGGCGACCACTATGTCGTGAACGGCACCAAGACGTGGACGACGCTCGGCCAGCACGCCGACTGGATTTTCCTGCTCGCGCGCACCAGCACGGACGTCGCGCGCAAACAGGAAGGTATCAGCTTTCTGCTCGCCGACATGAAGACGCCGGGCATCACCGTTAAACCCATCATCACGATCGAGGGTAGCCACGAGGTCAACGAAGTCCACTTCGAGAATGTCGAAGTGCCCGTCGAAAACCTGGTTGGCGAAGAAGGCAAGGGCTGGACTTACGGCAAGGTGCTTTTGCAGCACGAGCGCACCAACATTGCCGGCGTCGCACGCTCCAAGTTCCGACTGAAGAAACTGAAGGAGCAAGCCCGGCTGCCGGTCCATGGCGCAGAGCCGCTGGCTAACGATCTTCATTTCATGCGCAAGGTCGCCGCGGTCGGCGTAGAACTCCGGGCGCTCGAATACACGGAGTTGCGGACACTCGCCGCGGTCAGGTCCGGCAAGGCCCCGGGGCCGGAGTCGTCCATCCTCAAGATCAAGGGCACCGAGATCCAGCAGGCGCTGGACGCCCTGTTCATGGAGGCTGCTGGCTACTATGCCCTGCCCTACGTGCCGGGCCAGTTCGTACCAGGCTACCGGCAGGATTCGTGGGTCGGCCACGGCGACGAGGCCAAGACCGCGCTCAAGTATTTCAACTACAGGAAAGCGTCAATCTACGGCGGCTCCAACGAGATACAGAAGAACATCATCTCCAAGCACGTGCTTGGATTGTAGGAACTAGCTCATGGACTTTTCGCTCAACGAAGTACAGATGATGCTGGCGGACAGCATCGAGAAATTCATAGAAAACGACTACGACTTCGATACGCGCCAGGAGTATGCGGCAAGCGACGCAGGCTACAGCAAGGAAGTCTGGCAGACCTTCGCCGAACTCGGCTGGTTGGCCGTGCCGTTCAGCGAGGAAGACGGCGGCTTCGATGGCGGACCGATAGACATCATGGTCGTCATGCAATTGTTCGGCAAGGGCCTCATTGTCGAGCCCTACCTCGCAAACGTCGTTATGGCGGGCGGCGTGCTGAAACGCGCGGCGACAGCGGCGCAAAAAGAACGCTGGTTGCAGCCGATGATTGCCGGCGAGATGCAGACCGCGTTGGCCTTCGCCGAGCCGCAAGGCCGATACGATGTTGCGAATATCCTGACAACGGCGGAAGCCGATGGCGACGGCTGGGTTATCGACGGCAAGAAATCCATGGTATTCAATGGCGGCAACGCAGACCTGCTGATCATCCCGGCAAGGACGAGCGGCGGGCAGTCGGATACCGACGGTATCAGCCTTTTTGCCGTTGCGGCGGACGATGACGGGGTCGGCGTTCAGGCTTACCCCACCGTTGACGGTCACCATGCCGCTGACGTCGAGTTGCAAAACGTCCGGGTCGGCGCGGACGCGTTGCTTGGCGATGCCTACAAGGCCTTCGATGTCCTCGATGCCGTCATGGACGAGGCTACTCTGGCGGTCTGCGCAGAGGCAGTCGGCATCATGCAGGTCCTCAAGGACAAGACCATCGCGTACTCGAAAGAGCGCGTGCAATTCGGTGTGCCGATCGGCAGCTTCCAGGCATTGCAGCATCGCATGGTCGACATGCTGACTGATTGCGAGCAAAGCCAGTCGCTGTTGATGTGGGCGACAATGGTCAGCGCCGAGGGCGGCGCAGAGGCGAAGCGCGGCGTCAGCTCGATCAAGTACCAGGTTGGAACCGCCGGTCGCAAACTCGGCGAAGAAGCCGTGCAGCTGCACGGCGGCATGGGTGTCACATGGGAGCTCGACGTAGCCCATTACTTCAAGCGGTTGATCGCCATCGGCCAGATATTCGGTAACGCTGACTGGCATCTCGATAAGCTCGCCGCATGAAGCCGTCCGGCGTCATCACGTTCACGACGGATTTCGGACACAAGGGACCGTTTGGCGCCGTGATGAAGGGCGTCGTCCTCGCACGATTCCCGGACGCGAAGATCATCGATCTGACTCATGACATCCCGGCCCAATGGCCTCCCGAGGCCGGGTTCTGGGTCAGCCGCGCTTATCGCTACTTTCCGCGCGGCACCGTGCATGTCGCGATCGTCGACCCGGGCGTCGGCACGGAGCGCAAGATTCTGCTTGTCGAGCACGACGGGCATCTCTTCATCGCGCCGGACAACGGCCTGCTCGGAAAACTGCTCGACGATGCCAGTAACCCGGCGGTCTTTCACCTGGATGAGTCAAAGCTGACGAGCCTGGGACTGGACGCGCCAAGCGCGACGTTCCACGGCCGTGACATCTTCGCCCCGGTTGCCGCCGAGATCGCGTCCGGCAAACGGACCGTCGAGGATGTTGCGACGCCGACGCTGGAATGGACGCCTGCCTGGCTCGACGAGCCAGACGTTTCCCCGGGCAGGGTCACCGGCGTCATCGTGACCGTCGATACCTTCGGCAACCTGATCAGTAACATCGGCAGGACGCTGGTCGACAAGTTTCGCGAGCCGGTCATTCACATCGCCGGGCACCAGGTCGAAATGCGGCAGACCTACGGCCACGCACGGCCGGGCGAATACCTGGCGCTCGTAAACTCTTTCGACGTCGTCGAGGTGGCCAGAGCCGAGGGCAATGCGGCGCAGGGCCTCGGCAGCGATCGCGGCGCACCGATCAGCGTTACGGACGGCTACACGGTCTGAATTAACCCGCCTGCTGCATCGCCTGCTTTTCGAGCTTCGCCCAGGAATCCCGCAACGTCACGATACGGTTGAAGACCCGCCGCTCCGGCGCGTCATCCTCGCTGTCGAGGCAGAAGTAACCAAGCCGTTCGAACTGCACAGGCTGCTCGGCGCCGATCTCGCCGAGCGATGGCTCCAGCATAGCCGAGACCTCGACCAGCGAATCCGGGTTGAGCACGCTGTGGTAGTCGCTGGCGGTGTTCGGATCCGGTACCGTGAACAGGCGATCGTACAGCCTCACTGTGGCCGGCATCGCGTGCTGGCAGGAGACCCAGTGAATCGTCCCCTTGACCTTGCGGTCGCTCGTGCCCGTGCCACTTCTCGTCTCCGGGTCGTAGCTGCATCTCAGCTCGACGACGTCGCCGGCGTCATTCTTGATGACCTCGTCGCAGCGAATGATGTAGCCGAACCGCAGCCGTACCTCGCCGCCGGGCTTGAGGCGGAAGAACTTGCGTGGCGCTTCCTCCATGAAATCGTCCTGCTCGATCCAGAGTTCACGCGAGAACGGCAGCTCGCGGGTGCCCATCTCCGGACGGTTCGGATGATTCATCGCCTCCATCATCTCGACCTGCCCTTCCGGGTAATTCGTCAGCACGACCTTGAGCGGTTTAAGGACGCCCATGCGCCTCGGTGATTCGTCCCCCAGCGCTTCGCGCACGCAGTTCTCCAGCATGCCCATCTCGATGAGCTTGTCTTTCTTGGTTACGCCGGCACGCTTCACGAAGTCGCGCAGCGCGCCGGGCGGATAACCGCGGCGCCGCATGGCGGCGATCGTCGGCACGCGCGGATCGTTCCAGCCGTCAACGATGCCTTCTTCGATCAGCGCGTTGAGTTTGCGTTTGCTCGTCAGCGTGTAGGCCAGGTTCAGGCGCGAGAACTCGATCTGCCGCGGCCGGTGCTCGGGCTGCAGTTGATCGAGGAACCAGTCATACAGCGGGCGGTGGTCTTCGAACTCCAGCGTGCAGAGCGAATGCGTGATCCCCTCGTACGCATCGGACAGGCCGTGTGCAAAATCGTACATCGGGTAGATGCACCACTCGTCGCCCGCATTCTGGTGGGGGATGTGACGAATCCGGTAGATGGCCGGATCGCGCATGTTCATGTTCGGCGAGGCCATGTCGATCTTGGCACGCAGCACGTGCTCGCCGTCCGCGAACTCGCCGGCATGCATGCGGCGGAACAGGTCGAGATTCTCGGAGACAGCGCGGTCGCGGTACGGGCTGTTTTTGCCCGGCTCGGTCAGCGTGCCGCGGTGTGCGCGGATTTCATCGGCGCTCAGGCTGTCGACGTAGGCGGCGCCCATCTCGATCAGCTGGATTGCTGCCTCGTGCAGATTGCCGAAATAGTCGGAGGCGTGGGTAAGCCGATCCTCCCAATCGAAACCGAGCCAGCGGACGCTCTCCTTGATTGCCTCGACGTACTCGGGGCTCTCCTTGCCCGGGTTGGTGTCGTCGAGTCGCAGGAATGTGCGCCCGCCGGTTTCAGCGGCAACGCCGAAGTTCAGGCAGATCGACATGACGTGCCCGATATGCAGGTAGCCGTTCGGCTCCGGCGGAAATCGCGTAACGATTTCGTCGTGTTTACCGGACTCGAGGTCGTCGTGAATAATCTGGCGGATAAAGTCCCGCGTCGGGGTTTCGTTCATGGTTTGAAATCTGGCTGGATCAAAGGGTCGCTATTGTAGCGAACCCGGGCATTTCGCGTACAATGCCGCGGATGCCGAAGATCACTCTACCTGACGGCTCCGTCAAGGAGTATGAGGCTGCCGCTCGTGGCAGCGACATTGCCGCCAGCATTGGCGAGGGATTGGCGCGCGCGGCGGTCGCGGTGCGCGTAAATGGAGACCTGTGGGACCTGGACCGGGACATCGAGTCCGATGCCAGCATCGAGGTCGTCACGCGTGAATCCGACGACGGTCTCGAGCTACTGCGCCACGATGCAGCCCACGTGCTCGCCGAGGCGGTCAAGGAGCTCTGGCCGGAGACTCAGGTAACGATCGGCCCCGCGATCGAGAACGGTTTTTACTACGACTTCTCGAGGGAGGAGCCGTTTACCGAATCCGACCTCGAGAAGATCGAGGCACGAATGAAGGAGATCGTCGACCGGGACGAGACCATCGAGCGCGAGGTATGGAAGCGCGATGAGGCGGTCGAGTTCTTCCGTTCGATGGGCGAGGAGTACAAGGCAGAGATCATTGCCGGCATTCCGTCCGACCAGGACATTACGCTGTATCGCCAGGGCGATTTCATCGACCTCTGTCGCGGCCCGCACCTGCCCTCGACCGGCAAGCTCGGCAAAGCCTTCAAGCTGACGCACGTGTCGGGCGCTTACTGGCGCGGCGACTCGAACAACGAAATGCTGCAGCGCGTCTATGGTACGGCCTGGTCAACCGACAAGCAGCTGCGCAAATACCTGCACATGCTCGAAGAGGCCGAGAAGCGGGATCATCGGCGCCTCGGCAGGGTCATGGACCTTTTCCACTTCCAGGAAGAGGCCCCGGGTGCGGTATTCTGGCATCCGAAAGGCTGGGCGTTGTTCCAGTCACTAATCGGCTATATGCGCAAACGCCAGAACGCAGCCGGGTACCAGGAAATCAACACGCCGGAGATCATGGCGAAATCGCTGTGGGAGAAGTCCGGGCACAACGCCGCCTTCGGCGACAACATGTTTACGTCGGAAACGGTCGACGGACGGGTGTACGCGGTCAAGCCGATGAACTGCCCGGGTCACGTTCAGGTTTTCAACCAGGGTATTACGAGTTATCGCGACCTGCCGGTTCGCCTCGCCGAGTTCGGCAAGTGTCATCGCTATGAGCCTTCAGGCGCCCTGCACGGCATGATGCGCGTGCGCGCGTTTACGCAGGACGACGCACACATATTTTGCACGCCCGAGCAGATTACCGATGAGTCGATCGCCGTCTGTAAACTGATTCTCGGTATCTACAAAGACTTCGGATTCGACGACGTTCGCATCAAGTTTGCAGACCGTCCCGAGGTGCGCGTCGGCGACGACGAAATCTGGGACCAGGCCGAGGCGGCGCTGCTCAAAGCGCTGGAAGCCGGCGGACTCGAGTACACGCACAACCCGGGCGAAGGCGCGTTCTACGGCCCCAAACTCGAGTTCGTGCTGCGGGACGCTATCGGCCGCGACTGGCAGTGCGGCACCTTGCAGGTCGACCTCAACATGCCCGGCCGCCTCGGTGCAACGTACATTGGCGAAGATGGCAACAAGCATATTCCGGTGATGCTGCACCGGGCCATGTTTGGCTCCCTCGAGCGATTCATGGCAATCCTGATCGAGCACCATGCCGGCAACCTGCCTTTGTGGCTCGCGCCTGTCCAGGTCAAGGTGCTTACGATCACTTCCGACGCCGACGACTACGCGAACGAGATCGCCGCGATACTGCAAGACAGGGGGCTCCGGGCCGAAGCGGATACGCGCAACGAGAAGATCTCTTACAAGGTCCGCGAGCACAGCGTTGCAAAGATCCCCGTGCAGTTTGCGGTCGGCCAGCGCGAGGTGGAAAACCGCACGGTCGCGGTTCGGCGGCTGGGATCGAAGCAGCAGCGCGTCGAGACTCTCGACGAGGCCATCGACGGGCTCTTGAGGGAAGTCGAGACACGCGCAAGCCAAACGTGACGCGCCCGGCAGTTCGACTGTGCGACGCGTCACAAATTTTTGATTCTGTCGGTCTCCGACGACATTTACATATGTAGGCGTGGCTATACTCTCCAAACGCAAGAACCGCGACCGCGATTGAACATAAGCACCCGGAGGAGACCGAACGTGCGACTGGAGCAATTCAAGACACAGGTACTGTTGCTGCATAGCGAGCAAAGCACCCTGGACTCCCTGAGTTCGGGTTTTAGTGATCGCTATACAGTCCACTGTGCAACCAGCGGTTCGGAAGCGCTCAACTTCCTGGGCGATACGCCAATTCACGTGATCATCTCGGCACAGGACCTGCCGGGTATGAGCGGCGCGGAAGCACTGCGGGAAGCAAAGAAACGCTCGCCGGAGACAATTGGCATCCTGCTCGCCGGCAGCAAAGACGAAGCTTCCGTCGGTGACAAGGAACTGTTCCAGGTAGCACGCGGCGACGTCAGCGCTGACACCCTGCAGCAAATGATCGACACGGCGACGCAGCAGATGCGACTCATGGCACTCGCCGAATCCGCGAACGACCTCTCCGCTCATGTCGACGAACCGGCCGAACACATCGTCATGGAGACGGCCGAAAACGGTTCGACGATTATCAGCGACGGTACCGGGACGATGCCCGCCCTCGATCCGTCGAAGATTTCCACCGCTTCTGCAGTCGGCGCGCGCGGCGTCGACATCCTTGTGCTGACCAAGGACGAAGAATTCCTGTCGACCGTACGAGACTCCTCGCGCGGACTGCACAAAGTTCTTCACGCCAACACACTCGGCGAGGCGGATAAGGCTGTCGCCGACAACAAAGTCGGCGTGGTCGTCGTTGATGCCGGCATGGTCGGTTCCAATGTCGAGAAACTGACGCTGCACCTGCGCAAGACGACGCCACGGCTCGTGTCGATCGTCGCGGGCCGCCGTGACGACGGCGAGATGCTCATGGATCTCATCAATCGCGGCAAGGTTTACCGCTTCCTGCTCAAGCCGGTTTCCCCGGGCCGCGCGCGTCTCGCCATCGAGGCATCGATAAAACACCACCTTGAAGCGCCGGATTCGGCGTTCAAACTCGCCGCTACGCCGGCGCATTCGGCAGCCAGACCTGCCGCGAAACCGAAGCCGGCGCCCGCACCAAAGGCGAAACCCAAGCTTGCCGCGGCGCCCGATCCGGCCCCTTCGCCCAAGCCGAACAGCAAACCGATTACCAGGAAGGAGCCGACGATCGAAGAATCGTCGCCGGTGGTTGACGGTCTGGCCGACGCGTTCGGCGATGACGATAGCAGCTTCGCACAGACGATGACCGGGATAGTCAGCTCGGTCGGCAAGTCGATAACAGGTGCGAAAGACGATATCGCAAGCAAGCCGGCGGAAGACGAAACCCGCGCTGGCGGCTCAGGCGGCTCCCCGTTCACGAACCCGAAAGTCCTGGGCGGCGCGATTGCGGCGGTCGCGATAATTGCGGCCGGCATCTTCTGGGCCGTGAGCGGCTCGGACGAAGAGCCCGCGCAGGTCGTCGAAGAACAACGCCCGTCGCCCTCGGCGACAGAGGCCGAGCCGGTGATCGAGGCTCCTGCTCCTGAACCGGTGACTAACCCGGCCGATGCGATCCTTGACAGGGCTCGCCTCGCACGTGACGCGGGACAGCTATACGACCCGCAGGGCGACAACGCCATCGAACTGTATGCGGCGGCCCTTGCGGCCGATGCGGATAACGCGGAGATCGCGGCAGAACTCGACGCCGTCATCTCGCAGGCACTCGGCATGGCGGAAACCGCGATGCTCGACGCAAATATCGGCGATGCAGTCACGATCGTCGATCGTGTCGCGGCCGTTGACCCGGACAACGCACGTCTGCCGTTCCTGACAGCACAGCTCTCGCAAACACAGCTTCGCGGCTATGTCGACGAGGCGCGCGCGGCGATCCGCGACACGCGCTACCAGGACGCTGCCAATGCTATCGGCGCGGCACGTGCGCTCGATATCGAGGACAGCAGCGCCATCGACGCTATCGCAGAGGAACTCAGCAACGCACGCGCAGCGCAGCGGGCCGACGAAGTTCTCGCACTGGCCAACGCGAGGATAGAAGAAGGCGCCCTGCTGGATCCGCCGAACGACAACGCACGCTACTATTACGAACTGGCACTCAGCAACGACCCCGGAAACGCGGTCGCGCGTCAGGGGCTGTCCGTCATTGCAAGCAAGCTCGTCTTGTCGTCTCGCGATGAGATCGAAGCCCGCCGATTCGACGCGGCTGAAGCCATGCTGGCAGACGCCGAAAAAGTCGATCCTTCGAGCGCGGACGTCGCGGCAGCCTGGACCGCGCTGCAAGGCGCTCGAGACCAGGCGGCGGCGGCCGCACGTGCTCGCGCGGAAGCCGCGGCGGCAGCGCAACGCAGGGCCGCCGAGGAGCGCGAGCGTCTCGAGCGTGAACGCATCGAACAAGCAGCAGCCGAGCAAGCGGCGGCGGAGCAGGCGGCGGCGGAGCAGGCGGCGGCAGCCGAACAAGCAGCGGCCGAAACCGAACCGGTTGCGGAGCAGGCGGACCAGACCGACGCGGTTGAGGAAGAGGCCGAGCCCGCTCCGGCGCAGCAACAGGACAACGCGCCGGTAGCAGTGAGCTCGCTCAAGCGCACCAAATACGTAGCGCCGAGGTACCCGCGCTCCGCCGAACGCCGCAACCTGTCAGGCTGGGTGGATATCGTATTCACGGTCGCGACTGACGGCTCGGTGAAGGACATCACGGTGCGCGATTCCGAGCCGGGCGAGGTGTTTGTCAATGCGGCGACCAGGGCGGTCGAGAAGTGGGAATTCGAGCCGGTCGTCAGTGACGGCGCCGTTATCGAAAAACGCGCCGCCGTGCGCATGATGTTCGCAATAGAATAATTGCCAAGCGGTAAAAACCTTCCAAACTGGACTAATTCAGGGAACAGGCATACCCTAGGAGCCGACGATGTCGGCTACCTGGTGGTATTACCCATGGAAAACGCCCATGTTCCACGGATCAAGCCTGCACGGAAGCAGCAACAACGCTCGCTGGTAACCCAGCAGAAACTTCTCGACGCGGCAATCGAGGCGTTCTCCGAGAATGGCTTCAAGGGCACCTCTACGCGCGATATTGCGGAACGCGCCGGCGTTCACCATCCGCTGATCACCTATCACTTCAAGAACAAGGATCGGCTCTGGCGGGCCGCAGCGGACCACATCTTTCGTGAATTTCACGCGAAACTCGATGAGTCGAACAAAGCTCACGCAGGGGACGATCCCAGGTCGCGAATGGTGTCTCTTATTCGTACTTACGTTCGTTATGCCCACAGGCAGCCAGCGTTACACAAGGTACTCGTTCAGGAAGGCAGCTACCCGAATCCACGCCACGACTGGCTCGTCGAAACACACTTGCGACCGCTGTTTCAGCCGATGATCGAGGCTATTCGGATGCTGCAGGCGAACGGCGTTGCGCCGCCCGGCAACCCGGCGTTGCTCGCCAGTATGATTCGCATCTGCGCGGGTGGCCTGATAGCCCTCGCGCAGGAAATCAAGGGCACGAGTGACGTGGATCTGACCGCGGAAGAAACGCTCGAGGAGATGACTGACCTGATTATCCGGGTCTTCCTGCCCGGCATGGAGTCGGACGCGGCCTGACTCTTGCCGCTAGATCTTGCCGTGATACACGGCGTGCATCTGCGCGACAATCGACAGGGCAATCGACGCCGGCCCGCGACCGCCGATGTCGAGGCCTGCCGGACCGTGCAGTCTGCCCTCGAGCTTTGCAGCGTCCTTTCCGAGTTCGCGCAGCAGGCGGTCGCGCCGCGCTGCCGGCCCCAGCAAGCCGACATAGGGAATCTCGCTCGCAGCCAGTTGCCGGAGATAAGCCAGGTCACTCACCAGATGATGACTCATTACGACGGCCATCTGGTAGCGCGACAAGTCCGCTGCAGCGCCGATATCGTCGGCCGGCTGACAATGCGCAGAATCAGCATCCTCGAAATGCCCGGCCGAGATGTACGCAGGCCGATGGTCGCAGACGGTGCAGCGCCAGCCGAGTTCCGCCGCTATACGGACGACGGGTTCGGCATCCAGGCCCGCGCCGAGTATGAGCAGGCGCGGTAACGGCCTGACGTCAACGCGCTTATCGAGTTCCAGCGCGACGACCCCGGGCTCGTCACCCTGCAGGATCCCGACAACAGACGCGAAGGGCTCATAGTCCCTGTCGAGCGCCTGCAGCAGTACGTGCATCACGCCCTCGCAGCCGACGCCCAGCCCCCAGAGCTCCTCGTCCTGGCCGAGATCGTAGGTGACTACCTGCGGTTTGCCGGACTCGATGACGGCGCGTGCGCGCACGGCCAGATCGCCTTCGAGGCAGCCCCCCGAGAGCATGCCCCGAAAGCGTCCTTCCGCATCGATGAGCATCTGCGCACCGGACTTGC
>Ga0316201_10001733_pt1 | contig 14991 bp, 13 predicted proteins | sample CS6wburrow_MG_FD_204516 | JGI IMG/M metagenome (GOLD analysis project Ga0316201, IMG submission 204516) | Coastal sediment microbial communities from Delaware Bay, Delaware, United States - CS-6 worm burrow | ecosystem: Environmental > Aquatic > Marine > Coastal > Sediment | place: USA... | reverse complement strand
GTTTTGCCCTATGTGTTTGAAGGTTGCTTCGCAACGAAGTAAGTACCTTAATGGTAAGGTTATGCTTGTGCACGAAACTATCCTTACTCGCAGCAAGGGTGGTATAAGCATTTTTAAGGCCTTCCAACTCTTCAACCTTCTGTTCTATTTGCGTGATCTTTCCAATTGCTTCGGAATATGCTGTAGATTGTTTGTCGGCTATCTCCTCAAGTTCCTGACGAGCCTGTTTCAGCAGGGCATATTGCTCTTCAAGCTGATCTTCTGTTTCCTTTTTCTTTTCAAGTGCCTTGGTATGATTCTTACTGGCTTCTACGATGGCAACCTGAAGTTTATCCTCAACTTCCTTGATCTCTATTTCTCGGTTTTTTAATCGAGATACTGCAGCTTGACTCTTGTATGATAATTCACTGAGCAATGTCTGGATGTCGGCAGTTTCAATTCGTTGCTGAAACATTTGTTTAGCCTTCATATCGGCTTCTTCACGTGTTTTTTGTGCAGCTTCCAGCTCTTGTTCACGTTTCTTAATTTTGGATTTTCTTCCCCAAAGGTTATTCCACCAGTTGTCCTTTACTTTCTCAGCATCTTCCAGGGCCAATTTAGCGCGCTCTAAATTATTTTGAGCGCTATCGATCACTTTTTGTTCGGCGGCATTGAGAGTAGAGAATTTCTCGAAGATTATTCCAACTTCTTCCTGGTAATCGGTAAGGTCCTTAATGGCGTCAAGAAGGGATGCACGATCTTTTTCGGCCATACCTACTACATCGTCCAGGGTAGCATTTAATATTTTTTGCCGCATTTCCGGATCGTCCTCCTGTGCTAATTTAGATTTCATCTGGTCGACAGTTTTGCCCCAGTTTACTTCTACTTTTTCCTGTTTTGAGCTGGACTCGGTTTCTAATAAATCAAAATCATCAGACATAGATATGGCTATTTAAAGTGTTAATTATCAAAAAATTTCGGACTGTTAATTTCGGTAAAAAAAATGAGTTGGGAAACTCTGAGCCGAAATTTGGATAGTGCATTTTCCAAAGTGCTTATAATTAGTCGCAGATTTTGATTTATTGTTACGTTTTGCGCGAGAGCGATAGCAGCGAAGACCCCGCAAACACAGGTAGTGGAGAGGAGTCGAAGCGAATAGCGCGGTCCTCCGGTTCAATAGATGCCGGAGGACTCGCCCCAATAAAAAACCCGACATGGAGCCGGGTTCATATAAATTATGGATGTATTTAGTCTCTTAGCAAACCTCTCGAGATCACCATTTTCTGAATTTCAGAGGTTCCTTCATAGATCTGGGTGATCTTGGCATCACGCATGAGTCGTTCCACATGGTATTCCTTTACGAAACCATTTCCACCATGCACCTGAACTGCCTCAACCGTCACCTCCATAGCTACTTTGGAAGCATAGAGTTTGGCCATCGCACTGCTCATATCGTAATTATTGCCCATATCCTTATCCCAGGCTGCTTTCATAACCAGATATCTGGCAGCCTCGATTTCGGTATGCATATCGGCCAGTTTAAAGGCAATCGCCTGGTGGTTGCATATTTCTGTACCAAAAGCTTTTCTGATCTTCGAATAATCCCTGGCAAGTTCATAAGCACCCGCTGCAATACCAAGGGCCTGTGCTGCAATCCCGATTCGGCCACCATTTAATGTTTTCATTGCAAATTTGAATCCGAATCCATCTTCGCCTATTCGGTTTTCCTTGGGGACTTTAACATCATTAAAATTCAGGGTGTGAGTATCACTTCCCCGAATCCCCAACTTATCTTCTTTTGGCCCAACTTCAAATCCGTCCCATGCTTTTTCTACGATAAATGCGTTTATTCCTTTGTGGCCTTTTTCGCGATCGGTTTGGGCAATTACCAGGTAATAATCTGCACTACCTCCATTGGTGATCCAGTTTTTCGTGCCATTCAGCACATAGTGGTCACCCTTATCGATGGCTGTAGTCCTTTGTGAAGTAGCATCACTGCCGGCTTCAGGTTCGCTTAAACAAAAGGCGCCAATGGATTCTCCCCTGGCTAATTTGGTGAGATATTTTTCTTTCTGGGCCTCTGTTCCGTAGGTTTCAAGCCCCCAGCAAACCAGTGAATTATTCACCGACATAATTACCGATGAAGAGGCGTCTATCTTGCTGAGTTCCTCCATGGCCAATACATAAGATATAGTATCCATTCCGCCGCCACCGTATTTTGGATCCACCATCATTCCAAGAAAGCCCAATTCAGCCATCTTCCTGACCTGCTCGGTTGGAAAACGCTGGTGAGTATCTCGTTCAATAACGCCGGGCAGTAATTCGGTTTTAGCAAAATCGCGAGCCGCGTCGCGTATCATTAAGTGCTCTTCAGAAAGATTAAAATCCATAGTTTAAATCGTTGTCGGAATGGACAGCAAAGATAGATTTTTGGGGTTAAAATTCAATATAATGTTGTGGATTAATTTGGATGGAAGCCGGAATTGGGAGCAAAAACCACGAGAAGCCCGGTATAAAAGCGGGTAGTGTTTTTCATCAGAAAAATTATGAGGAGAAGTTAGATCTAAGTTTGTTAAAGGGAATTATACCAATGCATTATTGGCAGCGCATTGAATGGTTACTCGTTAGATAAACAGGAGTAACAAAGTTATTTCTTTACAACGATGTGGAGGAAGCTTTTCAGTGTTATCATTAAAACTTAAAAAACCCACTCCTAGCTTAGCTGGAGTGGGTTTTTCGATTTAATAACCGGGATATGTCTGCTTTGGTATTGTAAATAAATATTACTGTGCATTCACACTCACTTCTACAAATCCAGGACTCATTACATCTTGAGATCCATTAGCAGACCAGATGAGATGATTGGGTGGATAGACATTGCAAAGAGATGGAGATCTTGGTGATGCAAAGATCGACGTGCTGGAAATCTGATCGCCACGCATACCATTTTCTGGTGCATTATCTTTTACTTGAAAGTAAAATCTCCAATTCGCGGTCAAAGGAGGGGTAGCTCCGGAAAGGTCCAGTACCTCCGTAATTATCGCTCCATACATGGCTGTATCGCCATCCAATGTAATACATTCTGTTTCCATAAGGATATGAATGTTGTAATTGGGTCTGGAAATCTGCAATTCAGCATTTCCATAGGTTCCTGTCTCGTCTTTATTTGCAGACCAGGAAAGAATTACAGGATCTTGAAACATGGGCTCATATAGTCCACTGGTATAGCCTAGATCACCGTGATCTGTTGTTCTGGTGGAATTTACACCTCCCTGAAAATTGTCGATTTCCATCGTTGTAATAGTTCCTTGTTCATTGTTCTGTTCCAATACGTAAATAAGGTCGTTGGATTGCCCGTCAATTTGTTCAAAGGATTCGTCTTTGCTACATGCCGTTAGTAAAAAAAGTCCTGCTGTCAATGTTAAGAATAAATTTTTCATGATATATAATTTAATTAGTTAATAGCTTAATTGCTTGGTGTAAATGTAGACTGACAATCAGGGCTTTAATTGACTTATTTATCTAATGGTAGGTTAGTTTATCCAATGGGGTTACGGTTGTACCAGCGGTTGATCAAGAGGTAAAAGGTTTTGTGGTAAAAGGAAAAATGCGGCTAAGAGCCGCATTTGGAAAGTGCTGTTTAATCAGGAGTCTTCTATAGGTTTTCGACCTTATACGCCTCTAACCACTCAGAGAATTGTTTCTTTTTCCGTCTGGAAATGGGCAACTGAACGTTATTAGAAAGTACTACTGAAATCCCTTTGGCGTCCACAATGTGTTCCCTGTTTAGAATGTGGGAACGATGGCAGCGATAAAAGCCTTTGGAGTCCAACAATTCTTCCAAGTCACTTAATGTTTTGGTCACCAGTTTTTTTGTGCCATTCTTAAGATGAATATAACTGTAATTCCTGTCACCTTCAATATGTACGATATCCTTTAGAATCAATTTCAAATCACCGTCTTGCGTTTTTAAGATCAACATATGATCGGCTACATTCTTAGTACTGCTGTTTCGCAACGCCAGTGCCACGTTTTCATTTTGAGGCTTTGTTCCAGCACTATTTTTTAATCGCTTAACAGCTCTTTTTAATTCGCCCAGATCGATCGGTTTCAGTAAATAATCAAGCGCATTGAAACGAATGGCCTTAATGGCATAATGACTATAGGAAGTAATAAAGATGACCTGAAATTTAATATCAGATAGCTGGGCCAGCATTTCGAAACCGGTCATATCGCTCATTTCCACATCAAGGAAAATAAGTTCCGGGGAATAGGAAGCAATTTTCTCTAAGCCTTCGCGTCCACTACTAGCCGTTGATAAGACCTCTATCTCCGGAAAGTGCTGGCCCAGTTTATCCTGGAGCAACTCCAATATAAAGGGATCGTCGTCAATGATGAGGCATCTGGTTTTATCTAAAGACATAGCTTAGGATCTTAATACATTAAAGATAGGGCCAATTAATTCTTCCAAAGTATAAGGTTTGGGAATATGGTTATCCATTCCCGCATCATAACAATGATCGATCTCGGTCTTCAATAAACTTGCCGTCATCGCAATGATTGGGATTCGAGTTTCTTTTCCTTCTGATTTTTCTATGGCTCTTATTTTTTCAGTTGCCTCAAACCCGTTCATCTCGGGCATTTGGACATCCATCAGGATCAAGTCATAATCGGCCGTATTAAATTGTTCAACGGCCAGGGAACCATTTTCAACTGTATCTATCGTGACATCATTAATATAGTAGGATAGATCATCCTGGGCGATCATTTGATTGAAAGGATTGTCTTCAGCAATAAGAATACGAATGCCTTCCAGAGATGCCGCCATGGCTTTTAATTTTTCTTCGGAAATAAGGTCCGCACCCACGGCATCTGCCGCTGCGGTAGTTAAAGGCAATGCTACATAAAACGTGCTGCCTTGCCCTTCGGTGCTTTCTACCCAAATTTTTCCCTGCTGTAAATCCACCAGTTGTTTGGAAATACTGAGACCAAGCCCTGTGCCTCCAAAGTGACGCGCTGTAGAATCTTCGGCTTGTTCAAAGGCGCCAAATATACTTTCCTGTTGCATTTTTGGAATTCCTATACCGGTATCTGTTACTTTATAGTGAAGTTGGCCATTCACTGCATCCAATAAAATAGTAACGCTTCCTTTCTCGGTAAACTTGATGGCATTCCCCACAAGATTAATTAGTATCTGATTCAATCTTGTAGGATCTCCCATCACTAAGTCCGGAACATCATTGGAGATTTCATAAGACAAGGTCAATCCTTTTTCCTCCGCCTTGAATTTTAGAATCTGACAGACATTTTCCATCACCAATCCGGGGTTCATGGGGATGGACTCAATTTCCAGTTTACCGGCTTCAATTTTAGAAAGGTCCAGGACATCGTTCAATATCACTACGAGATTCTCCGAACTCGTATGCATGGCATTCAGATACACATCCTGACTGGTAGGATGCTCATTCCGTTCCAGGATTTTTAGCATTCCTGAAATAGCATGCATAGGAGTTCGTATTTCATGACTCATATTGGCAAGGAACTGTTCCTTGTATTTTTCAGACTGCTCTACTTTCTTTTTTTGTTCTTCAATAATTGCCTTGGCTTTTCGTGTATAACGAAGTCGACTGTATATTCCTCCCGCGAATATGATTAATAAAAGTCCTCCACCTGCCAGTATATTACGGGTTTTGTTCTTTTGTTGAACTTCTTCCCTGTGGGCCTCTTCAACTACTCTTTTTTCCTGAATTTGCAGAAGACTATCCAGCATTATTTGATGTTTAAAGTCAACTTGCAAAAGCGCTTTGTTCGTTTCGGTCTTACCCAGGTTTTTCTTCAGATCATTCCATTTTTCATAATACATCAATGATTCATGGTAGTTGCCGAGATTTTTATGGCTATTGTATAAACAAAGACAAGCAATATGTTCAGCATCATCCTCGTCAGCTGCCAGGTCGAAGGCTTTTTTACAAACTTCAAGCGCATCTTTATATTTTTTTTGCGCTAAATAACTTTCACCCATTTTCGCCAACAACCAAGGTAATTCAAGTGTGAAATTATTGGCTTCTTTAATTGTCAGTGCCTCTTTGAAATAATTCTCCGCCACTTCGTATTCACCTTTTAAAAGATAGGACTCTCCCAAATAATTCAAGCAGTTCCCTTCTTCTTCGAGCTGGTTGTGTTTTCTGGAAAATGTCAATCCTTCGTCATACAGACGAATAGCATTATCATATTCTCCCAGTTCTTGATAAGCATAGCCAATGCTATTGATTCCTTTAGCAATCTTCTTTATGTTATTTGTTTTTCGCCAGTAGTCCAAACTCTTTTTTTCATAATAAAACATCTTATTAAAATCTCCAGCTCGATAAGATATTACGCCTAATAAGTGATATGATTCCGCTATCCTGGGAATATCATTTATTTCATTGGCCAACGTTAAAGTTTGATTTGCTAAGGCAATTGCTTTTTTAAAGTTTAGATTCTTGGAATATATTTTTGACTCAAGCAGTAGGCCCTTTATTTGAAATTCTAATTGATCAAATTGATCATTTATCTCTTCACTAATTTCTAATATCTGTTGATGATATTCGAGCGCTTTTTCGAAATCACGTTTCGAATCGTAGATGCTGGAGATATTTCCTAAGGTATTCATTTTGAGTCTTTTGTCACTTAGGTTTTCAGTTAACTCCAGTGCCTGAGCAAAAAGATCGAGTGCTTTATCGGGGTCATTTTTTAACAAATAGGCCTCGCCCTGTGCATTTAAGGCAAGCACTTGAAACTCTTTATTTTTGATTGTACTTGCAAAATCATATTGCAGCTGTGCATAATAAACTGCACTATCCGGGTTCTTAATCCGAAATCCTTCACTAGCGATCTGATTAATTGCATTTAATCGAATGGTATCAGGTTGTGCTTGGTCATTCCAAATAACCAGTAATGAATCTTGTTTGACCTTTGTGAGAGTTTGAGTTTTTGCCGTTGAGAAAATTCCAAATATTGCGACTGTTAAAAAAAGAAATTTAAGTTGCATCAGGTGGGTTGTTAGAAATTTTCTGTCAAAATGGAATGTACGTCTTTAACTGCTAAATGCAACTTAATCAGTACGTTTTCTGCCAGTTCATTTAAATCTTCGATGGGCATCGTTGCATATTCATGCTCCAATCTCCGAATAGGTTGAATGATATCCGGGATACCAAAAAACTGCAATTGCGGACTCATTTTATGTATAATTTGGCGCACCATTTTCCGGTCTCCGGTTTTCAAACTTATCTCCAAACTTTCAATTCGTTGCGGTATCAGCTCTTGAAATTGAAGTAAATATTTGTGGATGATCTTTTTATCCCCTCTTGACATGTGAATTAATTCTTGTGGGTTTATGATGGTGGTATTCCAATGTATATCCATGAATTGGCTATGTTAGGGAGTTTAGTCTCACTAATAACACCCTAAGATACAGTTAAATAATAAGCTGATAAGCGGAATTGTCCTAATGGTAGATTGAATGGTTGTTGACCGCTTGATCAATGAAATGTCCGTTTTATCAACCATAAAACCACCAAACTACCCCACTACCCATCTATTAATCGAAGTTTGTTACTTTTACTCAAATGGAAAAAAGCAATTACAAAGTGTTGGGCGTGATGAGCGGGACCTCGCTGGATGGGATTGATCTGGCCGAATGTTCATTTTCGGTTTCTGAAGAAGGTTCGTGGAGTTTTGAAATTGGAGTCGTCGAGACCATACCATATCCATCGGAGTGGAAAACACGATTGCAGGAGGCGATTCATTTTTCCGAAGGCCGATTGCATACGTTAAATGAACAGTACACGCTGTTCCTCGGAAATCGCATCGCTACTTTTATAAAACAGCATCGCCTAGAAGATTTGGATGCAGTTTGCAGTCACGGCCACACGATATTGCATCGGCCAGACAAAGGGATCACGCTTCAGATTGGAAACCTGCCTGAGATCGTTTCGTATGTGGGGCAGACCGTGGTTTGTGATTTTCGTGTTCAGGATATAGCATTAGGAGGGCAAGGCGCTCCGCTGGTTCCAATAGGTGATAGACTCTTATTTGGTGAATACGACTATTGCCTGAACCTTGGGGGTTTTGCCAATGTTTCTTATGAATCAGCCTTAGGGCGTATTGCGTACGATATTTGCCCGGTCAACATTGTATTAAATCACTATTCCTGGAAACTGGGTAAAGCTTTCGACAAGGGAGGAAGGATTGCTGCTTCTGGTATAGTTAATGATAAATTGTTGCACAAATTGAACAACTTAAAATTCTATAAGGCGAAACCACCAAAATCTTTAGGTTTGGAATGGGTACAAAGGGAAGTATTTCCGGTAATGGAGGCCTCGGGCGTATCGGCAGTAGATCTCATTGCAACTTTTACAGAACATATAGCCATGCAATTGGCAGCGCAATTTCATGAAGGGGCAAAAATACTTACAACTGGTGGAGGAACTTATAATGGTCGGCTTATTGAGCGATTAAAATATTATAAACAAGCAACGTTTGTAATACCTTCTCAAAAAATTATAGAATACAAAGAAGCGTTGGTTTTTGCGCTGCTTGGTGTATTGAAATTACGCGATGAAGTTAATTGCCTTGCCACTGTAACCGGTTCAAAACACGATCATTCAGGGGGCATAATTTATTCTGAAAGGCAATTTAGAAGATGATGTAATTTAGCTTTTGTTATTGGGATGGCTTAAATACATTCGATTAGGCAAATATTAACAGAACAACTTTTGTAATTGCCTTGAAAAAGTTATTTTAGTCGTTCTAATTCACCAACCTTATGGAATCCATAATTATCCTGATTTTTACCATTGGATATCTTTCTATTACACTTGAACACCCCCTAAGATTAGATAAAACAGTTCCGGCTTTAATAATGGCCGCACTCATATGGGCGGTTTTAGCTGTTGGTTTTCATGCCGGCTGGTTTAGTGTTATCGATACACATGAGGAAGTTTTCAATTTTACTACGGGAGGTATAGAGGCTGAGCATGGATTTGAAAATACACTTCTGCATCATCTTGGCAAAACCGCCGAGATCCTGATCTTCCTTATCGGGGCTATGACAATAGTTGAAATTATCGACCTTCACAGGGGATTTGAAGTACTAAAGGGTGCAGTCCGTACAAAAAGTAAGAGAAGGCTATTGTGGATCATTGGAATTTTGGCTTTTATACTATCGGCGATTATCGATAATCTTACAGCCACTATCGTGTTGGTGACCCTGTTGCGAAAATTAATTCACAATAAGGATGAAAGGTTATGGTATGCGGCTATGGTTGTAATTGCGGCGAATGCCGGAGGAGCCTGGTCTCCAATTGGAGATGTAACAACAACCATGCTTTGGATAGCGAATAAAGTTTCGGCCCTGGGATTGATAAAACTCGTGGTATTACCTTCAATAGTCTGTTTTATAGTGCCATTCTTTGCCGCCAGTTATCTGAAACCTTTTCGGGGCAAGATTGAAGTAGATGCTTCAAAGGATGTCATTGCAGAACGATTGTTAAGTAGTAAGACCATGTTATTCCTTGGCTTGGGAATGATCGTTTCTGTGCCAATTTTCAAAACCTTAACGCACCTGCCACCATATGTTGGTATGATGCTGGCGTTAGGTGTGGTCTGGCTAGTTTCGGAATATATTCATCCTGAAGAGGATTTTAGCAAAGAAAGAAGACATCTTTACTCTGCACATAAAGCTTTATCTCGAATTGAAATTTCCAGTATTCTTTTCTTCCTTGGGATACTAATGGCCGTTGCGGGACTGGAAAGTCTTGTCTACAGCTCGGTGGAAATTGTCGTTAATGGAGTGACTCAGGAAGTTGAAGTAGGAACGCTTCGATACCTTGCCGAGGTGTTACAGGCAGCTATACCTAATCAGGATATAGTGGTGATGCTCCTTGGTGTGCTCTCCGCGATTATTGACAACGTACCTCTCGTAGCTGCTTCAATGGGAATGTACGACGCTCCTATTGATTCACCGTTATGGCATTTTATAGCTTATTCTGCGGGTACCGGTGGAAGTATGCTCATTATTGGTTCTGCTGCGGGAGTAGCCGCCATGGGAATGGAGCGTATCGATTTCATTTGGTATTTAAGGAAAATAGCGTGGCTCGCTTTTATTGGGTTTGCCGCTGGAGCTGTAGTGTTCCTATTATTCCGTGACATGTTAGTGGGTTAGTGCAACAAAATGAAGCAGGACTCGTTATTCAATTAAATCAAATCTAAACACATGCTTAACTTCTTTATTCAGGAGGGGCAGGATCTTGCTCAGGATCTGGAACCCGTAATCTCTGAAGAAAAAACTCTATCGGTTCTTGAACTAATTATGAATGGGGGTATGGGAGCCCAAATAATTATTGCGCTTCTCTTTGTTTTACTTTTCGTGGCTGTCTACATCTATTTCGAACGCTGGTTCGCTATTAAGGCGGCATCCCAGTTGGACAATAATTTTATGAACCAGATCCGCGACAATGTGTCGGGAGGAAATATACAGGCCGCGAAAATTTTGTGCACGCAACAGAACACACCGGTATCGAGACTTACAGAAAAAGGCATTTCCCGAATTGGAAGTCCTTTAGAGGATATTAATACAGCTATCGAGAATGCCGGCAGACTTGAGGTGTACAAACTGGAGAAGAACGTCGGTATATTGGCAACCATTGCCGGTGCAGCACCAATGATCGGGTTCCTGGGGACCGTAATCGGTATGGTTCTGGCTTTTCATCAATTGGCAACCAGCAGCGGACAAGCAGAGATGGGAGCCCTTGCAGAAGGTATCTACACGGCTATGACCACCACAGTTGCTGGATTAATTGTGGGTATTATTGCTTATATCGGGTATAATCACCTGGTTGTTCGAACCGATAAGGTAATTCACCAGATGGAAGCGACCGCTGTTGACTTCCTTGACTTATTAAACGAACCTGCTTAATATGAATTTACGCGGAAGAAATAAAATAAGCCCTGAGTTTAGCATGAGTTCCATGACAGACATCGTATTCTTGTTATTGGTCTTCTTTCTGCTAACCTCTCCCGCCATTACACCGGATGCCCTGGATCTTATCCTTCCGAAGGCAAAAGGAAAGTCCACCAATCAACAAAAAGCATCGGTGAGTATTACCAAGGACGGAGCCTATTATGTGAACAAAGAACGGGTTAGTGAATACAGTATTGAAAAACAGCTCCAGGACATATTGGTTGGTCAGGATGAACCCACCATTATTCTTCGCGCCGAAGAAGGAGTTCCTATTGAAGATGCAGTATTTGTGATGGACGTTGCCAATAAGAATAACTATAAAGTTGTTCTGGCCGTGCGGCCGAATTAACAGAATATATGAGTCTGCTCGACACAAAACATAAACGGAAAAGTATGACGATCACGGTGATTCTTCACCTAATCATCTTATTCCTGATCTTTTTTGTGATCGGACTCAAATACATGGATCCTCCTTTGGAAAGTGGTATAGCCATAAATTTCGGAACTACGGATCAGGGAAGCGGAAATGTTCAGCCTACCGAACCCATTAGAACGGCCCCTAAAAACACTAATCCCGAACCGGTATCTCAACCGAAAGCAGAGATTAAAGAAGAAGTTGTTACACAGGAAAATGAGGATGCCCCGGTGATAAAGAATGAGAAGCCTCAAAAAGAAGTGAAGGAAACACCTGTTAAAGAGCAGCCCAAGAAAGAAGTAAAGCCAGATCCTAAGCCCGATAAATCCACTACCGATGCACTGTCGAGCATAATTAATGGTCCGAAAAATGACGGTAAAGCCGAGGGTAGTGAAGGTAATGATGACAAGGTCGGGGACAAAGGCAATCCAAACGGAGATCCAAATGCTTCGGGCTATTATGGCACCGGCAAAGGTCTGGACGGTGATGGAAATTATCTGTTGGGAGGAAGAAAGGCCCTGAATAAGGAAAAATACGTTCAGGATTGTAATGAAGCAGGTACGGTTGTGGTGAGTATTGAAGTGGATCGCAGTGGGAAAGTGATAAGCGCAACACCCGGGGTACGTGGAACCACAAATAATTCGCGATGTCTGTTAGAACCTGCTAAGAGAGCAGCACTTGCCACGCGATTCAATAGTGACAATAAAGCGCCTGCAAAACAGATCGGTAAAATAATTTACAGGTTCAGGCTTTCAAACTAGTGTAACCCATATTTTCCAAACGAAATAATTATCTTTAGCTATTATAACTGATTGCTATGAGATACCATATTTACCTTTCGTTACTATCCATATTTTTAATTGTTTCCTGTAACCGTAATACTGAAGATATTTCAGAAAGAACACTGGAAGCATTACCGGCGGATTTCATGTTCGATCAGCGTGCATATCCTACAGGTGAGATTAAATCTGATGCTTATCGGAAAGCGATTCAGTGGAAGAAAAATCTTCTGCAACAGCGTTCCCCAGCGGGCAGCGCCTGGGAATTTGCTGGCCCGGTCAATATTGGAGGTAGAATAACCGACATTGAGATACCTTCGAACGACGGCCAGACATATTACGTAGGAGCAGCTTCAGGTGGAATTTTTAAGACCACCGATGCGGGGGCAACATGGGTGCCAATATTCGACGATCAGGAAATGTTATCTATCGGTGATATTGAAATTTCGAAAGTGAATAATGATGTGATATGGGTTGGTACTGGTGAAGTGAATGCAGGAGGAGGTTCACTGGCTTATGATGGAGACGGGATCTACAAAAGCGAAGACGGAGGATTAACCTGGCAATCAAAAGGTCTTCCCGATATCGGCAGCGTTGGGAAGGTGCTAATTGACCCCACAGATGAGAATACGCTATTCGTTGCTGCCATGGGGCCGCTTTTCAGAAATGATAACAACAGAGGCGTTTATCGAACAACAGATGGAGGAGCCAATTGGGAACAAAAGCTTTTTGTGAGTGATTCAACAGGGATTATCGATATGTCGATACATCCTGTGAATGGTGATATTGTCTACGCGACTGCCTGGGAACGTATACGAAGACCGAATAACCGTCAATACGGGGGTGAGACTTCCGGAATTTATCGATCACTTGATGGAGGGGAAACCTGGAATGAATTAACTAATGGCCTTCCTGCGGCAGCTTCACAAAAAGGCAGGATAAGCATAGATATCTCTCAATCTAATCCAGATGTCCTCTATACACGATATGCAGATGCTAATGGAAGTATTCAGGGAGTCTACCGGACCGATGATGGCGGGGACAGCTGGACCGCTGTAAATTCAAGTCAGTTAAATAATATAGGATTCCACTGGTGGTTCAGGGGAATTTTTATCGATCCTACCGATGAAAACACCATATATAATGTCGATTTTGTTGTGGAAAAATCTACCGATGGTGGTCAGAACTGGTCGACATCATTTCCCAATGTACATGTAGATCAGCATGCTATGGCCTTTAACAGTATGGTCGCGGGACAAGTCCTGTTAGGTAATGATGGGGGATTCTATAAAAGTGACAATGGCGGTAACAGCTGGGTCAAGGACGAAACTCTTCCCATCACTCAGATCTATCGTATACATGTCGATTTTCAGAATGATAATAAAGTATATGCAGGAACCCAGGATAATAGCACTATGCGAACCACCACGGGAAGTACCGATAACTGGGATATCATCACCGGAGGCGATGGATTTCAACCACTTGTTGATCCTACAAATACCAATATTATCTATGCCCTTTCACAACGTGGAAACCTGGTTAAATCTATAAATAATGGAGCCAGTTTTTTCAGCGCAATGTCGGGAATCTCAAGCGGCGACAGGAAAAACTGGGATACGCCTATTGTTTTCGATCCGGCGGATTCGGAAATTTTGTATTACGGGGCAAATCGGTTGTATAAAACTACAAATGCCGCGGGCAACTGGACCCCCATTAGTCCTGACCTCAGTAATGGCCCTTATCCCGGAAACCTTACTTTTGGAACAATAATTTCTATTGATGTTTCACCCCTGGATAGTAATATTATCTACGTGGGAACAGATGATGGAAACGTATGGGTGACGCAGAATGGAGGGACGGACTGGACCCTTATTTCGGATAGTTTACCCAATAGATGGGTCACCAAGGTGTTGGCTTCCAGGGATCAGTTAAATGGAGTATATGTTACTTTTTCAGGGTATCGGTATGGAGAAGATGAAGGGCACGTCTACAGAAGTAGTAATTCAGGGGCGACCTGGTTTGATATTAGCGGGATCCTGCCCGATATACCTGTCAATGACATCGTACAGGATAATAACGGTTTTCTTTATGTTGGAACAGATGTAGGTGTTTTTGCTAGCGCTACGGAAGGTAATTTCTGGGAGGTTGTTGGAGATAATTTACCGTCTGTTGTGGTAACTGACATGCATATTCATGATCCTTCTGAATACCTGTACGCAGGGACGTATGGACGATCCGCATATAAGATGGACCTTTCAGATATTATTTTAAGCACCGAAGAAATTTCGAAGTCTCCCGGATTTGCCATTTATCCCAATCCGGCCGTTTCTGATGTAAACATAGACATGGGTGGTTTGGAAACCGACAATGCGTTATTTTTAACGGATATCCACGGCAGAATACTTCAAAAGAGACAATTCAGTAACAAGATTCAACTTGATGTTTCCGGATTACCTTCGGGGATTTATTTTATAAAGGTTATTTCAGAAGGTTCTGAAATCACCAAGAAACTTATCGTCAACTAACGCTTAAAAGCTATCAATTATTCTGAAACTATAACATGGTTATTCAATCAATTACCCATGTATCAGCGGGTTGGAAAAGCGGCTTATAAAGCCGATCTGTCCAATACTATTCTTTTAGCGGATCATTTGGGTAATCCAGAGAATTCCTTTAAGAGCATTCATGTTGCTGGTACTAACGGTAAAGGATCTACAAGTCATATGCTGGCTTCCATTCTACAGCACGCCGGTTATAAGGTTGGATTATACACCTCGCCTCATTTGAAGGATTTCAGGGAACGTATCAGGATCAAT
>Ga0316201_10001732_pt1 | contig 14996 bp, 13 predicted proteins | sample CS6wburrow_MG_FD_204516 | JGI IMG/M metagenome (GOLD analysis project Ga0316201, IMG submission 204516) | Coastal sediment microbial communities from Delaware Bay, Delaware, United States - CS-6 worm burrow | ecosystem: Environmental > Aquatic > Marine > Coastal > Sediment | place: USA... | reverse complement strand
TGCTGATGTCTTTGTTTTAGCGAGTTTTGCAGAAGGGCTGCCTGTCGTTTTGATGGAAGCGATGGTTATGGAAATTCCCTGCATTACCACGCATATTACCGGGGTACCCGAATTGATTAAAAAGGGCGAAAATGGCATGTTAGTTCCCCCTTCTTCTGTCGAAGGCTTAGCACAAGCCATTGCATTATTGATCGATAAACCCGATTTGCGCCGTACAATTGGCGAGGCTGGACGTAATACTGTTCTACAACACTATGAATTACAAAGGAATACTGAACGGTTAGCAGACATTTTTCGCCGTCATTTATAGTCTTCTACCCACAAGTCGATATTTAGGGTTCAGCACAGAATAAATAATGAGGTAGCCAATGAATTATTACGACAGAATTATTTCCGATGCCGATATGATGCTCGGTAAACCGGTTATTAAAGGAACGCGGATAACAGTTGAATTGATACTGAAAAAGCTGTCTGAAGGGTTCGATTTAAAAACGCTATTAGAATGTTATCCGCGTTTGGAGCAAGAAGACGTATTAGCGGTTTTATCTTATGCGGCTGATGTCATTTCTAAGGAGCAGATCATTGAAAATGCCCATTTTGGCTGATGAGAGTGTCAATTATAAGATAGTTAAAAAACTGAGAAACCATGGATTTGAAGTCATTTCTATCTTAGAAAAACATCCCAGTATTTCAGATAAGGCTGTTTTAGAACGCTCAATAGAGTATGAGGCAATTGTCTTGACAGAAGATAGTGACTTTGGCGAATGGATATTCGCCCATAAAGCAAAAGCCAATGGCGTTATTTTTTTAAGATATAATACTCAAAATTTTGTTGAGATAACAGATTCTTTGATTAAAGTACTTAATACTGCTGGTGATTTACTTTATGGCAAGTTTTTGGTCATTACTGTTAAAAAAGTCAGAATGAGAGAGATTTGAAAGTGGTTTGATAAGTGCTTTAGAAAAAGCATGACAATCTGCGTTCTATCCACAATCATTAGTACTTTGGCGCCAGGGATTGATCGGATTGGTTGTGAGGTATTTTAACGGAATCGTAGAGACGCGATCGCGAAGCGTCTATAACCCTGTTTCTAGCTCAGTAAATGGAAACCTACCCACTCATTAATCCGTTCAATCCCCGGCACCAAAGTACTAAAGGCCTAAAAATCGCGGCCCACGCAGGGCGCGGGCCAAAAACCCCCTCACATCAAAAATAAAAGCTTACACATAGCGCGGATCAAAACACTTCACCTCAATAAATAGCACTTTAGCAAACAACACCCTTTCAAAAAATTGAGATTTTTATTCAAATGTAAAACTCAGATTAAGCCAATAAGCTCGCCCAGGTTCGTTGACTTGGATAGGCTCAGGATTGAAAGGATCAACATTGGCGCGGTTCACATGATAAGCGTAAGTTCTATCAAGAAGGTTATTGACACCCAGTTTGATCGCCGTTTGTTTGTTGATGTCTAAATGGCTATACAAATCCAGTACATTGAATCCTTGTGTCTTTTCAGCATCTAAACCACTACCCGTGCGCATGTTATCATCAACTCGGGTTTGTTGAGCTGATATCAGTAAATTACCCCCTAAACGAAACCAAGCGTATTGATATTCTAGATTAATCGTACTGGATAGGGGTGGCGTTTGAGCAATGTGGCGATCATCGCTAGTGTTCGTCGCGTGAACGTAATCAAGGCTGAAGCTGCTGCTAAAATACTTGTCCAATTGGATCCGGGTTGCCCATTCAAAACCGTAAAGTTCTGCCTCGACGTTACGGTAAATCGTCGCATTATCGTTTTGCCAAATACCGTCTTGTGCATGGGCGCGATCTCTCAGAATATAATCAGTCACTTGGTTATAATATACTGATGCGTTGCTATCCCAACGATCTTGTTGCCAAGCGATACCCAATTCCAATTGATGATGTTGTTCAGGCGCTAAATCAGGATTGCCAACCCAACGTTGGGCAGGAACAGTGTTATTGGCCGCTAAAAAGCGTTCCGTAGCATCCGCAGTACGCACACTGCGACTGAGACTGGCAAATACAAAACCGTCTTCATCGCCTAAACCGTGTTCATAACGCATAAAGCCGCCGATGTTGTTTTCATCATGAGCATCGGCCGGTTTGCCATAGTATTTTTGATATAAATGATTAGGTGTCATACCACCCATTGCCCCTTGTGCAATGCGATTCGCTTCGCTAGTGACGCGATCATAGCGTAAACCGACTTTAAACAAATTGACATCGCGCACAGGCATCTGCATTTCTGCAAATATCCCCGTCTGTGTTAAATCAACATCAGGCCACATAATGGATTGCAATTTACTCGGATTCGAGACGCTGGGCATGCCCACAAAACGATTCGCATCTCGATTATTGTGTTGATAATCCAAACCTAAAGTCCATTCCATCTCGTTTTCCATCAATAAATCGTGACTAATCCGGCCACCTTGTGTTTTGGATTTTGACGGTACACGCATTTTCATTGGCGCAGTGAGCGGACGCAGACTGTAATTATCCATCAGATGATCGACTTCAGAATAATACAATTCGGCCTGCGTTCCCCATTCATTTTTGTATTTGACACGAATCGTATCATTATCGCTTAAAGGGGAATCCATGCCAGCACCTGAATAGAGTACATCATCAGAACGATTCGCTTCTAAACCGACTTCTAAGCGCGTTTTATCATTCGGCGTGTAACCCAAAATGAGATTACCCGTTTGCGTCGTGTAGGCAGAACGGGTTTCATGATCACTGGCATCTTTATAGTTATCCGCATCCTGATATTCAATCAGTCCGCGAACAAAGCCTTGCGTATTGCCAGCCGTCACATCTCCGAACAACTGTTTAGTATCAGAGTTCGTCGTATAACCGCCACCCATTTTCCCACGAAAATATTGCCCTTCATTAAAACGGGGCGTTTTGCGTTCCAATAGCACAGTACCCCCACTACCCCCCCCACCATAACGAACGGTTTGCGAACCTTTGATCACTTTCACACTGTCGTAAGTTTCTACAGGCGAATAGCTGGTTGGCGGATCCATGCGATTTGGGCAACCGCCGTGAACGTAGGCCCCATCAAGTAAGATATTAAGTTGATTTTGGCTTTGCCCCCGAATAATGGGATCAATACCATGTCCACCCATACGGGTACCCGAAACACCAGGGATACTGCGTAGAAAATCACCTGCATCAACAGGTGTGCCCATAATCTCTTCAGTTTCCTGTTGTGAAACGCCAGGTTCGGGTAAATAATCGCCTTCCACAGTGACAGGCGCTAATATGCTGGGTTCTTCTGCCAAAAGCGTTATTGGCGTAATGGCTAATAGGGCTAAAATTAAAGAACGATTGATCATATAATATCCACTCAAAAAAATGAAAAATGACTAATAGCATTTCTTATGCCTTATCTTTTTAAAACCATTTTCAATTAAAAATCAATATAATAGAAAGCAAAGGCTTTTTTGAAGAATTGATGAGTGTGTGATATCACGCAATAATGTGTGAGATAGCTGCGTTTGATTTTCCTTCCAAATTCATTTTGCGTTTGATTTTCGTTCCTTGTTATTTTGCAATAAGCCTTTTTTTAGGAATGCGCCCATTAGTAATTATAAATTAGAATTAAGAGGTAATGAAGTGAAAATACAAATCAAAAATCTAGGTGCTTTAAAACAAGCAGAATTCACCTTGGGTGATTTCACGATTATCTGTGGTGGCAATAACACTGGTAAAACTTATGCCACTTATGCGTTATTTGGATTTTTACAGACTTGGCAGCAAAAATTGATCGTCGAAGTTTCTGACCAAAGCATTGAAAACTTGCTAAGCGACGGCGTAGTTCATATTGATATCACAACCTATCTCCGGCAAGCAGATGATATTCTTAAGCAAGGCTGTCTGCTTTACACTCAGCAACTACCAGAGATTTTTGCCGCAAATTCAGAACATTTCCAAGACAGTGAATTTCGAGTCTTGTTAGAAAGCGATAAAATCGCGATCAAAGCGTCTTTTGAACGCAAAATACAGACAGCCAACGCTGAGCTTTTCGCCCTCTCTAAGGTAGAAAACAGTATGGAACTGATCGTGTCTTTGTTAGTGGCTCAAGAAAAAGTTAAATTTCCCACAACAATGATTAAGCGAGTCATTGCCGATGCCATCAACAAAATTATTTTTGAACGTTCTTTTCCAAAGCCTTTTATTGCGAGCGCCGAGCGCACTGGTGCGGCGATTTTTCGTCAAGAACTGAATTTTGCCCGTAACAGCCTCTTGGAAGAAATGAGTCAGGCCGACAAAAACCTCAATCCGAGGAAATTGTTGTTGAAAGCCTATAAAGACTACGCCCTGCCAGTTGAGCATAACGTGGACTTTACCCGGCAACTGGAAACCATTGCCAAGAAAAACAGTTTTATAAAAGAACGACATCCTGAAGTCTTAGCTGAGTTTTCCAACATCATCGGTGGTGAATATACGATCACAGCCAATGATGAGCTTTATTTTAAACCCAAAGAGAAACGGATCAAGTTGACGATGGATGAAAGTTCCAGTGCAGTACGTTCCCTGCTAGATATTGGCTTTTATCTGCGCCATGTTGCTCAACCTGGCGACTTGTTGATGATAGATGAACCTGAACTGAATCTGCACCCGGAAAACCAACGCCGGATTGCCCGTCTGTTTGCCCGTTTAGTGAATTTGGGCCTCAAGATATTTATCACCACCCATAGCGACTATATTATCAAAGAATTAAATACCTTGATCATGCTCAATCAGGACAAACCTTATCTGATCAAAATCGCTGAACAGGAAAACTATCAAGCGGAAGAATTGATTACCGCTGATCAAATTAAGGCCTATATTGCCGAAGAAGCTTTAGTGAATTTGGAAGGAGAGCAAAGGCGCTGTCAAACGCTAACTGCCGCAAATATCGATCCAGTGCTAGGCATTGAAGCCCGCAGCTTTGATGAAATGATTAACGAGATGAACCGGATTCAGGAAGCCATTGTGTGGGGGGGAAATGACTGATGTCTGACTTCGAAACACTGCGTGAATTGTTTAAAACGGATGTTTTAATTGCTCTTGATCAGAGCCCTTATGGTAAAAAAAGGGTGACGCTGTGTGAGCCAGCCGATGCGATTAATAAAGGGTATTCAGTGACAATCAATGGTATGCCAAAAGAGGCCATTGTGATTAAAACCGATAAATTTCCCCCTCCTTATGCCATTTTCAACAATCAGAAAGGAGAATGTAAACGGGCTGATTTTGTCATTATTGCTCACGCTAAAAATATCAATTGGATTGTGTATATTGAACTGAAAAGAGCTAAAGGTAATACTGAGAAAGAAATCATTCACCAGTTACAAGGTGCGGAATGTGTGATTGCATATTGTCGTGCAATTGGAAAGACGTTTTGGGCACAGCCAGATTTTTTGAATCCAGAGGCTTATCAATCCCGTTTTGTCAGTATCCGAGAAATTGGCATCGCTAAAAAACCCAGCCGCTTACCTCCTCTATCAGGTTTACATGATAGTCCGGAAAAAATGCTGAAAATCAACGCACCGCGCTACCTGCAATTCAATCAATTGGTAGGGAAAGTTTAATGAGCCCAGTATCCCAGTTTGTGATCTAACATTTTTCGATTTTTCAGGCAAAAGTTTCGCTTCGCTGTATTTTTGCCTGAAAAGTTAAATACAAAAAAGGGCAACCTTCTGTATTACCCCTTTGACTTCTGTATTTCACGCAGAAACGCTATAGTAAAACGACAGTGAAGCAATTGCATCATTATCATTGGCCCGGCAATATTCGAGAACGCCGCAATTTTTGTGAACGTATGGTGATTTTATTCAGCAAACAAATCATTGAAACAAACCATTTACCGCGAGAATTTCGGTCACAAAAACAGGCCCGGTTTCAACAAAGGCTTCACCTTGCCAGACACAGGCCTGAATTTGCAGAGTTTAGAAATATGATAGATTAGTACAACGGATGATTTCGCATAGCACGAAAATGAACAGAAGATCAGCGCAGCTAAACGAAGTTCAAGACACTGGGATCATTAGAATGGCATTTTCCAGAAGAGTTATAAAAAAAATGAACGGAAGAACAATACGATAACTTATTGATTTTATTATTATTACTACTTAACAATCCCAGTAATGAGGGCTTACCACCTATCAGTTTGTCAAAAGTGGAGAAGGGATTGTTTCCAGTAGAGACGCGATGCCTCGCGTCTCATCTTCTCGAAGACGCGAAGACGCAGAGACGCGAAGACGCGAAGCATCGCGTCTCTACACGCGAAGCATTATAGAAAACTGATAGGTGGTAAGGTACTGAGGGTTTATTTTGAGTGTTTAATTAAAGGCAATAATGCATTACCTACACCAGCAAAAAGACTGACGTTGTAGAGCATAAGCGCACTGAAAACACCAAAATGTAAGAAAAATATTCCTCCCACACTAATTACCCCCGGCACAAAGGCACTTGCTAAACTGCTTTTCTGATTATTTTCAAAAAGTTTCGCATGTTCAAATAAATAAGCCAATTGTGTGAGGTTTTTATCCATTAAAATAATCTGAGCAGTATCAGTAGCGACTGTTGAAGCACCGCGTAAGGAAATAGAGACTTCAGCCTTTTTCAAGGCAATAGAATCATTGATCCCATCCCCAATAAAACACACCGATTTACCTTCTTGTTGTAGTTGCACAATTAAATTGGCTTTATCTTGTGGCAAAGTATTGGCAAAGTAGTTGTCAATACCTAATTTTTCAGCCAACTGTTTAGTCGGTTGTTCATGATCACCGGAAATAATGTAGGTAGATAAATGACGTTGCTGTAATTGTTGAATAATCTTTTTAGCTTCAGGGCGAATTGTGGGATGCAATTCCAGCATGCCCACCAGTTGCTTATCTCTTGCCACATAAACGGTTGAATAACCTTGTTCATGACTGTTCTTTTGTAGCGTGAGTATTTCAACTGGTATGGCGATTTCCTCAGCCTCCATAAACCGGTAACTGCCGACTTGAATGATTTGATCATTTATTTTGACTTTGATCCCATAGCCAATCTCATACTGACTTTCATCAATTTCAGGTAATTCTAAAGAACCTTCATTGGCGGCTTGCAAAATCGCTTTGGCAACAGGATGATTTTGTTTGTATTCCGCCGCTGCCGCGTATCTCAATACCTCATTTTCTGTCACGCCATTACAAATATAAATCTGGCTCAAATGGGGTTGTTCCAAAGTAAGTGTCCCGGTTTTGTCAAAAACAACGGTATCGATCTGATTAAGTAATTCTAATGAGCGTCCATCTTTAATGAGAATACCCTTTTTAGAAGCCAGATTGATAAAATTCAACATACCCATAGAGGTGGTAATCCGAATGATTTCTGAAAAATTGGAACTCAACACCGCCACGGCACTATAAGCCCCTAAGGTAGAAAGAGCAAGGGCAGCAGTCGCCAAGGTTGGTAATACCGTTTTTTCAGACATTTCCTCATTACGTGTTTGGAGAGACATTTCAAATTCTGTAGTACGATTTAGGACTTCACCGATTTGGGCGGCAATCGTTGCTACCCCAGCTTTTTCAACTTTAATATGAATTTGTCCGGTTAAGACAATGCTGGCGGCAAGCACTTGATCACCGACTACTTTTTCATCAGGTTGTGCCTCTCCCGTTAAGGCTTGTTGATCTATAGTAGCCATGCCCTTGGTAATCATACCATCTACGGGTATCATTTCCCCCGCATTAACCACGACAATATCACCCACCAGCAACTCATCGACTGGCGTTTCAATCTCAACTCCATTTTTTACCAACCAAACAAAACGGGGTTGATCGCTGAAAATATTAACCAAGTTTTTTCGAGTCGTATCCCTGGTTTTGTCCAAAAGCCTGGCTGCTAAGAAATAAATAAAGCTACCAAAAGCCATAACGAAATAGTAACCCGTCACAAATCCACCCGTGATAGCAACGGAATCAATTACTGCTACTTTTAACTTATGTTCTTCAATAATGCCTTTATAAGCGGCTTTGAAAATAGGTAAGGCAGTATAAATACTAATTGGTACACTAAGGAGTGTGAGTGGCGGAAAAAATAAGATTCCCGCACCGGCAAAACCCAGTGCAACTGACGAGACAGATAAGTAATGATCAGTTTCTTGTTCCAGTTGACTGATTTCATCTTCACTGGTAACAGTGAGCATTTTTTTTGTTTGCGGTTCAAGCGCGGCAGCACTTGATAAAAAAGCCTGACTTTTTTTCACGATGATTTTTTTGTATGCCTTTATAGCTGCATACACCCCAACCGCAGAACTTGCAAATAAAAGGGGAATTGGTAACATATTGTTATATTCATCAAACTAAATTAGGGTTCGTCGTGGCGAACAATCGCGCTCACCCAATACGGAACACTGTCCCTTAATAAGCTAAGCCCTTGAAAATACAAGAGGCCAGATTCACTGAATATCAATGGTTTGCCTTATTAAGGGACCAGTCTATTTTACTTGAGTGAAATTGGATTCACTTTAACCGTTGTTGTGCCGGGCAAAGAATTGAATTCAGCAAAAATATTGGCCCGATGTATTTTCAAGGCTGTAACTCTTTCAACAGCCGCTGCCCCAATCGAAAGAACAGCTAAACCAACGCCAATTTCCAGTGTTTTTGCCCCCTTGATTTTCTCAATGACAATTTAGTATAAAAAATTTTGTTCAGGAAATAGAGGAATAACTTGATTTATTTCAGGATAATCAAGTTCATCAGTGATAACAAAAAAACAGTTTATTTTAGTGAAACGTTTACCTTGCCGTGCTTTCTCAAGCATTGATGATGTGTTCATCTTTTTATAACTTAGTTCTGAATCTTAGCGATTATCATTTTTACGGACAAGAAAATTGCCCAGAGCCAGATAATCTATGTCGGTTTTCAAAAAAGTGTTGATGGCATCTTTTGGCGTACAAACAATCGGTTCACTGTCGTTGAAAGAAGTGTTTAACACGATAGGTACACCACTGATCTGGTAAAATTCAGAAATCAGCTTGTGGTATCTGGGGTTAGTTTCTTTTTTAACAACCTGGATTCGACTGGTGCCATCCACATGAACAACGGCTGGTATCTTCTCTTTAACCGATTCTTTAACCGGATAAGCCATCAGCATAAACTCGGCAGCTGAGGTTTCTTTTTGAATGTGAAACCAATTTTCCGCTTCTTCATACAGTATGCTCGGTGCTAATGGACGAAAATACTCTCGATGTTTGACTTTACGATTTAATATCCCCCGCATGTCTGGATGACGTGGATCCGCCAACAAACTTCTGTTACCCAAAGCTCTTGGGCCAATTTCCATCTGCCCTTGAAAGAAGCCAACAATGTTGTTTTGGGCAATAAGTTCGGCTACTTCCTTTTCTATCTCATCCGTGTGTTTGTAGCTGAGTTGATGCGCTTGTAGTTCTGCCTCTATTTCAGAATCAGTGAATGAGGGGCCTAAATAAGCATGAGTCATCGGTTGGCGTTGTTCATGACCCAAAAGATGATTCCAGATAAAAAAAGCCGCACCTAAGGCTGTACCAGCGTCATGCGCTGCCGGTTGCACAAAAAGGTGGGTAAATGGGGTTTCTTCAAACGCAACGCGATTAGTCACACAATTTAAAGTCACTCCCCCGGCTAAACAAAGGTTATCAGACTCCACCTGCTCGTATAAATGCTTCGTTATATGAAGCATGATTTGATCAGTCACGGCTTGTAATGAAGCCGCAATATCTTCATAAGCTTGTGTGAATTCTTGACCACGTTCTCTTTTCTTGAGCCCAAATAACGCTTCCAAGCCTTGGCAATCGGCTGAAGGCGGATCATAAACGATTGACCCAAAGTGAAGTGCCTTATTATCCATTTCAAATTGGCCGTTTGGTGCCGTTTTGACAATTTTTTTGAAATGATCAAGATAACGCTGCGGATTTCCATAAGCGGCTAAACCCATTACCTTGGCTGCATCATAGACACTGAATCCTAATAAGTGTGATACGGATTCCCACAGAAAACCGAGAGAAGCAGGATACGGTACCTCTTGCAAACATTTCAGCTTATTATTTTTACCTGAAAAAAATGATGTGGTACTCGTTTCCCCGATGCCATCAACAACGAGGATAGCAGCTTCTTGAAAAGGAGAAGCGTAAAATGCAGAGGCCGCATGAGCCGTATGGTGATTGATCCATTTACACTCACCTTTGAAGCCCATTGCTTTTAATTGATCAGCCACCTGATAAATTTTGCGACAAAAGGTTTCTAAGCCAGCCGAACCGCCCCATTCTTCTCCAAACAGATCATGAAATGGACCTGATGGCATTTTTTGGGGATTCAACGAATAACCAATATATTCCACTTCTTCAAGTGCTATTCCCGTCGATTCAAGACAGTAATGAATAGCATTCAGTGGCAGCTCGTCCGGATTGTCTTCTCTCGGTTTCTTCCCGTGTTTTATTCTATTGAACCTTTCTTCTTCGGCAGCTACCAATATCGCTCCATCTTTCAGTAAACAAGCGGCAGATTCATGAAATACCGCGTTAATTCCCATCACATACATTAAAAATTCTCCATGTCTTTAGAAATATGATTTCAATTCACCCCGCCTACGGATATCCAAGGTAGCGCAATGAAATGACCCCAGGAAAGGAAAGTAATTTTCAAAGGCACAAGGAATGGGTTTAAATCCCCAACTTTTCAAAGATTTGATAAGTGGTTCTTGACGTTTTTCGACGATGACACGTTCCTCATCTAACATCAACACGTTAATGCAAATCCATTTACTCAGAACACCTAGGGCATCTTCAGGTAATAGTGGTTTGGGAGCGACTAAGATATCCCAACTTTTCAAAATGGGTGGTAATTTTGCGACATCAATGTATTCTGGGCTGACCACAACTTTTCCGGGTGCTAAAGGCATAAAAGTGGTATCAATATGAATAGCTTCCGGTGAAAGATTATGAATTTCATGGAGACGATATTCATCACCTAAATGCCGCTGTAACCATTCAATGCCTAACGCATTTGTGACATTGCTACGTTGTGCAAAAATATCCCGCCCACAGCGTACAAAATCAGCGGCATCAAAGACGGGTTCAAATTCGGTTACCATAAACCGCATTGGTTCATCGGCTGACGGAACGGTATAGTTCCAGTCATACAAATCATCTAACAGTTGCGGTTTAGGGGCAGCAGTCCATCTAGCACCGGCTTTAAAATATTCTTTGAATAAAGCGCGATAAGCCCAAGATTCAAAGTAACGTCCCCGATCAGCCATAGGTGTCTCAATAATTTCATTCCCAATAACCATAAACGGATCACGGGGATTGGCGGCACAAAAACCAGTTGAAGCTTGCCAATTGGGTGTGCCAAAAGAAGCCCCATAATTCGCGGGTTGAATGCGACGGACATTCACCCCTTCCGCTTCCAAAATGTGAATAAACTCGGTTAACTCTTTACGAGCGGCTTCTACCAATTCAGGTGGATAGGGCACACCGGCACCCCCCACCTTTTTTTCAATTGCAGCCCACTCACTTGGTGGAACAGTCACTTCATTAATCACATTCCAAGCGGGAAACATTGCGCCATCCAAACTGCCAATAATGACTTCTTCTAGTGGATCCCATTCGTTGTTGGAATTAACGGGACATTGGACCGTTGCCTTGAAAGGTAAATCAAGTGAATCATTTGCCATAAGAAAGAAATAATTAGATAAAAATTTTTGGGGTTATTGAGTCTTTCAAACTACATTTCAAAATAAGTATAGCCATCCAATCCCGCTTCTAATTCTTGCCAGTATAACTGCCTTTTTCCTGCGTTTAAAGGGGCTGTTTGTAAACGTTGACGGTAAGCATTCAATAACCACCCAGTCTCAAAATCAACATAATTTAGCATCTTTTGCACAGTATCACCCTTCAGAGGGCTCACTAATTTATAATCACCATCTGCTGTCGTATGCACATTGACAGAATGAGTGTTTCCAAAAAGATTGTGCATATCGCCCAAAATTTCTTGATAAGCGCCCACTAAAAATAGACCAAGTAAATACGGTTCATTAGGAATAGGAATGTGTACAGGCAGGCTGGTATCAATTTCTTCACTATTCACGTCATTTTTAAATTGTCCATCAGAATCGCAAGTTAAATCTTGTAAAGTGGCTCGACGACTGGGATATTCATTTAAGCGGTGTAGAGGCACGATAGGAAATAATTGATTTATTGCCCATGCGTCTGGTACTGACTGAAATAGGGAAAAATTACCAAAATATTTATCCGCCAATTTATCATTAAGTTCATCAAGCACTTCACGATAGGCACGGGCATGAGGATTGGTTTGTAATCATTTTAGGGCCTAAAATCTAAATCACATTCAAAATGTTTGGCCCGACACTTTTTTTTTCAACACAGAGGACACAGAGTACCACAGAGTACCACAGAGAATAAGTTTATGATTTTTCAATTAATACTCTGATATTAAATACATTGTAAATGTGTGTCTTTTTGACATAATTTGCAAACTGATAGGTGGTAAGCTCTGTAATGATTTTCGTGAGGTGTCGAAAAAAAAATAATTAAAACACACTGCCAATTTGTATGCAATCGTTTTATCAGTTATTATAGTATTTTAAATAGAAAAGATTATTTTATTAAGCCAAAACAATTAGTTAGTCTAACTAAGTACCATTTTACTCTGCTTTGTCACTTTAGTTTTTACCGAAAACTTGACGATCGAGTATCAATACAATATAAAATCATTCATTTAAAAAAAATCAATGAGTGTGTGATATCACACAATATTGTGTGATATAAAATCCTCTAACCCCTTCAAAGGGCTTAAACATAAAAACTAAAATAACCCAACGGACAAATGGACAAATCAGATTTTTTTGATAATTTACTAGGGCAAGCAGGCGAGTTTTGTAGCGTTATTCGTGCTGCTCGTATAACCGCATTGACAAACGTAACCGTGCTCATTTTGGGAGAAAGTGGCACCGGTAAAGAACTTTTGGCACAAGCCATTCATCAGCATAGTCGCCGTGTGTCAGGCCCATTTATTGCTGTTAATTGCGCTGCCCTACCCGAAACTTTAGCCGAATCTGAATTATTTGGATATCGAAAGGGTGCCTTTACTGGGGCCGTTACCGATCAAAAAGGGCGAATACAAGCCGCTCATGGTGGCACATTATTTTTAGATGAAATCGGTGAATTACCGCTTTCAATTCAAGCCAAGTTATTACGTTTTTTAGAAACGGGTGAGTGTCAAGTTTTAGGAAAAACGCAGCTAGAACAAGTTGATACCCGTATTATTGTCGCCACGAACCGTGATTTATATGCACAAACACAACAAGGTAAATTTCGGCCCGATCTCTATTACCGTTTAAATATAGTGCCATTAGAATTACCCCCATTACGCCAACGTTTAGATGATTTAGAACAACTACTACACACTTTCACAGAACAATTAGCGCAACAGCATCAATTACCCCCACCGCGTTATAGTAAAGCGACAGTAAAGCAATTACGCCATTATCATTGGCCGGGCAATATTCGAGAACTCCGTAATTTTTGTGAACGTATGGTGATTTTATTCAGCAAGCAAACCATTGAAACAAAAGATTTACCGCGAGAATTTCGCTCACAAAAAACGGCCCTGTTTCAGCAAATTGAAGGCTTCACCTTGCCAGACACAGGCCTTAATTTGCAGAGTTTAGAAATACAAATGATTCGCCAAGCCCTTCAAAAAACCTATGGCAATCGTACTCAAGCGGCACGGTTATTAGGATTAACGCGGGATACGTTGTTATATCGATTAAAAAAATATGCGATTGAATAAGATAGAACAAGGATGGTGGGATCGCTGTCAGTAAAATCTGCGCTTGATATTGAGTTCAATGTCACCCGCTTACCCAGCCTACGAGAATTAAGCATGTTAACAGAACTGACTTTTTTATCGGCCTTTTTAGCAGGATTACTAGGCGCAACGCACTGTATTGGCATGTGCGGCAGTATTGTTGGCGCTTTAAGTATGAGTTTACCTGCAAATGTGCAGCAATCCGCTTTTCGTTTAGGGTTCTACCTACTCGCTTATAATTTAGGGCGAATCATAAGCTACACAGCGGCCGGCATTTTGATAGGTTTTTTGGGGGCACAAGTTTTACAGATGCTATCACTCAATAACCCGCATTTAGTGATGAAATGGATATCGGGTTTATTTATGATCGTCTTAGGCTTATATCTGGGCGAATGGTGGCAAGCCCTCGCTTTCTTAGAAAAGCTAGGGGCCCATTTATGGCGTAGAATTGAACCCCTTGGACACAGTTTGCTACCCGTTAAACGTCCATTACAAGCCCTTGGATTTGGTTTAGTCTGGGGCTGGCTACCCTGCGGATTAGTTTATAGCATTCTCGCATTTTCTTTAGTCTCGTGCGATGCCTGGCAAGGGGGATTAATGATGTTAGCTTTTGGGCTAGGCACCTTACCGCTGTCAATGGTTTTAGGCGTAATGGCACCCGCCTTAAAGCGATTTGTTCATCAACGGATCGTTCGTAAACTGGTTGGCGCAATCATCATTGGATTGGGTTTATTGATTATACTCGATCTTCAAGTTTTTTGTAAGTTATTGATTTAAAAAGCAATATCATTTTATGCGCTAAAAACTAAATAACCTTAAAAATCAATGAGTTGTATATTTTAACGCTCCAAAATAGGGCTTAGCAAAGCCAAATAACATCAAAAACTTGAAGATCGAGTTATAGGATTCAAATGAATGAGATGCTCAATTTAATTAATGTAAAAAATAACTTTTCACGCAAAAGGCGCAAGAGACGCAAATTATTACCCACTTTAGCGTTTAGAACAAAATTGACGTTCCAATTTGTAAACCCAGCGATTCAATAATTATTGAGCCAATTTAGTGTATAATGAAACCTATGTCCACTAAGCGCAAATATCCCTCCACTGAGTTGTCCACGGGGCAACGTG
>Ga0316201_10001731_pt1 | contig 14998 bp, 9 predicted proteins | sample CS6wburrow_MG_FD_204516 | JGI IMG/M metagenome (GOLD analysis project Ga0316201, IMG submission 204516) | Coastal sediment microbial communities from Delaware Bay, Delaware, United States - CS-6 worm burrow | ecosystem: Environmental > Aquatic > Marine > Coastal > Sediment | place: USA: Delaware... | reverse complement strand
CAGCGCCAGCGCCAGTGCCAGTGCCAGTGCCAGCGCCAGTGCCAGCGTCAGCACCCGCGTCAGCACTTGCGTCAGCGGGTTCGCGTTCGGCTTAACGACTTCGGGCCCGGCTCATTGAAGAGCAGCGGGCCCGCGTCTGTCCGCTTGGCCATCCGGCCAAGCGCCCTAGTCGCTCGTCTCTTCTTCCGTCGCCTCGTCCGCCGAAGCCTCTTCCGCCGGAGCCTCGTCGGCCTCCGGGGCTTCCTCTTCGGGGCTGGGCGCTAGCGAGATCGCTCCGAGCTTGTCCTTCAGCGCGTCGCCGAGCGTGGCTTGGGCGCCGCCGAGGCTTGGGCCGATCTTGCGCGGGGCGACCCTCTTCTGGTCTGCTTCCGGGCGAGCCACCTGGTTCACGTCCTGGCCCTCCGCGGCGCGGAGGGAGAGCGTGATGGTGCGTTCGTCGTCGTCGAGTCGGATGACCTGAGCTTTGACGATGTCGCCGGTCTTGACGATGTCGGTCGGCTCCTGGCTGAGGTCGGCGCTGATCTCGCCGCGGGGAATCACACCCTCGACGCCACGCTCGAGCTCGACGTGAATGCCGTACTCGTCGGCGCCTGTCGAGCGAACCTCGATGACGGTTCCTTCGGGGTAGCGCTTCGGCACGAAGCTCCAGGGATCTTCGTAGAGCTGCTTGATGCCGAGGCTGACCTTGCGGTCGTCGTGGTTGATCGAAAGGATGATCGCCTCGACCTCATCGCCCTTGCGGTAGATGTCTGCCGGGTTGTTGATGCGCTGGGTCCAGCTGAGGTCGGACTTGTGGACCATGCCGTCGACCCCATCCTCGATGCCGACGAAGACGCCGTAGTCGGTGATGGAGCGAACGCGACCCTGAATGATATCGCCCGGGTTGTACTTCTGCGTGAAGACCGTCCAGGGGTCGGGCTCGAGCTGCTTGAGGCCCAAGCTGATGCGCTTGTTCTGCGCGTCCAAGTCGAGAACGACGCACTCGACCTCTTGGCCCACCTCGAGCACCTTCGACGGATGCTTCGGCTTGGCCCAGGTCATCTCGCTGACGTGGATGAGGCCCTCGACGCCCTGCTCGAGCTCGATGAAGGCGCCGTAGTCGGTGAGCGACACGACCTTGCCCTTGACCTTCTTGCCGGCCACGTAGTGATCGGTCGCGACATTCCACGGGTCTTCCATGGTCTGCTTGAGACCCAGGGACACGCGCTCGGTGTCGGCGTTGTACTTGAGGACCTTGACGGTGACCTCGTCGCCGACCTCGAAGACCTCGGACGGGTGATTGACCCGGCCCCAGCTCATGTCGGTGATGTGAAGAAGCCCATCGATGCCGCCGAGATCCACGAACGCACCGTACTCGGTGATGTTCTTGATCGTGCCGGTGACGACCTGATCCTCTTGAAGGTTTTCGAGGGTGGCTTCCTTGAGACGGTCGCGCTCCTTCTCGAGAAGCACGCGTCGCGAGAGCACGATGTTGCCGCGCTTCTTGTTGAACTTGATGACCTTGAACTGGAAGGTCTGGCCGAGGAGGCGATCCAGGTTGCGGACCGGTCGGAGGTCGACCTGAGAGCCCGGAAGAAACGCCTTCACGCCGCCGCGGATGGTCACGGCGAGGCCGCCCTTCACGCGCTGGGTGATCGTGCCTTCGATGAGCTCGTCGCGCTCGCATGCGGCGCTGATTTCGTCCCAAACCTTGAGCTTGTCTGCTTTCTCCTTGGAGAGCATGACGAGGCCGTCCTCGTTCTCCTTGGATTCGATCAGCACGTCGACGGCATCGCCGGCGGTCGCCGAGATGTTGCCTTCTGCGTTGATGAACTCGTGCAGCGAGATGACGCCTTCGGACTTGTATCCGATGTCGACGACGACGGTGTCTTTGCCGACTTTCAGGATCGTCCCGGCGACGATGTCGCCTTCACGCAGTGCGTCTGTTCGTGTGGCCTCGGCTTCGAAAAGAGCGGCGAAGCTGTCGGGTTTGGGGTTTGGGTTTTGAATTTGTGTGGTTTCGGTCATTTAAAAATCGCTGCTTCCGGTGCGATCGCAAGCTCTCGGCACAACTGGCCGTGCTTTCGAAGACCCCCGGAAATGCAGGGGAGTCCGTGGGTAGCAGGGGAATTTGGGGGTGTCAATTGCAGGACTGGACGAGCTCGAGCACGTGTTGGACGACCGATTCGAGGTCGAGGCTCGTGCTGTCGAGAATGACGGCGTCCTCAGCCGGCCGCAAAGGAGCGATGGCCCGGGTCGAATCCGCCTCGTCACGAGAGCGGATTTTGGCGAGCATCTCGTCGTAATCTGCCTCGGCGCCCCGGTTTCGGAGGTCGAGCACGCGACGGCGGGCGCGTTCCTCGGCGGAGGCGGTCAGGAAGAGCTTCACTTCGGCGTCCGGGAAGACGACCGTGCCGATATCGCGTCCCTCGAGCACGACCCCACCCTCCCGGCCTAGATCGCGCTGCATCTCGAGCAGGGCCCTGCGGACACCGGGATAGGCGCTCACTTGGCTTGCGGCAGCCGACATCTCGGGGGTCCGAATCTCGTCCGCCCGGTCTTGGCCGTCCAGCAGAAGCCGAGGCGTTCCATCGTCTTGCGAGGCAAAGCCGAGCTCCGCCTCAACTGCGACCGCCGCGACGCCGGCTTCGTCGGCCCAGGAGAGGCCCCGGTCACGGGCGGCGAGCGCCACGCCGCGATAGAGGGCGCCGGTGTCGACCAGGGTGTAGCCGAGGCGCTGAGCGAGAACGCGTGCCGTAGTGCTCTTTCCGACGCCGGCCGGTCCGTCGATCGCGATCACAGGGCGCGGTCGAGTCATAGGGTCTCCTCCGTGATGTCCGCTCCGAGTGATCGCATCAGCGACACGAAGCCCGGAAAGCTGGTGTCGACCGCCTCGGCTCCGTCGATCACCGACTCGCCCTCGGCCAGCAGTCCCAGCAAGGCAGCAGACATGGCGATCCGGTGGTCGCCACGGCTGTCGATCCGGGCGCCCTGCAGCGCGGCGCCCCCGGTGATGATCAGGCCGTCGGGCAGCTCCTCACAGGGAACGCCGAAGGCGCCGAGGACCTGGGCCATCGTGGCGATACGGTCGCTCTCTTTGACCCGAAGCTCGCTGGCGTCGCGTATCTCGGTTTGCCCCTTGCTGACGGCGGCCAAGGCGCAGACCGCAGGGACTTCGTCGATCATGCGGACGATCAGCTCACCACCCGCGACCGAGCCTCGGACGGTGCTGTGGGCGACGCTGATCTCGGCCATCGGCTCATCGCCTGCGCCATGTCCGCTCGGGCGATGGGAGACATTGGCGCCAAGCAAGCGCAGCCAATCGAAGAGGCCTGTTCGGGTCGGGTTCACGCACACATCGGCGACGCTGACCTGGCTTCCAGGCACCATGGCCGCGGCGATCAATGGAAACGCGGCGCTCGATGGATCACCCGGCACATGCCAATCGAACGGGTCCCAACCTCCGGACCAGTCGAAGTTTGGGTTCAGAACCACCCCCGCTCCTAGGGTTCGCAGCGGGACGCCGAGCGCGAGCATCATGCGCTCGGTGTGGTCGCGCGACAGGACCGGCTCCTCGATGGCGGTCGGGGCGCCTGCGTAGAGGCCGCTGAGCAAAAGGGCGCTTTTCACCTGCGCGCTGGCGACCGGCATGGCGTACTCGATGCCCTGCAAAGTCTCGCCTTCCACCAGCGGTGCGATCGAAATCGGTGGGTAGAGCTCGTCCGGCTTTGCGCCTGGGCTGCCGGCGATGTGAGCGCCTCGTGCCCGCAGCGGCTTGATGACCCGACCCATCGGGCGCCGCGTCAGAGATTCGTCGCCGACCATGCGCGCACCGAAGCGTTGCCCGCTGAGCAAGCCCGCCAGCAGCCGCATCGTCGTACCCGAGTTGCCGCAGTCGACCACGTCGCTCGGCATTTTGAGGCCGTGGAGGCCGACGCCGTGAACCGTGGTGGCTTCATCCGTGGTCTCGACGGCCACACCCATGGAGCGGAACGCCTGGCGTGTCGCCGCGTTGTCCAAGCCCTCGGACAAGCCGGTGATGCGGGACTTGCCGCGGCCCAGTGCGCCGAAGATCAGACTCCGATGGCCGATCGACTTGTCGCCGGGCACCCGGACGCTGCCGCGGAGCGGCCCCGAGCGGCAAACGCGGTATCGCTTCTTGGCTCCACTAGTCACGCGACTCCCTTAGCACGCGTGCTAGCGAATGGAGAAAGCGCGCGTTCTCTTCGGGCTTGCCGACCGTGATGCGGATCCAGGATTGTAGGGGCGCAGGCATCGGGCGTACGATGACACCTTCGCGGAGCAATGCCTCGTAGACCGCCCTGCCCGGCTTCGCGACGTCGAGCAGGACGAAGTTGGCCTGACTCGGCGCAACGCGGAGTCCCGCTTCCAGCAGCGCATCGATGAGCTCGTGGCGGTCCCGAACCGTGGCTTCGACAGCTGCGCGCAGATGCGCCTGGTCTCCGAGGGCGGCTTTGGCGGCGAGCTGGCCCAGGGTGCCGACGTTGAACGGTGCGCGCAGACGATTGAGGTCCTTGACCAGCTCCGGCGTTCCAATGACATAGCCGACGCGGAGCGCCGCGAGCCCATACGCTTTGGAGAAAGTTCGAAGAATCCCGAGCCTCTCGCGGGTGTCGCGAAGCTCGGTGGCCGGGCTGAAGTCCTCCGCGTCTGCGTACTCGACGTAGGCTTCGTCGACTACCGCGAGCACGCGCTCCGGCAGGGAACGCAGGAGCCGCTCGAGCTCGCCTTTGGGGATGTAGCTGCCGGTTGGGTTGTTGGGGTTGGAGACGAAGAGAAGCTTGGTTTCAGGAGTGACCGCGGCGAGTAGATCATCGACGTTCCAATGCAGTGCCTCGCGGAGCGGGACTGCCGTGAAGCTCAACTCCTGTGCGATCGCAGCGATTCGGTAACAGGGAAACGAAGGGTGGCCGAAGACCGCGCGCTCACCGCGGCTCGCAAAGACACGGCAGATCAAATCGATGAGCTCGTTCGAGCCGTTGCCGAGGCAGAGTTGCTCCGAAGGCACGCCATGATGTGCGGCGAGCGCTTCACGGAGCTCGTGTCCTCTCGGGTCGGGGTAGCGCTCCAAGCGAAGGGCTTCGCTGGACAAGGCTTCGACCGCCTTGGGCGAAGGGCCGTACGGGTTCTCGTTCGAGGCGAGCTTCACGATGTCCTCGAGGCCGAGCTCGCGTCGAAGCTCCTCTTCGGGTTTGCCGGGCTCGTACGCCGTCAGCGCGAGGATGTGGGGTGCCGCGAGGTCGCTCATGGGGGTCGGTCAGCTCAAACGGGGATAGCTTCCGATGACCTTGGCATAAGGGGCGATGCGGCGCAGCTCCTCTACCGCGGTCAGGATGGCACGGTCGGTGATGTGCCCGTCCATCTCGAGGAAGAAGACGTGGCGCCACTGCGTCCCGGTCAACGAGCGCGACTCGATGCGGGTGAGGTTGATGTCCCGGTCCGCGAGGGGCTTGAGCGCGTGATGCAGGGCGCCGGGCTCGTCGCCAGGTGCCACGGCCAGGAAGGTGCGGTCTTTGCCGGTGCGCGACGGGAGTCGATTGCCGATGATGCCAAAGCGAGTGACCACCTCGGAGTCGTCCTCTAGCCGGTCTTCGATGAGCTCGAGGCCGTGGAGCTCCTTGAGCAGCGCCGAGCCGAGGGCTGCGGACTGATCGTCGCCACTTGCAAACAGGGCTGCGGCCTCGCCGGATTGGACGTCGACGAGAATAGCGTCCGGGTAGCGCGAGCGCAGTCGCCGTTCGCATGCTGCGATGGCTGTCGCGGCGCCGTAGATTTTGATCACCTGGGCCGCGTCGCCGGATTGCGAAAATAGCTGGTAGCGCAGCGGTGCAACCCGCTCCGCGCAGAGCTTGGCGTCGGTCTCCACGAAGCCCTTCAGCGTTGCGGTAATGGCTCCGTCGGTCGATGTTTCGAGCGGAACCACGCCGAAGGTCGCGTGGCCATTGCGCACCGCTTCGAGGACCGCGGAGACCGATTCGCTGGGGCGGAAGCTCGGTGCGTGACCGAAGTAGCCACGCGCCGCTGCGTGGGCAAGGTCGCCTGGCGTGCCGAAGTACGCGACCACATCGGGCGTGACCATCTGGGCGCATGCGGACAAGATCTCTCGAAACACCGGCTCGATGCTGGACTCTGGGAACTCCTCGGCGTGGGCGCGCGCGCTTTCGATGATCGCGCCCTTCTTCGGGAGCCGAACTGGTTCGTCCGCGGCATCCTGCCGAAGTTGCTCGTACTCTCGAATCGCCCGCGCTCGTGCATTCAGCGCGATCACGATTTGCCGGTCCGATTCTTCGAGCGCTGCGGTGATCCGGCCGAGACGATCATCCATGGTGCTGATGGTAACAGTCCCTCCGAGGAAGGTATACCGCTGGCGGAGCTTCGTTACTCGTCGTCGTGGCGAGCGAGGTCGCGCAGCCGGGCCAGTGTCACCAGCGCGTCGACCGGGGTCATGCGTTCGATGTCCAGCGCTTCGAGGGTGGCGTCTAGTTCTGACCGGGGTGGCGGCGCGGCTTCGAACAAGGGCATCTGGGGCACGGCGCTCGCTTCGGCCCCGGCCTCGAGCTGCTTCAGCTTCGTTTTTGCGCGCGCCAACACGACTGGCGGAACGCCTGCGAGCCTAGCAACAGCCAGGCCATAACTTCGATTCGAGCCGCCTGGTACCAGCTGATGGAGCAGAACCATGCTGTCATCGTGCTCTTTTGCCGCGACGTTGTAGTTGGCGGCGTTGTCGAGGCGATCGGCAAGCTCGCAGAGCTCGTGGTAGTGCGTCGCGAAGATCGCCCGGCAACGCGTGGCATCGTGAAGATGCTCGGCGATCGCCCAGGCGATCGCGAGTCCGTCGTACGTGCTGGTGCCCCGGCCGATCTCGTCGAGGATGACGAACGATCGCTCGGTCGCGCCGCGCAAGATCGCGGAGGCTTCCATCATTTCGACCATGAACGTGCTCTGACCGCGAGCGAGGTGATCGCTGGCTCCGACTCGGGTGTAGACGCGATCGACGACACCGATACGGGCGCGCTTGGCGGCGACGAACCCGCCAGCCTGAGCCATGATGACCGCAAGGGCCGCTTGGCGCATGGCGGTCGACTTCCCGGACATGTTCGGCCCGGTCAGAAGCATGAAGCGGGTGCCCTCGGGTTTCAGCTCGATCGTATTGGGCACGAAGCCATCCGTGGCGGCGTAGCATTCGACGGTCGGGTGTCGGCTGTCTTCGAGAAGGAGCTCCCGGCTGCCGTCGATCTCCGGGCGGACATAGCCGCGGCAATGGGCGACTTCCGCGAGGGCGGCGCTGGTGTCGATGGAGGCGATGACGCGGGCGAGCCGATGAAGCCGCGGGGCCTGATCACCAATCGCTGTTCGCAGCCCGACGAACGCCGCGGACTCGAGGGCGCGGGACCGTTCGTCGGCATGAAGGATGCGATCCTGAAGCTCTGCGAGCTCGGCGGTGATGAAACGCTCTCCGTTCGCGATTGTTTGCTTGCGAACGTAGTCCTCCGGCACCGCATCGAGCTTGGACTTGCTGATCTCGATGTAGTAGCCGAAGACCCTGGTGAACTTGATCTTGAGCGACCCGATACCGGTGCGCTTTCGCTCGCGACGCTCCAGGTCGAGCACGATGTCCTTGGCCGTGGTCGATAGCTGGCGAAGCTCGTCGAGCTCCGCCAGATGCCCGTCCGCAAAGATGCCGCCTTGCCTATCGATCGCCGGGGGCTCGTCGACCAGCGCGGCCTGGAGCGAGGCGAGCACGTCGGTGCACAGGTCGGCGCCATCGAGCGACGCCATCGAGTCGTCGAGCGCGCTGCCTGGACGAGTGGAGAGCTCCTTGTGCAGCGCTTCGGCACTGGCGAGGCTGTTTCGGATCACGCCCAGGTCTCTTGGCGTCGCCAAGCCCACCGCGGTGCGCACCGCTAGGCGTTCGAGGTCGCCGATTTCGCCGAGCTGCGCCCTAGCCTGGTCGCGAGAACGGGCGTCGGCAAAAAATAGCTCTACCGCGTCGTGGCGCCGCCGGATGCGTTCGATGTCGGTCAGCGGTTCGAGTAGGCGCGAGCGAAGGGCACGAGCACCCATCGGCGTTTTGGTTTCATCGAGCAGATGAAGCACTGAGCCGCGGCGCTCGCCGTCCAGTGTGCGGACGAGCTCCAGGTTGCGCACGGCCGCGTCGTCGAGGACCAGCCGGTCGCCGGCTGCGTACAGTGTGGCCGTGTGTATCTGTGAAGCGGCCTGGTGCTTCTTTGCGTACTCGAGCACCAGCGAAGCGGCGCGGGCTGCGGGCGCTTGGCGCGAGAGCTCGGCGGCTTGCTCGTCACTGAGGTGCTCGCGCAGGAGCTCGGAGTGCGCAGCGAGCTCCACGCTTCGAAGCGCCGCCTTGGGCAGGCTTTGCGTGCAGAGCGCTTCGAGCTCCGATGCGCCAGATTCGAGGAGCACCTCGGCCGGGTCGAGGCGCACGAGCTCGCCGACCCACTGCGGACCGAGCTCGACGACGCAGGCGCGGAGCGTGCCCGTCGACAGCTCTAGCGCGGCCACGCCCCCATCGCGTGTGGCGGCGACCAGGAAGTTCTCGGAGCGCGCGTCGAGGGCGTCGGGCTCGAGGCAAAGCCCGGGCGTGACGACCCGCACCACTTCGCGCGGAACGACGCCGCGCGCAGCCGATGACTCGGCCATCTGCTCACAAATCGCGACCTTCTCGCCGTGGCGAAGCAAGCCGGCCAGGTACCCGGCGGCCGCGTGGTGCGGCACGCCAGCCATGGGGATCTTGCTGCCGTCCGGGTCGGTGCCTCGGGAGGTCAGCGCGATGTCGAGGATGGCTGCCGCTCGGACCGCGTCCTCGTAGAACATCTCGTAGAAGTCCCCAAGGCGAAAGAAGATGATCGCATCGGGATGCTGCCCCTTGGCGCGCAGGAACTGGCGCATGACCGGGCTATGGTCCTTCTTTCGCGCCGTCCCCCGTACAGCCATGGTTCGGGTCTACTCAAAACCGTCCGCGATGAAAAGCGGAGAAAACTGGATGCGCCGGACACCGGCTTCGAAGTCGACGAGGTAGAGCTGGTCTTCGTACTGGGAGAAGAGCAAAGACGAGGGCAGCGAACGCAGCGACGTATTGTCGAGCAGAATCAGTGGCGTGAATTGATTGAGGATGTTGAAGTTCAGTAGCGCTATGGTGGTGTCCGTGACGTTGGTGTCGGCCGGGAACGGGCCGATGCGAAAGCTCACGAGGGGATTGATGAACTGCTTGTCCTCGAACGCGCGGCCCGTGAGGTAGGTATCCACATCCACCACTTCGTTGGGATCACCGGGGTCGTCCGGTAGGTCGACCGGCCGGCTTGGATCGAGGATGCACTCGCCGTTCTCGTCGGGAATGACCCTGTTGATGAAGCCAGAGGCCGTGCCCGTCACCGTGTAGGCACTCTGCGTGTGGATCTGATACTCGGTGAACTGAGGGAAGCAGTTTCGGACCTCCTCGAGCGTGTAATCCGCGCCGGCTGGCGCAGGCCCGATCTCGAGCTCGTTGTTGAACGCCGCGAGGATGGGGAACCAGACCGGACGGTCTTCGATGTCCTCCCTCAGGTCGACGAAGTCCTCGCAGGCAGGCTCATCGCGGGTGCTGGGGGGCAAGTCGCCCGTAATGAGGAGACGGTCTCCTGGGTACGATTCCACCAGGTCGGCGTCGGCGTCCTGCGGTCCGAGGACCCCGACCCGGCAGAAGGGCACGTCGCCTGCTTGGAACCAGTTGCCCAGTTGGTCGCCGTCGAAATTTTCGTCCGCAAAGAGCCCGAGTCCGCCCTCGGATTGTGGAATCAAGCCTTCCCATCTTGCATTCCATTGCTGCGAGAAGCTGCTCCAGACCTGCGACGAAGCGCAAATCAGCGTATCACCTTCCGAGCCCGATGAAGGCGCGCCGAACACGCCGAACATCGAGGACACGTTCCCCATCGCTTCCTGGTCGAACATCGAGGGCGGGCAGTTGATGGGCTTCAGCCCCGGGCCGTCGGAGTTGGACGCGTCGCCGTTGGTTTCGTCCAGCCTACCCGGCGCGCTATTGAACTGAAACGATGGGCTGCCATCGATCGAAATGAACGTGGAGGGCGTTTGGCCGAACCGCAGCCGGTGCCGCCGGATGCTTGCGAAACGGTCCGGTCCGGTTTCCGCGAGAGTGCAAGCGATACTGCCAGCTCCGCCCCGGCAGGGCGCGTTCAGGTCGTAGATGTCGAGGAAGACCATCCTGCCGTCTGAAAGGCTCGCAGCCAGGAAGACGCCGCGCAGGTTGGCTTCGTTTTGCGCCAGAGCGAAGGCGTTGCTGTCGCTCGAGCTGCACAGATCATCTTCGGGCACCCGCTTGCCGTCGCTGCCATCGGACTCGAGCTCGTAGAACGGCGTCACGACTTCGATCGCGCGCACATTCGAGAACGCGAATCGAACTCGATCGCGTGATTCGACGTTCTCTTCGTTTGCCCTTGCCGAGACGCCGGAGAGAACGGGGAGCACCGCGCCGAATCGCTTGTCTTCGTCCGCTGTGCCTTCGGGGTCCTCGGTGTAGTCGACGACGAGGATGCTGCTGTCGGCGGTGCTCACCGCGTACAGGTAACGTTGGGTCGCCGCCGTGTCGTTCGGATCAGAGCTGGCTGGGACCAGGGGAGTCACGTCGATTTGCGAGGTCGGGGTCCCGGTGACGATGGGGTCCAAGGGCGTGGCACCGTCTGGACCCAGCGCGAAGCGGTGAATCACGGGCTGATTGGCGTCCGCTACGAGCAAGACGTCGTCCGAGGTGCTGCTCGTCCCCGTGCTGGACCGGCTGCCGTGATCGCTTCCGTAGTCGACGGTCAGCGAGACCGGGCTCGGCCCCGGCGTTGCACCCTCGAAGCAAGGTTCGGTCGTTTGGACGGTTTTGACGACTCGCGCTTCGCGGTCCTGGAAGCCTTCCGGGCAGATCCGGTGGTAGTCGGTCTTGTCGGAGTCCGGAGGCGTGACTTGCTCGATCGGGCAGCCGTAGCTGCCGAGTGGCAGCATCACGGGGTCGCCCAGGGTCTGCACACCGTTCGAATCGATCATGACCTGGACCTGAGCGATCTGTCCGAGCTCTGGGATCGCTGCGTAGAGGTAGCGAAAGGAGACGAACGAGCTCGCCCCGGTGATCCGGCCGTCGCTCTCGTTTATACTGACGACCACCGATTCGTGCAGGGCCAGGTCCGTCGGCCCAGCGTCGAAGCGAACCTGCCGCGGATCGCGCTCCGACCCGTCGGCGTCTCGTGAATCCTCCTGGCGGCTGATGAGCCGGAGTGATTCGATCGCCGTCAGGGTCTTCGGGCTGAAGCTGGTGACGTAGGTGTAGTCCGAATCAAAGGGCGAGATTTGAATGCCTGTAGGCTGCTCGCCGACGGTCAACGAGGTGACGCCAGGGATCGTCGGGTTGGTGTTGATGATGATGGACCGGGTGAAATTGATGGCCGCGACCTCGCCGGTCTGGATCTGGGTCACGGCTCCAAGCAACTGGGCGTTGACGCCGGTGTCAAAGACGGCCTCGCTCGTGCAGATCGAGGCTGGGAGGAAGCCGTTGAAGTCGAACGCGTTGCCACTGGTGTAATCAAGGTCTGCGCATAGAAACTGCATCTTCGCCGAACGATTCAAGGACGAGAGGACGACGTTGTTCGCGTTGTTGCTGCACGACGCGAGGGCGAGCGCGCAGCAGGCAAAGGCAATGACGATGAAGCGCGTCATCGAGGCAGCTCCGATACGGGCTGCGGAAGGCCGATGAGACCAAGGAGCTTCGGTGCGCACTCCTCGGCGGTCTCCCCGCTCGTCGATTCGAGGCAGTCGATGATCGGTTGCAGGTCGGCGACCCGGAGCACCGAAGTGCTGAAGTCGGCCACGTACATGAGGCGCCGTGGCGCATCGATGACGAACTCGAAGGCGCCGCTGATGTTGGTCAAGAGCGTGATCCCCTGGAACCTGTCGGTGTCGATGACCTGCACGTTACGCGCGAGGAAACAGCTCACGAACGCGAGGACCACCGAGTCTCCCCGCGCCGGGACCTCGGCGATTTGCACGCGCGAAGGATCTCGGCAGGTTGGAATCTGCCCGATCATGTTTAGGTTTCCGCCCGCGACATCGCTCCGGGCGACCAGCAAGGCCTCGGGTGAGCGCGAAACGATGTAAGCGAGATTTCGCCCGGGGCGCGGATCGAAGCGGATGTCCCGATTGCTCCTCCCGGTGTCGAGCCCCGACACCACGAGCGGTCCGGCGTCGAACAGATAGCTTTGTGTCGGGTCCCCATCGATGCCGATGCCCAGGCGAATGATGACCGGGAACTCTGCGCTCGGAATCCAGGCGCGCTTGGCGCCGGGCTCATAGGTGATGGTCACCTGCTCGGGCGCCAGCTCGTCGATGGTGGCTGCCAGGCGCGGGCGTTTCTGAGGCTCGGGACCGCCAGGGCGGAGCTGGTCGAAGAACATGCTCGCCATGCCCTCGCGGTGCGCCATCAAGATGTAGTCGCCAGCAAAGGCCGGATCGCTCGGGTCGTCGGCGAAGTCCGCGGCCAGGTCACCGACGTAGACATCGACGGGGTCCGGCGGCAGGTTGATGTTGACGGCCGGGTTCACGAGCTCGGCGCTGCCCGAGCGGTAGGGGGCGGTGCAGGTGTGCGTTTCGCCGAATTCGCCACCGCAGCGGAGTCGCCCGTCCTCATCGACGTCGATGAAGGTCAGATTCGCGTCGCTTCGGACAGGCACGTAGATGCGCCGGCCGTCGGTCGAGACGCCCATTCCATCGGAGAAGGACCCGATCCCCACTTCGCCGCGAATCAGTCCTTCGACCGGGATGAGTCGGAGTGCCGCCTGCCCCGGGTCGCGGAATCGGAGGCCCGCAGGAACGACCGAGCAGCGGTCCGCAGGGATGGGGACGCAGCCCGCGCCCTCGTCGAAGACCGGATTGCAGAGGCACTGCGCTTCATTGATGTCGCCGCGGAAGTCGGCGTCGAGACACTCGGGGGTCACGCCGGTGCCGGTGGCGACGCATTCGTCGTCCTCCAGTGGAGCGCAGGCGCAACTTTCGTCCGTGATCTCGCCGGTGAAATCCGGTTCAAGGCAGCTCTGGAGCACGCCCGGACCGACACAGTCGCTCGCGATGGCCTCGATCGCTTTGTCGAGATCGTAGGACTGGACGTTGCCCGAGTTGTACTGAAGCCCGAAATTCGAGCTCGTGACGTACACGTATTTGGGCTTGCCCTCCGCATCTTGGTCGACCGAGAGCTCGATCGCGATGGGAAAGGACATCAGCCCGGCGGGCAGCGACTCGCCAGGTGTTCTGGCACAGCCGGTCGAGACCGTTCCGGAAATAAGCAAGAACCCCAAAGCGAAACCGACGACTGCGCTTTGTGGGCCGAATCGCGACCGCATGGGGCGGCACCCTAGCCGTTCGCCCTAGCCGGGGCAACTGGCAGTGGAGCGCCTCAGTTCCAAGGATCGAGGATGGACCGATCGCGCTCGGGCGCGGCTTTTTGTCGACGTCGCGGTTTGCGATTGACCGGCTTGGTCCCGGCGCGCTTGGCTTTGCGCTCGGGCGCATCGGACACCGATGCGAGTGCCTTCGCTTCGTTCGATTCGGGGCGCTCACCCACCCCGATTAAGGGAGAGGGCAAGGGAGGCGGGAGGAGCGGCGCTGGGCGCGTCCCGGTCAAGGCTGGCGATGGCGCCTTGGGAGCGGCCGGCGCTTCGACAATCGGGTTGCCTGCGGTCTCCGGCTCCGAGGACCTGAAGGTGCCGATGGCGATCGTCCCGACGAGCACCAGGAGCGCGAGCGCCAGCCCTCCGAGGTAGATCGGCGTAGCCCCCCGGCGCCAGGGCTGAGGCGGCCTGGTCGGTGGTAGCGTCCAGGTGTCCGGGCCGACCGGTTGGAGCCCGGCCTTCACGAGCTCGAGATCGTCCAAGACCTCCTGCATCGTCTGGTAGCGTCGCTCCGGCGTCTTTTCGAGGCAGCGCATGATCAGCATCTCCAACTCGTCGGAGACATGCGGCACGCGCACCCTGGGCGGAATCGGGTCCTCGTACATGTGCTTGGTGAGGATGCCCATCATGGTGTCAGCATCGTGTGGAACGTGCCCCGTTACCATTTCGTAGAGCAAGACGCCGAGCGCGTAGATGTCGGTTCTATGGTCGACGCCCGCGCCTTCGCACTGTTCAGGCGACATGTAGTGAGGCGTACCGAGCACCTCGCCGGCGCGCGTGAGTCGGCTGGGGCCGTGCGCGACTTTTGCGATTCCGAAGTCGAGGACCTTTACGAAATCCTCGACTTCGTCGCGCCTGATGAGAAAGACGTTCTCCGGTTTTAGATCGCGATGCGTGATCCCCGCGTCGTGTGCGGCGCCGAGCGCGCGGCAGACTTGGATGGCGATGTTGATCGCGCGTTCCTCGGGCATACGGTCGACGCTGTCGATGGCGTCGATGAGGTCGGACCCGTCGAGGCACTCCATGATGAAGTACGTCGAACCGTCCGTCAGCTCGCCGAAATCGCTGATATCGATGATGTGCTGGTTACCGATGTTGGACGCGCTCTCGGCCTCGCGCCGGAACCTCGCCAAGACTTCGGGGTCGCCCGTGTTCTCGCGTCGAAGGACCTTCATCGCGAGCGGCTTGTTGAGTCGCGTATGGGTGACCCGGTACACCAGACCCATGCCCCCTTCGCCAAGCAGAGACTCGACGCGGTAGCGCTGATCGATCGTCTGACCGAGCAGGCCTTCGACCACTCGCGCCGGTCCCGAAGCGCTCACGCCTCCGACCGAGCCAGCTATGGTTCTCGTAGTATCGCCCATACAGCTACGTCGCAATATTCCAGTCGTGTTCATTCCAACACGGCTCGGGCCTCGCATCAAGGCCCGGAGGGCGAGAAAATCGCGGTTTGGCCTGAATTTCTAGCGAAGACGGGCCTGGGCGGCCGCCAAACGGGCTCCGGGGAGCTGTGAGAGCGGCGCGGAGATGAAATCGAGCCCGAGCTTCTCGCAAATCCCGATGGA
>Ga0316201_10001730_pt1 | contig 15000 bp, 9 predicted proteins | sample CS6wburrow_MG_FD_204516 | JGI IMG/M metagenome (GOLD analysis project Ga0316201, IMG submission 204516) | Coastal sediment microbial communities from Delaware Bay, Delaware, United States - CS-6 worm burrow | ecosystem: Environmental > Aquatic > Marine > Coastal > Sediment | place: USA: Delaware... | reverse complement strand
CCTATCACGTTCTGAATGGCCATATCGGCTGTAAACCTACTGCCATCGTAGATGTTTGAAGTTTCCCTGTAGGGTGAGTCGGTTCCCGAAACGTCGTGGTGGTCTCGCCCAAGAACCACAGGGCCTAGTTTTCCTTCGGAAATCGCCTTGTTGAAGGCAGAGGCGATCTTGATCCTGCCATCGGAATCTGCGTAAAGGATGCGTGCTTTGGAGCCTACTACCAGTTTGTTCTCACGAGCTCCTTTGATCCACTTGATATTGTCGGCCATTTGCTGTTGTATCTCTTCTGGCGCGTTTGCCTTGAGTTCCTCAAGAACCTCTGTGGCTATGCTGTCGGTAAGCGCGAGATCTTCCTCCTTACCCGATGCGCAAACCCAGCGAAAAGGCCCAAATCCATAGTCGAAACACATAGGTCCCATGATGTCCTGTACATAGCTCGGGTATTTGAATTCTCTTTTAGGATCGTCGGACAGGACGTTGGCCCCGGCTCTCGAGGCTTCCAGGAGGAAGGCATTGCCATAATCGAAGAAGTAAGTCCCCTTTGCAGTGTGTTTGTTGATAGCTGCTGCGTGCCTCCTCAGGCTTTCCTGAACTTTTTCTTTGAATAGATCCGGGTTACTGGCCATCATTTCATTGGACTCTTCATAACTCAACCCAACCGGGTAATAGCCACCTGCCCATGGATTGTGCAGGGAAGTCTGGTCACTGCCCAGGTCGATCTTAATATTGGCTTCGGCAAAGTACTCCCAAACATCCACGATGTTGCCATCATAGGCAATTGAAACCGTCTCCCTGCTGGAAACGGCCTGTTTCACTCTCCCGGCCAGTTCAGAGAGGTCTGAAATAACCTCGTCCACCCATCCCTGGGAGTGCCTGGTAAATGTTGCCTTCTTGTTGACTTCGGCGCAAACTGTTACACAGCCGGCAATATTCCCAGCTTTAGGTTGCGCACCGCTCATACCGCCAAGCCCTGAAGTGACGAAGAGTCCGCCATGAGGGTCTTTGTTTATTTTTCTGAATCCGTTAAGCACGGTGATCGTTGTGCCGTGGACAATTCCTTGCGGACCGATATACATATAGCTACCGGCTGTCATTTGACCGTATTGAGTAACTCCCATGGCGTTGAATTTTTCCCAGTCGTCCTGTTTCGAATAATTAGGGATCATCATTCCGTTGGTTACCACCACGCGAGGTGCATCCTTATGAGATGGGAACAATCCTAAGGGATGTCCGGAGTACATGACAAGGGTTTGTTCGTTTGTCATTTCCGAAAGGTACCGCATGCATAGTCTGTACTGGGCCCAATTCTGGAAGACGGCCCCATTTCCTCCGTAGGTGATCAATTCGTGAGGGTGCTGTGCTACTGCGTGGTCCAGGTTGTTCTGGATCATCAGCATTATGGCCTTTGCCTGCTTGCATTCACCAGGGTATTCGTCTATACCTCGGGCATAGATCTTGTGTTCCGGCCGATACCGGTACATGTAAATTCGGCCGTAGGTTTCCAGTTCTTCACGGAATTCGGGAAGTAGGTCGGCATGAAGGTTTTCCGGAAAGTAGCGAAGTGCGTTTCGAAGCGCCAGTTCCTTTTCATGATCGGTGAGGATCTCCTTTCTCCTGGGTGCGTGATTTAAGCTGGGATCGTAGGGTTTTGGATCCGGCAGGTAATTGGGTATTCCCTGTTTTATTTCTTCTGAAAAGGTCATTTTTTCTGCGAGTTCGTCTTTTTATCGAAACCATAGGGGCAATGTCTGCAACCGCTCTCGCAGCAATACCCGCGTTTCAGGTGATATTGTTCGGTGAAGCATTTGTATCCTTCGGGGGTGATGTAAAAATCACCCTCCTCAAGCTCCACTTTTTTCTTAAAGAAAGTCATTACACAAAAATACCAATTTCCTATCTTGTATTCATGTTCGTATTTGTGAATCGCCATCTAATTCCGAAGAATTTTACGGGTATGAGCCTCTGGCCCTTTATTATTCTGAAGTATTCAGGATTGAAAGGAGACAATGTGTTCCTCAATCACGAACGGATTCACCTAAGGCAGCAGATCGAATTACTGATCCTCCCTTTTTACATTTGGTATGGTTTCGAATACTTACTTCGATTGCTACAATTCAGAAACAGGAAAGAGGCCTATCGAAATATCAGCTTTGAACGCGAGGCTTATAAAAATGAAAAAGACCTCGATTATTTAAAAAAGAGATCTTTTTGGAGGTTCATACTTTATATGTGAATTTTCAATTTTCCTTCCTGAAAGGAGCTATTTGGATAGTAGATGAATCGATGACTTTTAATGAAATTCTATTCTCAACTAACACCGAATCTTTTGGCGGTTTGTCGACTTCCATGGCTGGTTGTAAATAGTTTGCTTCGCTCATGGAATATTGGATTTCTTGAGAAACACTTCCATTTTCATCTTCAACATTGGATGACCGAGAACTCATTTCGAAGGCAATGACAGTATCTTTTTCTACGGAAGTATTAACCGGAACATCTTGCCCGTAGGAAGCAGAGATAGCACCGAAAAGTACAGTAATGTATAGTAACCTTACATTTTTCATGATTCGATTTATTATTGATCTACAGACAGGGTAAGATGACTAGAATCGGGTTGCGTAACAGGCTGTATCACGGCGCCTGCTCCGGTTGACACAGGCTGGGCATAGCCTTGAACTTTAATAGTATATGAGTTTCCAACAACTAATCCTGTTAATTTCTTTGAAAAAGTTGCACTCCAGGTAGTCAGCCAAATGCTAAACCCTCCCGGATTTCCTCGTTCCAGGTGACTTTGAACCTTTTCTGCAGTTCCTCCTATAGCTGATCCTGACGTCACATTGAACACTCGTAAGAATGCAATAGATGCAGAATTGGTTGTTCCGAAACCTGAGGCAGATAAATTGACTATGGCCGACGTCTTTCTGGCAGTAAATGTCAAAGACATTCCGGGTATATCTGTATACCCAGTGGTATTAAAAGTTTGGTCGGTAGTAAGCGAAACAGCATCAATGGCGGGTTCAGGCACACTGCCCGGATTCACTGCCGTCCATGTAGTTCCGCTCCAATAAAAGAATCCAGGACCGGTCGAGGAGTTAGTATTGTAGACCAATAAACCTTCGGCTGCTAACAACGCCGCCGGAGTATTTGTAATTCCGGTAACAGGATCAATAGTGCTGAGGTCGGTGATATCTACCTTGGGAACGAAAATACCTTTTTCGCTACTGTTAATATCTAATATGGAGCCGTCTGCCGGAGTAACAGTATTTATACCAACTTGTCCTATGAGGAAGGAAGTGGTTAATAATAGTAAGCAGGTTGAAAACAATTTGGGGACTCTTGGTGAGATAATCGTTTTCATATTGAATTTTTGGAAGACAAAAATACTGATCTAATGAAGAAAACAAAATATTCATTTAAACATTAATTTCTTTTTCGAGCAGTGGTATTGAAATTTCGACTATCGGTTAATTCGTGCACATATTATTCGAATGATATCATAAAAAACCCCGGTGGTGCACCGGGGTTTTCATCGAGATTGATCTGTGACTATCTTTTGATAATCTTTCGAGTTACAGAACCACCTACGGTATTTATCTTAACAAAATATAGTCCGCTTTTATAGGATGAGATGTCCATATTCAGCGATGTTTGGTCATTTGCTGAAACAGCAATTATCTTTCTTCCCTGAATATCGTATACTTCCACATCTCTCATAGAAAAACTATTCGATTGAATATTTAATATGTCTTTAACCGGGTTGGGATAAACCGATATCCTATCAAGTGCTTCATGTATTGAACCTAGAGTATTGTCTGGTTCGAATTGAAGAGTAAATCGTCCGTTAAACTCACCTTTATTGCTTCTGAATTGATAGTCGGTTTCAGTTAGATCGGTAATTACTCCAATCTCATTATCTATTAGGTAAATTCGTGAATTGGAAAGTTTCGTTCCCTCAATGGAGGTAATTGAAATGGTATACTCCAGGTCTGTTTCTACCTGTGTGGCAAATCCTATAGGAATTTTAATTCTGCTATCAAAAGATTCCCTGGTTTGAATTCCTAATTGTTCTGAACCATCTTCAAGATGAGAATACAGAGATACAAGAGTTGCCAGTCTGTTCGAATCCATATTTTCGTCAAGGTCTGGAGTTCCTTCTGAGCGGAATCCAATTCCGGCATATCCTCTCAATTCATAAGTTTCAGCATGAACCTTTAATACTACCTTATCCGGGTTTTCCGGTGATCTTAGAGTTGAATTCCCCGTGGTAAGTCGCATGGAATTATTAAAATTCACCGTCCCGGCCCCGTATGCCTTAATTCCGAATCCTTGCGCCGTAGAGATCACACCATTGGGTGTTGTACTCGTTCCAGGATCATTCGCAGCTGGGATTCCCATAGTTCCGTTGAACATTGAAAGATCACCCATGGAAACATTAATGTCATTCGCGCCAGGAATTGCTGCGCTCGGAGGTGTAAGATGTTCCCAGAAATATATTTCGTTGATCAGTGGGTTGTTCGACACCAGCAAACTGCCGTCTATCGCCGATGCGTATGGATTGGCCAGGAAGTTCGGTGTTCCGTCCGGATTTGTTCCCAGTCCGTTGAAAGTGATCGGTCGAGATACAGTACCGTTATTAAGTGTGCCCTCAGAATATGTTAAATCAAAAATAAGTGTACTGACTGGCGGCGGCCCTGCATAAGCCGGATCGATATAGGCGCTTTGTGGGTAGACCAAAAAGCCTTCTCCGGGAGTGATTATATTACCGTTAACATTATATCCATTCCAGTCGTCGAAATTATCGTCCTGGAAGTTCGTTCCGCCTGCAGGCACTGCCGGGTGTGGTATAAAATTCGCCGGAGTATGCTGCTGGACATTGTATGAGTTCACAAAGACACCTCCCCTTGTTGCGTCCGACATTGGGCTACCCATCAACATAAAGTCACGGGACTTAAGTGGTGGAGTCGTTACTTCAACATTGATTGTGCCACCATTAATAACGGAAACTGTCGCACCGGGATCTAATTGAACCACATTCGCCTGGTGTTCCACGATCAGCGTTCCGCCATTCACAGTAATATCACCATTTACATTCAGGTAATCGCCGGCACTGATACGAAGTGTGGCTCCGGTTGAAATTGTTAGTTCACAAGCGTCTATACTTCCTCCGTTAGTTGCTGTTGTATAGCTATCGGTTATGGTAACCTCATCGCTTAATGTTGGGGTGCCTCCCGTCCATGATCCTCCGGTATACTCCGAAGTATTTCTACATGAAAGTGTCATCGCCAAATTGTCGATCGCAATATCGCTGGCAAATCCACCACCGGTTGTACCAACAAATCGCAACTTTATATTTTGTCCTGTATAACTATCTAATGGAATGGTAGTTGACACCCATGCATTATTGTTTACGGCATTGATGGAGAAGATATTTGTCCAAATCCCATCAAATTCGCTTAATTGAAGAACTAGAGATCCTGTGTTTGCTCCCCAGGAATGGTAGTCAAATGTAAAGTCTACGCCTTGAGCATAGGTAAGATCAAAACAAGGACTTTCTAGTATAGCCGTTGCATTAGTTCCTATCTCACCAGGGGTTCCATTCGTTGAAGCTTCAATGTACATATAATAAGAGCCTTCGTTAGCAGAAGAAGGACCTGTGTTTCCTGAAGGGGTTGAACCTGTGAAGTTTATCCAATTGCCATCATCTCCTGAAGCCTGTTCCCATAGACCCAGACCACCACTTCCTGTTCCTTCAAATCCCTCGGCATAATCAAACACATCAATGGTATTAGTGCAACTTACCGGGGGTGGAGGTGGAGGTGGAGTTCCTATACGAATATTGTCTATGGCCATATCACTTGTAGTCCCAGCACCAGTAGTACCATCGAACCTCAATCGAATTGTGCTTCCGGCATAGCTTGAAAGGTCAACCAGTTCCTGAATATTCCAGTTATTTCCCTGGCTACCGCTTCTAGTCCATAATGTTGACCATCCGCTGCCATCATTGACCGTTAGGTTGAGCGTACCCATGGTTGCTCCAAACATATGATAGTCAAAAGTAATTACAGTAGTTCCACTAGACGGAATCTCAAAACATGGTGATGTTATAATGGCACGGTCATTTGTTCCCTGATCGGCTTCTACGAACATATAAAGTTGTCCCTGACTAGCGCTGCTCGGGCCTGTGCTTCCAGTTGGGGTTGCATGCCTTGAACGTATCCAGGAATTAGTAGCATTACTTGGTGAACAGTTATTTTCGTCTTTTATCCATAGTTCATCTTCGAAGTCCATAGTGTAAGGAAAGGAAGTCACCGTTCTTCTACAGGTAGGAGGTGAATAAGCCGAATCGTAAGCACATTGTAATTCGTCTATGGGTTCTATCCAGGAAATGTTTGGATATAGAGAAATATCAATAGAGGGTGAATTATCATTGGGGTCTGCAGGTAACAATACTTTCACGAAGGCGGCTCTTCCACTTATTCCGCTTGAGGTACAGCGATTGTCTCCTCCAACTCGCTTGGCACCTTGCAATGCGGCAACCAATTTGTCTGCCAATGACCCCGGCGTATTTATGAACATGGTTTCCATATCGTCCAGGATATCCTGCCTTCCGGAACCTGCGGTCGAAGTGTCCAGGATATTCCCTTGTATGGAATAATGCATGCCGGTTCCTGGGTCAACTCCCTGAATATCTCCAGCCCAGAAACCATTCGATGATCCCGTATATCCGGCTGTGGAGATATTTCCATTACTGTCAATACCTACGATTCCGTATTGTCTGCTACCTATGGTTCCACTTCCGGGATCATTGGCTACCAACCAATCGATAATTTGTTGTGGCGTATCACCGGCTTCCATTCGAGCTCGAGCCGCGGCCTGGTTGGTGGAATTGTATGCGGCTTGAGTGTGAATAGCGCCTAATAGTACTCCTGTAGATGGATGTCTGATGGGATCACTTAGGAAATCAATAGTACCACTGTAACAGCTACAACCGGCTCCCCCAATTTCACCACTTACAGGATCGTAAGCAACTATAGAAAAGGTGTCCCCTTCATTATCTCTAGCCCTGGATGGGTCATCTTCAGGAATGTAATTGATTTCTTCAGTTGACACCTCTTTCATTTCTGAAGTTGAATTTATGGGATTGTAAAAGAAAACAGCACAGATTACTGCAACACTTACAATAGTTATAGCCTTAAAATTACGGCTGAATGACTTTCGGGGATTTAGCTTCGAGTTCATAGATTTTTACGGTGAAATATAGATTGGGGTTTGTTTTAATTTGAATCTGTTAGTTCTGGTTCACAAGGGTGATCGTCATAGTTCCATATTGGGCATCATTCACGCCGTTAGCGCCGGCATACCCACTTGTGTCCTTTCCGAACCAACTCGCGGTATTGCTGTTGTTCGAGTTTCCTTGGTACCATTCTCTACCTCTCACTTTAAATGAATAAGTATTGTTAGCATCGAGATCGACGTTATACACGATCGTACCTGCCTGTCCTAAATAGTTATAGTTGGAACCGCTGATTCGCTTTGAGGAGCTGGTGATGTATTGTTCCGAAATTTTTGTGAATGTTCCGGAGTTATTGGTATCCATCCAAAGGCTCATTGATCCCTGAACGGCCCCGTCGGAATTTGTCATCAGGTTTTCACCTGCCGTCATATAAACTTTTGTAATTATCTGATAAGTTCCTGAGAACGGAATCGCAATATTTCCGGTATCTAGCCCAGTAATATCAACATAGTTGGTATTGTAGCAATTACAACTATTTTTCGTAGCACGAACTTCGGCTGTTTGATTGTACTGCAGCGTGTAACCCTCGTTGAAGAGTCTGCGCCATACACTGCCGTCAAAATAATAGAAGCCTGGCTCAACCATGGTCGATCCTGAACCTGCTTTTGTGGTGTTATACACGAACAGACCAGTTGATGGTGCTGGTGTGATGGTGGTATTATCATTACTGCCAGTAAGAGCTACCCTTGGTATTAGGATTCCCTTATCTGTACTGCGCACCTCGAAGGCTGCTCCGGTTGCGATGGATGCACCTGTGTTTACACCTACCTGGGCCGTAGTTTCCAGAATAAATCCAAAAACCATGGCGATATTCACTATATGGAAAAAGTAAGATCTTTTCATAACTACATACATTTATTAAAACTGTCTCAGCAAAGTGATGGTCATGTAGCTTCTGTGGGCATCAGTTCTACCAACTCCATTCACGCCACTGTTATTTCCATTGTATTGGGAACTGTTTAGTCCCCAGAATCCATAACCATAACCAGAGAAATTACTATAGGAATTTCGTTCATCCCATTCACGAGCCTTCACCACAAAATCGTAGGAAGTGCCTGCTTCAAGGTCCACATTATAAATGAACATACCACTTCTTTGAAGGGCGTGGAAAGCACCGCCTGATCCAACTACTTTGGAGGTTGAGGTGAGCCACATTTCATCCACCTTAACTCCGTCAATTTCCAGCCAAATGGAACAAGTTCCTACCGCGGGGTTCGAACCGCTGGGTTTAAGTCCTGCGCCATAAGCGCCGTTTACTATTACTTGATACGTTCCTGTGACAGGGACGATGATTTCTTGGTCGAGGCCTGTTAGGGTATATTCGGTTGTTTGATTCTGTGGCCTAACCAAAGCTGTTTGAAAGAATTGTTCCGAATAACCGCGATTGTAAATTCGAATCCACTCGTCTCCATCCCAAAAATACATACCAGGGGTTACCCGGTCGTTTCCAGAACCGGCTGTGGCTGTATTGTATACCCAGAGGCCCTCTACCTGGGCCGGATCAATTGTTGATGTATCTGATCGGGAGGAAAGTGATACTCTGGGGATCAATAAACCTTTATTACTGCTTTCCATCTGAAAGATCGCACCATCGTCCAAAGTTTGAGTTCCTAGCGCAACCTGAGCGCCAGTGTCTGAACTCCAGAAGAGTAGACAGGAGATATTAATAATTAGAAGTATTCTTTTCATGTTGTAGGCTTTAATTTGGAACTTATTGTTGTCGAACTAAAGTAATTGTCATGGTTCCTCTTTGCGCATCAGTTATACCACTTGCGCCAATGTAACCATTGGTGTCACGCCCAAAAACCCCAATATCCACACCATTTCTATCCCATTCCCTGCCTTGTACTTTGAAGCGGTAGGAATTAACAACATCTAAGGTAACGTTATATATGATGGTAGTTGAATGGGCCATGTTATAGAAATCTGTGGTGGAATTTACAGTTTTTGATGTGGCCGTAAGGAAAGATTCGTCCAATTTGGTGAATGTACCCGAATTATTGGTGTCCATCCATAAACTGATAGAACCTGTGCAGGCTCCATCAGGAGATCCTGTGGTGAGGTCACCAGCGGATAGATATCCACGAACAATTATTTGATATTCTCCACTAAACGGGATGTTGAAATCTCCAGTATCCAAACCATCCAAATCGACATAAACTGCAGGGTCCGAATCGGCATTAACCTCGTTAGATTGATGATAGCGAAGTGTGTATCCTTGATTGTAGATTCTCCTCCACTGAATACTATCCCAATAATAGAAGCCAGGTGTAACCTGAAAAGGCAATACTCCGGCAAACACTGTATTGTAGACTAGCAGTCCGGTGGTTGCATTTGGAGTAATCGTGGTTGTGTCATTGGTGCCAGTCAACTGAACCCTTGGGATCAGGAAGCCTCCGTTACTTGCGTTGATATCTAGTAATGCACCACTGGAGGGTGAACTTGTGTTGATACCTACTTGGGCGATTGTTCCACAATTGAGACCCAGAAAAATAAAGGCCATAAGGCTATAAGTAGGTAATTTTAGCTTTTTCATCGTATCGATTTTATCTTTTAGGGCAATACAATATTACAATCAAAGTAATTATAAATCGATGACAGACTTAAATATTCGATGAAGCGCAACAATTAACGATAAAAGGAAGAAATTACCTACAAAAAATATATTAAATTAACAAAGTGCAACTAAAATTGTCTTCAGATCGAATCATTTGGTAAAGTTATGCACTCATTATTAAGGGTTTAAGATTTAGAGTCACCTTAATAAATAATTTTATCAAAACCCCTTTCTATTTCAAAGGATTACTAAACAGTACGTATTTAGCTTAATTTTTTTAATACATTCAATTTGAAAATGTAATTTTCTATTGGATCATATAGGTCATTCTCTAGTTGTTGATAATGATATAAAAAAGTATATTAGGCTGGCAGTAATATATACGCCAGCCTAAATTTGGATACTCTTATTTTACGATAAGCTTCTTCGTTACCGAACCTAATTCGGTGTCGATTTTCACAAAGTAAATCCCTTTTTCTAGATTGATTGCATTTAAGGTCACATTGTGTTGCTTATCCTCGATATCTTCGGCAAGTCGTCTGCCCCGAACATCGAATATCTCAATGGACTTAAGATAAGCACCCGGTGAACTAATGTTGATCACAGTATCAGTTGGGTTCGGATAAACAATAATTGCATCGAGGATATTTTCACTTCCATTCCCAAGAGTATTGTCCTGTTCGAATTGAAGTGTGAATCTTCCGTTGTAGCTTCCCTTATTGCCTTTGAATTGGTAATTTCCGGTTGTTAGGTTTGTAATAACATCCTCCTGGTGATCGATCAGGTATATTTGTGCATTACTCAGGTTCGTTCCTTCAAGTGAAACGATGGATATTTCATAGGTTACGTCTTCTTCTACCTGAGTGCTGAACCCCATTGGGATCTTAATTCCACTGTCAAATCTTTCGCGGGTTTGAATACCCAATTCTTCGGTTCCATCTTCGAGGTGAGAGTAAAGTGAGATCAGGGATGCCAAACGGTTCGAATCCATATTTTCATCCAACCCGGGGGTTCCTTCGGGCCTGAAACCGATTCCCGCATAAGCACGTACCTCATATTCTACCGCATTTACTCGAAGCAATAGCTTTTCAAGGCTTTCAGGTGTGCGCAGGGTTATGTTTCCTGATGTAAGGCGCATGTTGTTGGTAAAAGAAACCGAACCAGCGCCGAATGCTTTAATAGCAAATCCTTGTCCGGTAGCGATCACACCATTTGGTTCCGTTGAGGTCCCCGGGTCGTTGAAGGCAGGGATTCCCATTGTACCATTGTACATCGATAGGTCTCCCATCGACACGTTGATATCATTTGCACCAGGAATTGTGTCGCTTGGAGGTGTTAAATGCTCCCAAAAATACAATTCATTTATAAGTGCGTTATCCGAAATTAATGTAGATGCACTAATAGGCGATGCATACGGGTTTGCCAATATGTTTGGTGTTCCATCGGGATTTGGCCCAAGTCCGTTGAATACAATGGGTCTGGATACTGTTCCATTGTTCAAGGTTCCTTCGGCATAGGTTAGATCAAATACTAAGGTAGAAACAGGCGGTGGTCCTGCATAAGCGGGATCGATATATGCACTTTGAGGATAAACAAGGAATCCTTCACCAGGTGTAATCGTGCCGGAAGTATAACCATTCCAGTCATCGAAGTTGTCGTCCTGGAAGTTAGTCCCTCCCGCAGGTACCGCTGGATGGGGTATGAAATTGGCCGGTGTGTGTTGCTGGACGTTGTAGGAAGAAGCAAATACATTGGTTCTGGTTTCAGCAGTCATTGGACTACCCAGCAGCATAAAGTCACGCGGCTTCAGTGGGGGAGTGGATACTTCTACATTTATAGTTCCATTATTGGTTGTGAGGGCATCGGGGTCTGTTTGAAGAAGACTACCCTGGTGTTCTATGATCAGGCTACCATTGTTTACGAGATCCCCGTCAATATCCACAAAGCCGTTGGCATTTACCGTTACGGTATTTCCAGCATTAATGGTAAGCGAACAAACTGTTAGATTTCCATTTGTGCTTGTATTGTAGTCTCCGTCGATAATAGCAATATCCGTGGCGCCTGGAGCACCCGCAGGAGACCAGTTCGTTCCGTTCCAGGTTTTAGTATCACCTGTACAAGCCACAATTGCCTCAATAGTAATTTGTATATCGTCGATAGCAAAATCACTTGCAAACCCGTTACCCATCAAAGCATCGAATCGCAATTTCACAGTACTTCCGGCATATGGGGAAAGATCGATTATCTGGTCGTTTACCCAATTACTTCCCTGGCTGCCGGATATTGTAAATAAAGTAGTCCATGTGGAACCTCCATTATCGCTAGCAGTAACACTCAAGGTTCCCATATTAGTACCTAACATATGGTAGTCGAACGTCATTTGAGCAGTGTGATTAGCAGGAATCAAAAAGCATGGAGATCCAATTATCGCACTTCGAGGAGAAGTTCCCTGTCCTCCCAGGTTGGAGGATTCAACGAAACTATACAATGTACCCTGATTTGGGCCTGTAGGTCCCGTACCACTGGATGGCGTGGAGAATCGTGATCGGATCCACGAGCTATTGGTCGAGCAGGTTGCTGTTTCCTGTTCCCATGTAGAAGTTTCAAAATCCATTGTATAAGGAAATGAGTCCACTGTACTTCGACAATATGCTGTGCTTTCTCCTACATCGTACTGACATTGCAAAACATCAATAGGCTCTATACCATCCGAAACGGCGTTTCCGGTAGTATAGAATAGTCCGGGTGATGTTTCTCCCGGAGATAGTACCTGAACAAATGCTGTTCGACCACTATTTCCTCTTGACTGGCAGCGATTATCACCACCAACTCGTTTCGCAGCCTGCATTGCAGCCATTAGTTTATCACCCAGCGTTCCCTCCCTGTCTAAGAAGGTAGCCATCATATCGTCCAAAAGATCTTGCCCATTGGATGTATCCAGGATATTCCCCTGAATGGAAACCGTATAATCGGCATTGTCAATCTGAATATCATTTGCATAATTTCCATTGGATGAACCTGTCCAACCTGCGGCTCCTGGTACGTCAACACCTACAACTCCATATTGCCTCGAGGCAGAACCTCCGTCATTGGCCACTACGAAATCTATAATTTGCTGCGGAGTGTCACCGGCGAGCATTCGGTCCCGGGCCCATTGTTGTGTTGTTGAATTGTAACTGGCCTGTGAGTGGATAGCACCTACAATATTATCAGGATTTGTCGTCCCGTCCGTAATTAGGTCACTTAGGAAATCGATTCCTCCTGTAATACTAACACAACTACAACCTGCGCCACCTACTTGACCAGTGGTTTTATCATAAGCTACGATTGAGAATGTATCACCTTCATGGTCTCTGGAAGTATCGGGATCGGTTTTGATCTGATCTGCGTATTCCAGGACAATTTCTGATGGCGAAATAAATAGCAGACACAGAAATAAACTTAAGCCTAAAATAGTAGTGATGAAAATTACTTTTCTTATTCTCGTTTTAGGGATCATATTCATAGTATTTTTTTGATTGGGGACTAGTATTGTCGCAGAAGTGTAATGGTTAAATAAGCGTCTTGAGCATTATCAGTTAAGCCATCGTTACCATTGTATGGCCCAGAACAGATACCGAAAAACGCATAACCTGTAGCGGCTCCACCACAGATTCCTGAAACGTTCAAACTATTTGGGTCCACATTTTGATGATCCCAAAGACGCGCACGTAATCTGATGTTGTAGGTGTTTCCTTCAATTAGGTCTACCAAATATACTAAAGTTGTTTGGCGACCAAGTGCCTGGAAGGCACTAGATGGTGTTCTTTTTGTATTTGAGGAAACGGTGTTTTCGGTTACTTTTACATTATCTATTTCCAGAATATATGATCCGTGCACCGTGGCTTCATGAGAGGAACTCGCATAATTTGCTGCGGCAATATAACCAGATGCATGAATTTCATAAGTACCGGTATAAGGTGCCACAAAATTCTGGTCCAGTCCAGGAATAGTATATGTATTAATAATATCGGGGACTCGAAGCGTTTCAGTTTGTTCATATTGAACAGTATAGCCTTCATTGAACATCTTCTCCCATTTAGCACCATCCCAAAAGTAGAATCCCGGTGACACCCTGTCCAGGCCGGCGCCCGACGTTGAGGTGTTGTACACCCATAAACCTTCAACCAGCGTAGGAGACACGGTTGTGACGTCAAGTCTAGATTGCAATGCAACTCTAGGAATTAATAGACCCTGATTATCACTTTTAAGCTGGAAAATAGCTCCGTCCTCAATCGAGTGATCTCCAGCTGGGGACTCACCAATCACAACCTGGGCTGAAGCCACATACGAAAATGTTAAGGCTATCATTAAGACATGAACTGAAATAATTTTTTTCATGATAGTAGATTTATAATTGGGCTGTTTGATTTAGATTAAAATTGTTTTATAAGGCTAATGGTCATTGTACCTCGTTGAGCGTCATTAACGGTGTTTCCTGCATAACCACTGGTGTCTTTTCCAAAAGATCCGGTACCAACATTGTTTGCCAGCCATTCTCTTCCACGTACTGCAAACCTGTATGTAGTATCAGCATCTAAATCGACATTATAAATGATGGTGGCACTCTGAGCCAGGTTATTCACGGTAGTGCCGCCCAATCGTTTGGACGAAGTGGTAATGTACGTTTCTTTTACCATCGATAATGACGCCGGAGGTGGAGAATCACTTACCGATATATTATCTATTGCCATGTCTGATCTAAAACCTGACCCCGTTAGTCCAATAAATCGTAATTGAACAGATCCTCCCGTGTAAGTTGTCAAATTGATACTTTCTGAAATCCAGTTAGTTCCTTGATTTCCGGATTGAGTCCATAGGGGTGTCCACGAACTTCCATTATCATCACTTAATTCTAACGACAGAGTACCCATATTGGAGCCATACATATGATAATCAAATCCAAAATATGCCTCAGAAAGTGCTGATAGATCGAAGCAAGGTGAAATTAAAATACCTTGATTATTAGTATTACCAGAGGCTTCTGTGTACATATACCAACTTCCATCGGATGCCGAAGACGGACCAGTACTACCACTAGGTGTTCCGCCAGAGCGACGCGTCCAGTCGAAATCATCGGCTGTAGATTGCGTCCAGGCGCCTATGCCACTTT
>Ga0316201_10001729_pt1 | contig 15001 bp, 13 predicted proteins | sample CS6wburrow_MG_FD_204516 | JGI IMG/M metagenome (GOLD analysis project Ga0316201, IMG submission 204516) | Coastal sediment microbial communities from Delaware Bay, Delaware, United States - CS-6 worm burrow | ecosystem: Environmental > Aquatic > Marine > Coastal > Sediment | place: USA... | reverse complement strand
CCCCCGACATCGATACTGGGGCCAGAGGATCTTATGCCAACCGAGACATGGCGCGCCAGAGCCTCGAAATGGCGGACCTGTTTATCTACATCTTCACCAATGCCACCTATAACAACCTGGACAACACCGACTTTATTGCACGCCTCTTTACCGGGATGGGCGCCCGCCCCTGTTACCTCGTCTATCGGGCTTATCCCAGTTTCAGCGACGATGACGTTCGAGAACACGCCGGGGTAGTGGCCGCCAATATTTACGGCGCCGACGCGGGTGTCAATGTCCTGGGTGTCTACCGTGCCGACGAAGACAACGCCGTGGCGGCGGGCGACGCTCACCTGAAATTGAAGCCGGTCAGCGAGGATGGCCGCTCCCTCACCGCTGCGTTGGAAGGGCTGGATATGCCGGCATTGCGCTCCCGGTTAATGGAGGGCATGATCCAGGAGGCCCTGGATTGGGGTCGTCAAACCAAACAAGCGCTGGCAGGGGCCGTATCCGAAATGGGCGCCTACCGTGACGCCTTGGAGCATGCCCAGCACCAAAGCGTGCAGTTGGCCCTGTCACACTTTCCCACGGATCGCGTCCTGCGACGCTTTGCCCAGATCTGGCTGGAACATGACCCGCCCCACATCAAATTGATGCGCCAGACCGGCGCAGCGATCCAATGGCCCATGAATGCCATCGTAAAAACGGTCCGATACTTCAAGGGATCGGCGACGTCCGAGCCCCCCTCTCCCGCCGGCGATGCCCTGGAACGCCAGGTGGAGATGGATCTGCTGACGGCAGCCAACCAGCTTTATCACCACACCATCGGTGACGGCCTCCCCGGGGAAAACCGCCAGATCGCAGCACCGCCAGTACTGCTTGACCACCGCCGGAAACTGCGTCAACGACCGTGGGAGGCCTCGCTGGAGGCGATATTGAGCCGGAAAATGACCGTGCTGAGCTGGTCTGCTCAACTGGATGAGGATCTCAAGCAGCTGGCGGATACCCTGCGCTCCCGAATGGGTGTGATGGATCAAGTCCGACAAACCTTCGCCGCCCTGCTCAACGTGATCCCGGCCACTGCGGCGGTGACCTATATCCTGCACACCGGCGACCCGGTTGGGGCTGCCGGCATCAAAGTCAAGCTTACCGGACTGTTCGGTCTCCACGATCTATATGCGCTGATCGCCATCCCCGCAACCGCCGGTATGTCCAAAGCAGACCGAAGCCAGCTGGAGCAACTGCTGGCGCCGCTGGCTCGGACATGGCTGGAGCATAAATTCCAGACGGTTCGGGCTATTTTCGAGGACCACATCACCGGGGCCATCTTCAGCCGGCTGGCAACGGTTCAAGAGCAGGTTTCGGAGCTGTTGCAAGAAATCGACACCGACAATCTGCACAAGCCGTAAAGGAGAGACCATGGCAAACCCCCTCCTGGCAGCCCTGACCGCAGTGGGGCAAATCGAAACCCATCTCCAGCGGATCGCCGATCTTGAAAAACGGTTCGACCGCATGCCGCTGTGGCGGCCGTCGGCGGTTCTGGGGCGGCAGGCCGAAGAGGCCAAACAAATGATTGCCGCCATGCAGGAACGCATCGACGGACACCTTGTGGTGACCCTTATCGGCCCTTCGGGGGCCGGCAAATCCACGCTCTTCAACGCCCTTGCAGGGGAGGACAACCTTTCTCCCATGGGCCTGGAGCGCCCCACCACCCGCAATGTGGTGGTGCTGGCCAGTGACCGACGTGCCGCCCGGCAACTGTTTCCGCTCGTGGCAGATGCCCATCTCACCATCGTGCAGCCACCTGTTTCCCGGGATATGGAACATCTCATGCTGGTGGACACCCCGGATACGGACAGCACCCAAAGCCCCGGCCACATGGAGCTGCTGACCGCAGTGGTGGAGCGCTCCGATGTGCTGGTCTGCGTTTTCGATGCCCAGAACCCCAAACGGCGGGATCACGCCGATTTCATGGCAGGGCTGGTGCGCCGTTTCAGCGGGGCCTCGCTGGTGGCGGTGGTCAACAAGTGCGACCGCCAGGACGGTGCCGAGCTGAGCGGCACCATTGGGACCGAATTCAACGCCTACCTGGATGATGCCTGGGAAACGCGGCCCGAGATGGTGCTGCTGGTTTCCGCCCGAAGCCATCTGCAAAACCCCCAATGGGACGATGCAGCCACGCCGCGGCACGATGTGGATCAATTTGGCGCCCTCAAGTCCCTGGTGCTGGATGTGCTCAATCGACCCGGCATCGGGCCAGATCGGCGGGTGGCCAATGCCGGGCGGATCAGCGACTATCTTGTGGGGGAGACCAGCCGGGCCGCCGCCGGAAGCCGGCAGAAACTGGCGGCGGCGCGGGAACAGCTGGCTGCGGCTGAGCAACAGGCCTTCCAGGAGGCCCTTTCCCTCCTGCAGACCGATGAGCGCCGCCAGATCCTGGGGGTCAACGTCCGGTTATACCAGGCGCTGGCCCAACGCTGGCTGGGACCCGTGGGGTGGCTGGTGGCGATTTGGTCGCGACTGATTGTATTCGGAAGCGGCATGGCGGCCATGCTGCGGTTTGGCAATCCGTTGCGCCAGCTGTGGGGGGCCGTCGCTTCCTGGAAACGCTTCAAGGAGAGCCGCACGGCGTTGGAACTGCTCGATGACGGTGTCCGGGTGGATGCCGCCATGGATCGGTTTCGCAGCGCTTTTCTGACCCGCTGGCCGGATATCGCCGGCCTGTTGGTGGACGGTGGCTTCGATCCGTCGGTACGGACACTGACGGCCGTGGCGCCGGCCCATGACGATGTGGGGCAGGCCCTGGATCAATTGTGGTCGGAAGCCCTGGAGACGCAGATTCAACGGTATGCCCGGGGGCTCAGCCACTTCATGCTCCAACTGCTGCTGAATGTGCCGGCCGTCGGGTTGATGGGGTATGTCGGATGGCTGACGGCATGGGGGTTTTTCGATGGCCAGTATCTGTCGTCGGATTTTTTCCTTCACGCCATATTGACCATTGCCATCGTGCTGCTGCTCTGTTTCTTCCTGTTGCAGGGCATCGTCCGCCTGGTGGTGGGCAAAGACCGGGTCCAACGGCACGCCTTCACCGCCATGCAGAAGGCTTCCCTACAGCGCCGCCTCACGGCCACACGTGACATCGAACGGCAGGTGGACAGCGTGCTGGAACTGGCCCCTCGGGATTGATCACGCAGCGGTTGCGTTAGGCATCCATCTTCGAGAGCTGGTCATCAGCGGCATCGTAGCTGGCGTCGATCATCCGCTTGAACTCTTCACACCCCTTTTTGTAGGATTTCATCCAATCCTCGACGGCTTTTTTACCCTCGGCGGGCAACCCGGCGGACTGGGTGAGGAAGGTGTTGAACATCAGTTTGTTCTGCTCAAAAGCACTCATCATCATGTTGAAGCTGTTGTCGAACGCCATGCGGTTCATTTGCATCATCTGTTTCAACGCCTGCAGTTGTTCCATGTTGGTCTCCCTTTCGATGGATGGAGGAGCAATGGTCGGTGCCCCCGTTAGAAATACGCCCGATGGCTCCAAATATCTTCTTCGAGGCTTTTTTTGTCCTCCTTCAAGGCCAGATACATGGAGGCATTTTCAATGGCCAGCGCACCGGTATGGGCCAATGCTTCGATGATGGTGACGAAATCCTGGGGATACTTGCGCACGCATTCGCAATAGAGCCGCATAATACCGATAACCCGATCCCGCGAACGGACGGGAACGGATATCATGGAAGAGATGCCCTCCTTTCGGGTGGCCTCGGGATACTGCAGGCGCTTGTCCTTGGAGATGTCTTCGATGACGACCGTTTTGCCTTTGAGCGCATCTGACACACTCTTGTCCCCGGAAACCGGCCCCTTGGACAAAAAGGCCTCGCTCAACCCATAGTCCGCTACCAGGTCCAGGTCTCCAGTGGTCTCGTTGAGCAAACGGATGGTGGCCCCCTTCATACCCATCGCAATGGTCATTTTCTCGGACATGGTGCCCAGAATCTGCCTGATGTCGAGGCTCGAGTTGATGGCCGACGCCAGTTCGAGAAAGAGGGTGGCGTTTCTTTCGATCCGCTGCAGCAGCCGGGCTTTCTTGACTGAAATACCGCCGTTGGTGGCCAGCGCCTTGAGAAAGGTGATGTCATCCTTCGAAAATTTGCGCTTTTTGGCCGTGTACAATGACAGGACGCCTATGCAGTAGTCGTCCACCATCACCGGAACGGTCAGTATGGAGACGATCCCTTCGGCTTTTTTGGCCTCATGGTGCTCCAGTCGCGGGTCGGTGGTGGCATCTTCGAAAAACAGGTGCCCTTTCTTCTTCAAGGCGGCAACCACCTTCTGGGCCTTGATGGGGCTGGCGTGCAGATAGGTGTCGGAAAGGCCCCATTGTGCCTGGGGAATGAAGACATTTTGTTTGTAGTCCGCCAAGAAGAGACAGGCCGCTTTCGCCGCCATGGCTTCTGTGGCACTGCGGACGATCATCTCGAGCAGGCCCTCCATGGTGGCTGCCGTGCCGAATGCTTCGCTGAGTTTGCAAAATGTCTGAAAATAGTCTTTCTCCTTGGTCATCGGGTATCTCCTTTTTCGTAAAACGATAGCGGTTGCAGATGGTCCGGGATCCCTATTTCGATGCCGGGGCGGCATTCGGGGCGGCAGGTTTTGCCGCGCGGACGCGAACCGTTTTCGGTGCTGTCTTGGTGGCCGCCGATACCCGCCGCTTTTTCTTGGGTGCGGGGGCCTCCCGTTTTCCAAGCCAGGATGCGATTTTGGGGGCGAACTCCTTTTGTGTTTTGGAGCTCACGTAAATACCGATGTGCCCTGTCTTGAGACAGATGTCCTCGGTATCGTCACTGCCTACGGCAGCCGTGAGCCGTTCACAGGACTCCGGCGGTACCAGGTGGTCGTATTGGCCATACACATTGAGCAGCGGCATGGACAACTTCCGGAGGTCGACCCGCTTTCCCCCAACCACCAGCTTATTCTGGATGAGAAGGTTGCGCTGGTAGCAATCCTTGATGAACTGGCGAAAGGTTTCACCGGGAATGTCCGGGCTGTCAAAAATCCATTTCTCCATGCGGACGAAATTTTCCACAAAGGTCTTGTCCGCCATGTTTTCAAAGAAACCGACATATTTGTCAATCATCAACCTGGCCGGATTGAGCAGAAGAAAACCGAAATTGAGCAAATCGCCCGGGATATTGCCGTACGTGTCCACCATTTGGTCCACATTCATCGACCGCATCCAGATATTGAGCAGCCCCGTGTCGATGTCGAAGTGGGTCGGTGTCACGGTGGTAATCAGATTCTGAACTTTCTCCGGGTGCTGGGAGGCATAGATCACACTGAAGGTGCCCCCCATGCAGATGCCCATGATATTGATTTTGGGAACCTTGTTGGTGTGGCGGATGAAGTCGACAATGTCGTCGATATAGCCGTTGACATGGTCGTCAATCTCCAGATAGCGATCCTTGCGGGTGGGGTACCCCCAGTCGATCATGTAGACATCGATCCCCTGGTCCAGAAAATTCTGCACGACGCTGCGGCCCGGCTGGAGGTCGAGCATGGTCTCGCGGTTGATCAATGCGTAAATCATCAGCAGGGGCGTCTTGATCTTGCGGGGCGCCGTCGGCGGATAGTGTTTCAGCTTGACGCGATCCTGTGTATACACCACGTCGTAAGGTGTGGTGGCAATTTCGGCATCAAGCTCTCCCAGGAGCACATCGGCCGCCTTTCCCATTTTCTGCTGGGCGTCTTCAGCCTCCTGGGCCAGATTTTTTAGAATCAGATCAACTGGTATTTTTGGGGGGGCCATGGCGTATCCTTCCGTTGTCATACCTCTTGCAGGGTCAACACCCTGTTTGATCAGGTCTTTTTCTCGTACGCCCGCATGCGCTTCTTCAGCTGGTGGATCTCTTTGTAGAGTTCGTCCAGCTCTTTTTGAGTGGGAATGGCAGCCATTTTGAGCAGGTCATCGATGAGGGCCTGGCGGGCCGCTGAAAATTCATGCACCGCCTCCAGCGTCCTGCCCATGACGGCTGAATACTCGGGCTGCTGAAACAGCGTCATGTATTGGGCTTCCAGCAATTTGATCCAAAGGTTGTAATAGGTCTTGGGTTTTTCATCCACCGGGCCGGCCTTGGCCATTTCAACCATTTGTGCCTGGAGCGCGTTGAATGATTTTTCCATCGGCAGGTAGAGCATGTGGGAAAACTCGGCCATGCGAACCTGGAGCACATTGAAGGCATCCGCCACCGCCAGGGCCCTCTCCTGATGAAAGCGGGTCAGCCCGATTTGAGGTATCTTGAGATAGCGACTGAGTTCATTCTGGTATGTTTCGGTCCATTCACGGATAAAGGCCTTGTCCAGATCCTGGGTATCCATGGCGGCGCCCGCCGCAGCGCGCTTGCCGATCCATGCCTGAACCTGCTGCTGGAACGCGGCGAAGGTCTGCAGGCAGGTCTGGCCCACACCGAAGGCGATATCGGGCGCCACCTGGGCCGCCTTCATGAAATTGTCCAGGGCGGCTGGCGCCGTGGACGACCCGAAAAGGGCCTGCCATAAGGCGGCGCTGGAGCGCAGGGCATCATCCATTCGACCACCGGAGGGGCCCTTTTCCTGGTCACCGAAAGGATTGAACAGACCAGGCCAGGCCGGCGCCAGGGGCCCCCAGAATTGTGCCGCCATTTTGGTCCAATCGATATGAGGCGCCTCGTTGACTGTCTCTGTCCCTCTATTTTCAGGCATTGGTATCCTCCGGGCCGACGCTGCGGCCGATTGGTCGGGTGGTGGGTTCACTTAACGGTGGAGCAGACAGCTAAAGCGCAGCCGGCATTCGGGCCGATGCCCTGGAATCATCGATCTTCGGCGGATTCCGGCAAAAATGAAGTGGTGCGGGTGATCCGTAAGAGGTTTCAGCATACCGGAAGGCCGATGTGCACTATCACTTATTATGGTGTCTGTGATGGGTTTTGTCGAGTGCTTTTTAGGTGGCCGGGGCGCCACTTCAATTTATCTGGCAGCCTGGGTGGCGGCCTTGTGTGCGGCCATCTCGGCTTCCACCACCGTGGAGGCGGGAACCAGCGCCACCACCTGTTTCAATTCGGGCAGCATTTCGGCAAGGATGTTGTAAGTGATGGCGTGCGGGTGGGCGATCCCCAGCGCGTAGCCTTGGTGGCGGGCTCTTTTGATGAGCAGTCTGAGTTGTCCCCGAATAAATTTGTCATTCTCGAGATGATCGATGAAGACGTCTCGTTCGGCGAAGGGAAGGTGCAGCAGTTGCGCCGAAGAGCGCGCCACGGTATCGGCCGTCGTTCGACTGTCGATGTAATAGAGCCCTCGCTTTTTGAGTACTGAAAAAATCTGCCGCATCTGCTCTGGCGATGTGGAAAGGCCGCTTCCCATATGATTGTTGACCCCTTTGAGCCCACTGATGCGATCCAGGTTTTCGTTGAGCTGTCCGATCAATTCATCTGGGGTCATTTGGCTGAGCAGGGCCCCCGGTCCCGGGTTGATGTCGGGAAATTCCTTGGGTTCCATGGGCAGGTGCAGCATGATCTCATGGCCTTTGGTTTTTGCCTCGGCAGCTATCCTCTGGCTACGGGGCCCGTATGGCAGGATAGAAAAGGTCAGCGGCGCGTCCAGGGAGAGCAATTGGGACGTCACCTGTCGGTCGTAGCCAATGTCGTCTATGACGATGGCCACTAGCGGAGGGTGGTCACCGGGGAGCTGGGGCAGTTTTTCCAAGGGTTTGGGCGGAAGGGTCTTGTCGGGAAACACCTCATATCTCGGCTCGTCCGCTGTGGGCAAGGCAGCTGTGGGTGCTTTCGGCGGCGGCAGCGGCAACTGCACTGCCGGCGGAACGTCTTCCAGGGGCGGATTCCTCAGGAAGTGGCGCGCCAGCAGTCCTGCACTGCACACCAACAGCACGAGAACGGCCAGGGCCCCAACCATTTTCATCACTGCCGGATGGAGCCCGGTGCTGCGGGACGACGGTTTACGGGTACGGCGAACGGGCTTTCTGGAACGCTTTTTAACCATTGCCGAGTTTCTGGAAAATGTCGTAACTGATCAAAATGTCCATGGCTCGCCGAACCTGGCTGTCCGTCATGAGCTGGTCGGCGTTCAGCGGGCTCAACCGCGACTGGGCTGCCGTGGCAGCCGCGTCATCGGCGGGCGTCTCTTGTTCGGGGTCCCCCTCCTTCTGCTGTTTTTGGGGCTCCGCGTCCAGGTGGTTGGCAAGATCCTTTTCCTTGAACAGTCGTTTCTGTTCGACGGGCTCTGCTTCAAGGATCTGGTGCTGCACGACAATGTCCGGCTCTACTCCCTTGGCCTGAATGGAGCGTCCGCTGGGTGTATAGTAACGGGCAATGGTCAACTTCAGGGCATAGCCATCCCGCAGATTTTCGATGGACTGGACCGATCCTTTGCCAAAGGAGGTCGTCCCGATGATGAGGGCACGCTTCTGGTCCTGCAGCGCCCCGGCAACAATTTCGGAAGCGCTGGCACTGCCGCCGTTGATCAGCACCACCACGGGGTAGGATCGCGGCTTGCTGTCATTGCTGCGGGCGCTGTAGGTCCGGTTGTGTCGTTTCAACCGGCCCTTGCTGGTCATGATGACCCCTTTCTCCAGAAACAGGTCGGAGATACGAATGGCCTGATCCAAGACGCCGCCGGGGTTGTCCCTCAAATCCAGAACCAGGCCTTTCATCGGCGGCTCCTGGGACTCGAGCACATCGAGCGCACTCACCAGGTCATCATAGGTGTTTTCACGGAAATGGGTCACCCAGACATAGCCGTAGCCCTGTTTCAGAGTGGTGGATTTGACGCTGTGAATGGGAATGACGTCGCGGATCAGGTTAAAATCGATCGCCTTGGGCGCCCCCTCCCGAATCACAGTGATGATGACTTCGGTGCCCTTGGGGCCACGCATGCGTTTGACGGCATCGCGCAGATTGTCCGTTGCCGTGCCGTCGACCTTGATAATCCTGTCGCCGGCCTTGATGCCCGCCCGGTAAGCCGGTGTCCCATCGATGGGCGATATGACCGTCACCAGGTTGTCGCGCATGGTAACATGAATACCAATGCCGGTGAATTCACCCTGGGTATCGATTTGCAGCTCTTTGAACGCCTCCGGGGTCAGCAAGGACGAGTGGGGATCGAGGCTGCCGACCATCCCCTGGATGGCATTCTCGATCAGTTTCTTGGCTTCCACTTCATCGACGTAATTCTTTTCAACCAAATCGATCACATCGGAAAAAACTTTCAGCCCTTGATATGTAGCCGTCCGGTTATCGCTCATGCCCCGGTAAACACCCGGCCCAAGTATGGCCACCGCCAGGGCGACCGTACCGACGAGTAACCAGCGAAATGCTCTGCTCGTTTGCCTCATGAAATTAAACTCCTTGGACTGTCTATCCGGAAATGGGTCCCGGCAGGCGGTTGTCTTTAGTGTGCCAACACCGATCTTCAGATCGTACTGCTGGACTGGTCGGGCTTGACGCTACCCTTACCCTTTCCGAATCCATTCCAATGGGTCCACCGGTTTGCCGTGATAGCGGACTTCGAAATGCAGGGCCGGCCCCGTCAGGGAACCGGAATCGCCGACAGTGGCAATGACCTCATCTTTATCCACACGATCCCCTTTGACTTTGAACACCTCTTCAAGGTGAGCGTAAACCGTGTAATAATGGTTCCCGTGATCGAGAATCATCATATTGCCGAATCCCTTGAACCAGCTGGCGTAAATGGTATGGCCTTGGGACACGGCCCGAATGGGCTCGCCTCTCTCGGCCCTGATGTTGATCCCGCTTTGAAAGCTGGTCACCGCATATTTTCTGTCGCGGTAAGGGCCGAAAAACGAGACTATCTTACCCTTTACCGGCCAACTGAGCAAGCCTTTGTATTCGGAGAACGGCCGCTCTGCCCCCTCGACGGCAGTTTGCGGGGTACCCGGCGCAGAGGCCGGCCCAAGGACCTGCAGGGTGGCATCCAATTGGCGGGCGGCCTCCTGCAGTGATTTGAGGGCCGCCAGTTCAAGCGCCTTTTCACTCCGGATGGCGGCAAGACGGTCTTTGCGTTCCTCCTGGCGCAGATTGAGCTGATCGGCCCGCTCCTTCAGGGACAGTTCTAAAGATCGTTTTTCAGCCTTGCTGGCATTCAGGCGCGTCAGCAAGGCTTCCAGCGCGATTTGATCGTCATTGAGCTTGTCCAGCAGCGCTTTGTCCTGTCCCAGGATCCGCTCCAGCGAAGCCTTGCGGTTGATAAAGTCAAAAAAAGACTCGGCCGTTGCCAGCAGCTGGACCCGTCCCAGCCAATTCAGTTTGTAAAGGGCCACCAATCGTTTGGCGGCATAGGCCGCACCGGAAGCAATCTCCCTTTCCAGATGGGCGGACTGCTGCTGGATCTCCTGCACCCGCCGGTTCAGGGCCGCCAGTTCAAGGCGTATTTCGCGAACCTGGAGCCGAACACGGTTGAGGGCTACTTCCGCCTCGTTGAAGGTCTCCAGCACCCTGTGTTCCCTGCGCGTGATGTCGGCAATTTCCGAGGTTGCAGCTTCGAGCCGGCGTTCAATGGTATCGGCCGAAACCGCCGCAGACTTTATGGTCTTTTTCTCCCCGGTAGCGACGGTGGCGGACAAGCGCGTTACTTTTACAAAATCGGCCGAATCGATGATGTACCCGATTTGCTGCTGATAGTCGACTTTCAGCCACCCTTTCACGCGGCCGATGATGGAAATGGTGGTCTCTTTATCCAGCCGGGCAATGATACGATAGGCTTTTCCGGGTCCAGACCGCAATCTGAGGTCGGAAACCTGGACAGTGCCAATCTCCTGGCATCCTGCCGGAGCGGACCAGAGCAGAATTCCGATGGCCAACAGGGCCGATGTGATTGCCTTTCTAAAAATCATCTTCAAGCATCAAATGTCAAAGGTGATAGCAACGGGCCGTCTATGTTTTCATAAATTGTTTGAGGGAAACCCAGCTTCCCAGCCAACCCACACAGGTCCCCCCGGCAACGATACCGGCACTGGCCAGCGGCGTGAAAAACCGCAGGGAGATGAAGTCACCTGACAGGCCTTGATCAAACTGGCTGGTCAGCGAAAAGTAGCCGCCGAACAGCACCACCAGGCCGATGAGCGTACCCGCGCCACCTTGAATCATACCCTGCAGGTAAAACGGTATTCTGATAAATCGGTCAGTAGCCCCCACCAGCCGCATGATTTCGATCTCGTCACGCCTCGAGTAAAGCACGAGGCGAATCGTGTTGGCCACAATGAACACGGTGGCCATGAAAAAGAGTGCCCCGATGCCATATCCGGCCAGCCGAAAGAGGTTGATGATGCCGGTAAACCGATTGATCCACTGCTGACCATACTCCACTTCGGCCACCGTTCCTAAAGCGGCAATGCGTTCGGCCAGAAAAGAGAGCTCGGCGCTCTTTTGGGCCGATGGTTGCAAAGACAATTCAAAGGCGTCGGGCAGGGGATTTTCGTTCAAGTTGTCGAGCAGGGCCGCGTGGTGGGCCATCTGGCCCTTGAGTTTTTCCATAGCCTCTTGGCTGGAGATGAAACGGGCGGCCTGCACGCTGGAGATGTTCTGAAGCTTGTACTTGGTGTCCAGCCGACCTGCTTCCGATGTGCCGGGTTTCAGGTAAACCATCATGCGAATACCCTTTTGCCACAGGTTCAAAATATCGCCGGCATTGATGAAAAAGAGGGCGAAGGCCGCCGCAATCATGATGGACAATGCGATGGTGATCACCGTTACGGCAGTTAGAAACCGGTTTTCCAGGATATCCTTAATGGCGCGGTGATAGAAGCGTTTCATGCTCAGCCCGTTCAGTTACAGCGGTGGCCCGGAGCTCAGGCCGCCATCGCGCAGCTGGACCACCCGGGCATCGCTTTTTTTGATCAGTTCCTTGTCATGGGTGGCCAGGACGACCGTGGCACCCCTGCTGTGGAATTCATCCAGATACGCCATGATGATCCCGGCAGACTCCCTGTCGAGGCTGCCGGTGGGTTCATCGGCCAGGATGATTTTTGGATCCCCGACCACTGCGCGGGCCACGGCCACGCGCTGCTGCTCTCCACCGGAGAGGCTCAAGGGCAAAGATTTCATGCGATCTTCCATCCCCACGGTGCGCAGCACACTTCTCACTTTTTTCTCGATGAGCCGTGGCTTTCGACCAGCCGCTTCGAGAACCAGGGCGACGTTTTCATAGACGCTCTTAGTGGGGATCAGCTTGTAATCCTGAAAGATGATGCCGAATTTGCGCCTCAGCAGTGGAATGCCGTTGCGGTTGATGCGAGAAATGTTGATCCCGTCCACCAAAATCTGGCCTTCGGTAAGGGGCTGGCCGAGGTAGAGCAGTTTAAGCAGGGTGGTTTTACCAGCCCCGCTGGGGCCCGTGATAAAGAGGTACTCGTTTTTGTGGATATCCAGAGTGAGGTCGTGAAGCGCAAATTTGGCGCCGTAGCGCTTGTTGACGTGGAACATTCGAATGATGGCGTTGCTGTCGACGTCGGTCATGGGACGGTCTGTATCCATTGAAGCGGTGCGTCACATGCGCTGCAGTTGCGGTTCCGGCCGGGTGACGCGATTGACCCCCTGGGCCATACCTGCTATGAACCGCTGAGAGTTCAAGGAGTGCTGCCTCCAGTTTTCCTTGCTCAGCCTCCACTGAAATCCAGAATTCGGCTTCTTCCTTTCGGTGGAGGCTTTACCCTATGGACGCAGTCCCATTTGGGGGCCCCCCCGTCGGTTTTGCAATTTTAGGGTTTAATATCTGACAAGTGCTTTAAAATCAAGGATTTCTTAAATCCAACCACGTGGAGGACCCATGAAAAAGGAACTAATCGACCGGTTGTGTGAAAAGTCCTTCAAACACACGGCCGCGCCCTCCTTCAAGCTTGTTTCCGGCAGATTGAGCCGATTTTACGTCAATTGCAAACCGACCACCCTCAGTCCCCGCGGCATGTTCCTGGTGGGCCACCTGATGTTTGAGGCCATCCGGGATGTGAATCCGGCAGGCGTGGGTGGTCTGACCTTTGGCGCCGATCCCATCGCCATGGCGACTGCCTTTGCATCGGAGATCAAGGGGCAGCCCATTCAGGCCTTCTCAATACGAAAAACGAAAAAGGACCACGGCATCGCCCAGTGGGTGGAGGGAGATCTGCCGGCCGGGGCGCGCGTGGTGGTGATCGACGACGTCGCTACGACCGGCGGGTCCACCGTCAAAGCCATCGAACGCGCCCGGGAGCAGGGCCTGGAAGTGGTACGGTCGGTGGTGCTGGTGGACCGCCAGGAGGGTGGATTGGATCATATTCGGAAGCATGTGCCGGACAGCTTTGCCTTGATCAGCCGGGATGAATTGATGGCCGCTGTCGGCAGGTAGCCCGGCCGCGCAGCGTTGCAGGACCGCATCATCGCCACGGCCGCTGCGCCAAAAGACTGGAGTTTTTAAATTCAGGGGATGTAGCTTGCCGCTGCGGTATCCGACTCCCAGGCCGTAACCCGGCTGACGCGGACAGGCGTGCCTGACAGTTTTTCCTTCAAACTGCGGGCAATGTGGACCGCTATATTTTCAGATGACGGGGCGACCTGGAAGCTCTCCAGTTCGTTGAGAAATTTGTGGTCTAATGTCTCGATGATCTCAGCGACATGGGCCTTGATGACGCCGAAATCGATCAGCACCCCGCTTTCATCCAGTTTTTCGCCAGTCACACACACCTCAATCCGCCAGTTGTGGCCATGGAGGTTTTCGCATTTCTGAGACACCATGGTGAGCTGGTGAGCAGCAGCAAAATGGGTCAGAATCTTCAATTCGAACATGGTCGACGCGCTCCCTTAGTTGGCGGCTTTGGATGCATTGCCTTTGAGGATACTCTTTAGCTTGGTGCTGAATTTTGCTTTTTCCTGCTTGGCAAACTCTTTCAGCAGAGACTCCTGCTTTTTGTTCAGGTTGGTGGGCGTTTTGATGGCCACCTGGATGATCTGGTCACCCGGGCGACCGGTGCGAAGGGAAGCGATACCTTCACCGCGAAACCGAAAGAGCTCTCCCGGTTGGGTTCCTTTGGCAATTTTCAGCGTTTTCTGCCCGGTTAGCGTGGGCACTTCGATTTTATCCCCCAAAGCGGCCTGCACGAAGGAGATGGGAATCTGGCAGATGACATCGACGCCGTCCCTTTGAAAAAAATCATGCGGGCGCACCTGGACGAAGACATACAGGTCGCCGGGAGGACCACCAAAAGCGCCGGCCTCCCCTTCTCCGGAGAGGCGCAGTCGGGAACCGGTGTCTACGCCGGCGGGTATTTTGACCGAAACAGTCTTGCGCTTCAATACCTTGCCCTGCCCGCCACAGGTCTTGCAGGGATTGGCGATGACCTGGCCGTTCCCCCGGCATTGGGGGCAGGTGGTGCGAATGGTGAAAAACCCCTGGCTGCGACCGACCTGCCCGGCGCCGCCACACTGTGGGCAAGCTTGCGGCTCGCTCCCCGGCTCAGCGCCGCTGCCGTCACAGGCGCCGCAGACCTCGGCTTTGTCCAGGTCGATGGCCGTTTCAACCCCGAAGGCGGCCTCCATGAAGTCAAGGGCCATGTCGTAGCGCAGATCTGAGCCGCGCTGGGCCCGGCTTCTGGAACGGCCCCTGGAACTGAAGCCGAAAAAATCTTCGAATATGTCGCCGAAGCTCGAGAAAATATCATCAAATCCGCCAAAACCACTGAACCCCTGGCCCTCGAGGCCCTGGTGCCCGAACTGGTCATAGATCCGCCGTTTCTGCTGATCGCGGAGAACGTCGTAGGCTTCTGCAGCCTCTTTGAAATTTTCTTCGGCTGTTTTGTCACCGGGGTTGCGGTCGGGGTGAAATTGGAGTGCCAACTTGCGATAGGCGGCTTTCAGGTCACTGTCTGAAGCGTCTTTTGATACGCCGAGTACCTCGTAGTAGTCCCGTTTGGCGGTCATATGGCCTTCTGTTTATCCCTTGTTGCGGGTTTTGATTCTGTGTTAGAAGTATCCGTTCGGAAACGGCA
>Ga0316201_10001728_pt1 | contig 15003 bp, 14 predicted proteins | sample CS6wburrow_MG_FD_204516 | JGI IMG/M metagenome (GOLD analysis project Ga0316201, IMG submission 204516) | Coastal sediment microbial communities from Delaware Bay, Delaware, United States - CS-6 worm burrow | ecosystem: Environmental > Aquatic > Marine > Coastal > Sediment | place: USA... | reverse complement strand
TCCTCGACTCGGTTCCGGCCAAGAAGGTCGTTGACTATGAAGAGGCGCTGCATGACTTCGCTCGGGCGAACAACCAGGCAGACCTTGACGCGATCAACGAGTCGGGTGACTACAACGACGACGTCGCTGCCATGCTGAAAGGCATCTGCGATGCGTTCGCTGAGAAAGGCGCTTATTAGGCGGCACGAATTTCCATAACACGGATTAACAATGTCCTATTCGGAAAATAGAGAGCACTGATATGGCGGGCGAAAAAGAAATCCGCTCAAAGATTGCTTCTGTAAAAAACATGCAGAAGATTACGAGCGCGATGGAAAAAGTCGCGGCGAGCAAGATTCGCAAGGCCCAGGCACAGATGGAGGCGTCGCGACCTTACGCGCAACGCATCCGGCGCGTGATTGGTCACCTCGCGCACGCTAACCCTGACTACAAACACCCGTTCCTGACGGAACGCGAGGTTAGTCGTGTCGGACTTATCGTGATCTCGACGGACCGCGGCCTTTGCGGTGGGCTCAACGCCAACCTGTTCAAAGCTGTGATTGGTGAGATTGCGGACTGGCAAGACAAGAATGTCGGTGTCGACATGGTGCTCGTTGGCGCCAAGGCCGTGCAGTTTTTCCGCCGCCTGGGGGGCAGCGTGCTGGGTACGGCGTCACATCTCGGCGATCAGCCAAGCGTTAACGACCTGATTGGGTCGATCAAAATCATGCTGGACGCTTATGAGGAGGGCAAGATCGATCGCCTGTTCCTCGTGTCTAACGAGTTCGTCAACTCTATGACGCAGCGGCCGGAAGTCACGCAGCTCTTGCCAACGAGCGGTCTTGCGAAGGATGAAGACGATCTGCAGAAACACTGGGACTATATCTACGAACCGGATGCCAGTGAGTTGCTTGACGACGTGCTGGGACGTTACATCGAGTCACAGGTTTATCGCGGCGCGGTTGAGAACTTCGCCTGCGAAATGGCGGCGAAAATGGTAGCGATGAAGTCGGCGACAGATAACGCCGGTGACATCATCGACGGGTTGCAGCTCGAGTACAACAAAGCTCGCCAGGCTGCGATCACCCAAGAAATTTCAGAAATTGTCGGCGGCGCGGCCGCCGTATCAGGTTAGAGGACCTACTAATGAGCACCGGAACTACTGTGCAGGTTATTGGCGCTGTTGTGGACGTTGAGTTCCCGGCAGGCCAGATTCCGAAGGTATACGACGCACTCGTCATCGACGACGCAGAAATCACACTCGAAGTTCAGCAGCAGCTGGGCGACGGCGTTGTCCGCACGATTGCAATGGGCTCATCGGAAGGCCTGAAACGAGGCATGAGCGTTTCCAATACGGGCGGAGCAATTTCAGTGCCGGTTGGTGAAAAAACGCTCGGCCGCATCATGGATGTACTCGGCAAGCCGATTGACAACAAGGGCGACATCGGTGCGGAACAGCACATGCCCATTCACCGTGCGGCACCTTCCTACGAAGAACAGGCAGCGACGACGGAGCTGCTGGAAACGGGCATCAAGGTCATCGACCTGATCATGCCGATTTCCAAGGGTGGCAAGGTTGGCCTGTTCGGCGGCGCCGGCGTAGGCAAGACGGTAACGCTCATGGAGTTGATTCGTAACATTGCTCACGAGCACTCGGGCTACTCGGTATTTGCCGGTGTTGGCGAGCGTACTCGTGAGGGTAACGACTTTTATCACGAGATGACTGAGTCGAACGTTATCGACAAGGTATCGCTGGTATACGGGCAGATGAACGAGCCTCCCGGCAACCGTCTTCGTGTTGCACTGACAGGCCTGACAATGGCCGAGGCATTCCGCGACGAAGGTCGTGACGTTCTCATGTTCATCGATAACATCTATCGTTACACGCTGGCGGGAACCGAGGTGTCTGCACTACTCGGCCGTATGCCGTCGGCTGTGGGCTACCAGCCGACACTGGCTGAAGAGATGGGCATCCTGCAGGAGCGCATTGCTTCAACGAAGACCGGTTCGATTACCTCGTTCCAGGCTGTTTACGTACCTGCTGATGACTTGACCGACCCGTCGCCGGCAACGACGTTTGCTCACCTCGACGCAACGCTCGTACTGTCTCGTAACATTGCCGAGCTGGGTATTTATCCGGCCGTAGACCCGCTCGATTCGACGTCGCGGATTCTTGATCCGCTCGTCATCGGTCAGGAACATTACGACTGTGCGCGTGGCGTGCAGGCGGTGCTGCAGCGCTACAAGGAACTGCAGGACATCATCGCGATTCTCGGTATGGACGAGCTGTCGGAAGAAGACAAGCAGATCGTTAACCGCGCTCGTAAGATCCAGAAGTTCCTGTCGCAGCCGTTCTTCGTTGCTGAGGTCTTCACGAACTCGCCGGGCAAGTACGTCTCGCTGGCGGAAACGATTCGTGGCTTCAACGGCATTGTTAACGGCGACTACGACCATATTCCTGAGCAGGCGTTCTACATGGTTGGCACGATCGACGAGGCTGTCGAGAACGCCAAGAACTTCCAGTAGTAGCTGTTAGGAGCGCGCATCTGCGCGCAACGGCCGCAGGCCGCTGCGCGGGACGCTCTCCTACAGAGGACACAAGACAATGGCAACGATACAAGTAGACATCGTATCCGCGGAAGGCGAAATCTATGCTGGTGAAGCATCGATGGTCTTCGCGCCCGCATGGATGGGCGAAGTCGGCATCGCGCCGCGCCACGCTCCGATGCTGACGATGCTGAAGCCGGGCGAGGTTCGAATTCAGGATGCCGAGGGGAATGAAGAGGCTTTCTATATCACGGGCGGCATGCTCGAGGTACAGCCCAATATTGTAACTGTCCTGGCAGATACCGCCTTGCGTGGCGATCAGCTTGATGAAGCGGCGGCACTTTCTGCTCAGCAGGAAGCCGAGAAAGCTCTCGAAGGAGCGTCAGCAGAAACCGACGTTGCTCGTGCGCAGGCCGAACTTGCAGAAGCGCGTGCGCGTTATCGCGCCGCCCAGAAGCTCAAGGGCAAAGGCTAGGACACACGCAGTGTGCAATACGAAAAGGCCGCCCAGGGCGGCCTTTTTTTATGGTACCGGACACCCTATTTCGGTGGATCTTTTATGGTGTCCGGTACCATATTAAGTGGCAGTCACCTCATTCATCGGTCCGGGACCACATTATCCCCAGCCGGTTTTCGAGTTTGACCTCGTTGCCGTCGTGGTCGACCAGGCCGCGCGGGGGGTCTATGGCCTGCGTCAACGGCGATACCACCAGCATTGTCAGCAAGCAGGCGACAAAGCCGAGCAGGTCGGCTGGAAGTGTTGCTGAAGCTGCCGAAACGACGAGCCAGGTGACAATTCCGGCTGCCATGCCAGCCAGCGCGCCGGCGCGGTTCGCCTTTTTCCACCACATGCCGAGGATGAACGGCGCAATGACGGCTGCGAGCATGACGATGTTTGCATCGAGTACCGTATCGAATACGGCGCGCGCGTTTAGCGCAAATGACACCGCGAAGAGCCCGCCTACCGGAATCGCAAGCCGGATTACCATGAGCTGCAGGCGCTCCGACGGCTCGCGTTTAAGCCGAGGCAGAATGTTGGTGCCGAATACCGTTGCCGCGGCAAGGATAGCACTGTCGCAGGAGCTCATAATTGCGGCGAGAAGCGCGCCAACAAAAATAGCAATTGCCACCGGGTGGAGATGTTCAAGCGCAAGTGCCGGTACTACCGACTCCGAATTGGCAAGGTCGGGCATGGTCACGCTTGCGATGATGCCGAGCATTACGGGAATCATGGCAAAGCCCACGTAGCTGATTGCTGCCGAATAAAAGGCGTTCTGCGCAACCCGCTCGCTTTTCGCTGACATGGCGCGCTGGAGCAAAGACTGCGATGCGATGTCGGCAAAGCCGAAGATGACCCACGCGCGCAGATATATGAGCCAGTGCTCGAGCGAGTGCTCGAGCGGGACCATGCGAAACGTATGCTCGGGGAGTTGCGAGGCGATCGGCGCCCACCCGCCTGTGTCGATAAGAACGACAATAAACAACATCACCAAGCCGACGGCAATAATACTCATCTGCACGAAGTCGGTCAGCGCAACCGCGAACATGCCGCCGATCGACGTATACACGATGACGACGAACGCGCCGCCAACGATGCCGATCGCCAGCGGTACACCGGTCAGGGTTTCGAAAATAATGCCAAACGCGACCAGCATTCCGGCAACCCATCCGAGACTCGATACGATCGAGGCGACGCTGCTGATGATGCCGGCACTTAGCCCGAAGCGTTGTTCAATAATCTCGATGAAAGAAAAGAGACGCAGGCGGCGAATCAGGCGCACGAAAAACAGGCCGATCAGGACCAGTGCGAGGCCCGCACCAAAGGGATCGGCAATTACCCCCAGCATGCCGTCGTCGTACGCAGCGCCGGCGACGCCGATCATGACGCCACCGCCAAACCACGTTGCAACAATTGTCGCGGTGCACAAGGGCAGCGACATGCTGCGGCCGGCAACAGCGAACTCGGCGACGGAATGTGTTTTTCGGGACGAGTAAATGCCGATCGCGAGCATGATCACGATATAGACAGCAACCCCAAGCAGAATGACCATCTGAGTAGACATATTGTTGTTCTTATTTGAGCGCGGACCTCAAGAGTACCATCAAGTCTAGGCAGCTATTTCTTGTTTGCGTAGTTCCACGAGCCGATCAGCTGGGTTTGTGGATTGTGGCGCCGGAGGTTCTCGCGCTTCCAGCGGCGGAATTCGTCGACCTCTACTTCTGCGGGCACCAGCCAGTGTTTCCGCCCGAAATAGTGGACCGTGTACTCGTCGAGAAAGCCGGCCTCGCGGACACGGATCAGGTCGTCGAGGTAAGGATCAGCAGCAGCATCATGTTCGGCGCGCTGTTTCTCCCAGGCGTCGAGCAGGTGCTGCCGCGCGGTGAATTCGCAGCCGTAGTCGCTATTGCGGGCCGGGTTATCGCCGCCGATCTCGAGCTGGCAGGTGCTCTTCATCAGGCTGTACGCAACCCAGCTCTGCAGCACGGGATCGTCATCGGCCCAGGCGCGCGGGGCAAGATAGAACGTATCGCCATCCGTGACGCCGTCGCGGGTGTAGATTTCCCCGCCGCTTGCGATGACGGGGAAAAGCACCAAAAGAGCCAGATATCGCATAGTTCGAGCATACTTCACACTTATTAACGAGACCTGAATCCAGTTCGCAAAAGCCGAGTTCATGTATCATTCGCACGCTGAGAATCAAGGAGTTGTGCGGTTTTGGGCCTTTCTACAATCATTCTCGCGGCCGGCCAGGGGACGCGAATGCGATCCAATCTGCCAAAAGTGCTGCAGCCGTTGGCGGGTCGGCCACTGCTGGCGCACGTTCTGGATTGTTCTGCCGCCCTCGCCGCAGACGACGTCTGCATCGTGTACGGTCATGGGGCCGAGGCCGTTCGCAACGAATTCCCGGACGATTCGCTGCGCTGGGCGCTGCAGGCAGAGCAACTGGGTACCGGCCACGCTGTGCAGCAGGCCATGCCGGAAACGCCCGACGATAACCGGGTACTTATCCTTTTCGGCGACGTGCCGCTGCTGACATCGGCGACGTGCCAAAGGCTGCTAGAAGAAACGCCTGACGATGATATGGCTGTCCTCACCGTAGACATGGACAACCCCACGGGCTACGGACGCATCATTCGAGAGCGGGGCGATGTCCGCCGTATTGTGGAAGAGAAAGACGCGGGGCCGGAGGAAAAGGCAGTATGTGAGATCAACACAGGTGTTCTCGTTTGCCCGGCCGCCAGGCTGAAACGTTGGCTCGACAATCTTGGTAACGACAATGTCCAAGGCGAGTATTATTTGACTGACGCCGTTGCCATGGCGGTCAATGACGGTGTCACGGTGCATGGCATCAAGGCGGATAGCTACGTAGAGGTGATGGGCATTAACGACAAGAAGCAACTGGCAGAGGTAGAGCGAGCACTGCAGGCGCGGCTCGTCGATGCACTCATGAAAGAAGGTGTTGGGTTTGCTGACCCCGCGCGCGTCGATATTCGTGGCACGCTCAAGTGCGGCAAGGACGTGTTCATCGACGTCAATGCGGTTTTTGAAGGCAACGTCGAGCTGGGCGATGGCGTGAAGATTGAATCGAACAACCTGCTGCGTGATACGACGCTCGGAGCGGGAACTGTCCTGCACTCAAACTGCCATCTGGAAGGTGCGACCACGGGAAACAATTGCGAGATTGGTCCGTTTGCCCGCCTGCGTCCGGGCGCCGAACTTGCCAACAACGTCAAAGTAGGCAACTTCGTCGAAATAAAGAAAAGCACTGTGGCCGATGGCAGCAAGGTGAATCATCTGACTTATATCGGCGACACCGAGATCGGTACGAAGGTCAATGTCGGTGCCGGTACTATTACGTGCAACTATGACGGCGCGAACAAGTACAAGACAAAGATCGGTGACGGTGCTTTTATTGGGTCAGGCGTCGAGCTTGTTGCCCCGGTCGAGATTGGTGCCGGCGCTACGGTAGGTGCCGGCTCGACAATCACAAAAGATGTGGAAGATAACCAGCTGGCACTCGAGCGTTCGCGCCAGAAAGTGGTGCCGGGCTGGAAGAAGCCAGTCAAGAAAGGAGAAGGCTGAATGTGCGGAATCGTCGGCGCTGTTGCCGAAAGAAATGTCGTACCAATTCTCATGGAGGGACTTCGTCGTCTCGAGTACCGGGGCTATGACTCTGCTGGATTAGCGGTACGAGTCGATGAAGGTATTTCGCGCGTTCGCCGAGTCGGCAAAGTGCAGGAATTAGCCAGTGCGCTGGAAGAAGAGCCCGTGCGCGGCAGCACCGGCATATCGCATACGCGCTGGGCCACCCACGGTATACCCAACGAAACCAACGCGCACCCGCATCTGTCGAGCGACAAGATTGCCATTGTCCACAACGGCATCATCGAAAATTATGAGGAGCTCCGCGACGACCTGAAAGAAAAGGGTTATACATTTACGTCGGATACTGACACTGAGATCGTAGCGCATCGCATTCACTTCAACTCACAGAATGCTGAGGATCTGGCGGGCGCTGTGAGGGTGACAGTGGCGGAACTCGAAGGGGCCTATGCGTTGGCAGTCATGAGTGTGGATTACCCCGGGCAGATCGTTATTGCACGCGCCGGCGCACCGGCAGTAGTCGGAATCGGGATCGATGAAAACTTTGTTGCTTCTGATGTTGCTGCGTTATTGCCTGTGACGCGTAACTTTATTTTTCTTGAGGAAGGCGATATCGCGCTTGTTGAGCGCAAACAAGTCACAGTCTGGGACGAACAAGGTAAAACCGCCGAAAGGCCTGTCAAGGAGTCAACGCTCAACGCAGATTCCGCAGAACGTGGCGAGTTTCGCCACTACATGCTCAAGGAAATCTACGAGCAGCCGGATGCTGTTGCGCGCACCCTCGATGGGCGCATTGCCGACGGCCGGGTTCTCGACGCATCGTTTGGGCCGCTTGCCAACGACGCGCTGGATAAGACCAAGGGCATTCATATCGTCGCCTGTGGCACCAGTTACCATGCGGGCCTGGTTGCGCGGTACTGGGTCGAGTCCTTGTGTAAATTGCCTTGTACCGTTGAGATCGCAAGTGAGTACCGCTATCGCTCTCCGGTAGTACCCGAGGGCACACTCTTCGTATCGATCAGCCAGTCTGGTGAAACAGCGGATACGCTGGCGGCGCTGCGCGCAGCAAAAGACGCCGGTTACGTTTCGACGCTGACAATTTGCAACGTTCCCGAAAGCTCGATGGTGCGCGATTCGGACCTTACGATGATGACGCATGCCGGCCCCGAAATCGGTGTAGCATCGACAAAAGCGTTTACAACACAGCTCGCAGCACTGGCCCTGCTTACAATTTCGTTGGCGCGACGTAACGGTCTGGAAGAAAGGCAGGAGCGAGCGCTGGTTGCTCAGCTATCAGAATTGCCGGGATTTATTAGCCAGGTATTGGCGCTCGATTCGTCAATTGAAGCCCTGGCCGAACACTTCGCCGACAAGCATCATGCGCTGTTTCTCGGGCGCGGCGTGCAAAACCCCGTTGCCATGGAGGGCGCGCTGAAGCTGAAGGAGATTTCTTATATTCATGCGGAGGCTTATGCGGCGGGCGAACTCAAGCACGGGCCGTTGGCGCTTGTGGATGAAGACATGCCCGTCGTTGCGGTAGCACCGGACGATGACCTTCTCGAAAAACTGAAAAGCAACCTGCAGGAAGTGCGGGCGCGAGGTGGTGAGCTGTACGTATTTGCAGACCCTCGTGTGCAATTTGGTGATCGTGTCGGCATTCACACGATGCGTATGCCTGCGCACATTCAGGACTTCCAGGCGCCAATTCTCTATACGATCCCGCTGCAGTTACTTGCCTATCACGTTGCCGTGCTTAAAGGTACGGATGTCGATCAGCCACGTAATCTTGCGAAGTCAGTCACTGTCGAATAAGCGGCGGCTCCTAATCGCACGTAACCAATCTGCCTCGCGGAACAGTCAGACCCTCCTTTAAAGCTTACTGAAGACCCACCATCAGGAAAGGGTAACGACTAATCCCGTGTCTGGTCTGACCTCACCGTCTCGCACGCGCTCAAAAACGTCGCGCATACAGTCGACGCCGTGACAGTGCTCAATGTTGAGCCAGTCTCGGCTTCTGATGGAGGCCGAATGCCATAAGGCGTATGCCCTTTTCTGAAATTCGCCTGGACCCCATTCCCCTGCTCTTTTCCGGATATGTTCCGGGGCAAAGAACATCGAGCTGCGTTCCCGTATGAAATCGGGACCCATCTGGCCTGCGTCGTAATGCGTCAGCCCCACATTCGAGGTGAACCGCATGTTAACCCCCAGGTGCCGATGCAACTCGGACAGCACGCCGCCATTTCCCGACATGTCGACGATAACGGTTGGTTTGTCGCTGTCGACCTCCTGCAGGTCGTCATAGCCCAGGACTTTGTCATATAACCCGATCGCACTGACGCGCTCCCGGTTTGCAGCGGACGTAATGCCGACACAAGGTGGCGCGTCCGGGTCGTCCCGCAAGGCATAGGCCAGGCCAATTGCCGTTTTCGACGACGCGCTGGGAACGATGACCTGCGTGGCGCAAAAAAACTTGTTGGCCACCAGGAAATCGTACAGGCAGTAAGACGTGGCATAGAGCGGCATCAACAACATGCGCTCGTCGTCCATCGAGGGGTCGTAATGCGCCTCGCCCGAGGCGCGGGCATAGCTGTTGTAGACGGCCGGCAACTCCGCACGATGAGCCGACATGTCACGCAGCTGATCGCTGCGCAACCTGCCCGGTTGCATCACCAGATGTGTCGCCATGGGCCAATACCCGTACAGGCGCTCACCGACATTAACTTCCGGATGCCTGGATTTGGTGACTTTGGCGAAACCCCAAACCGGAATAACGCCCCAACCCTCTTCCACCGGGAAGAAATTCCAGTAACCGAGCTTCTCGCCAACCACCGCATAGCTGATGTTATTTGCAGTGAACGCAAACCGCTCAACCTCGGCGAGAGTTTCACCGTCTTCAATCTCTGGCGTTACTTGCTCAGTGAGGCGAAAAGTGGACAGGTCGTCTCTACGAACTTCAAACTGCTTCATCGTAAGTTTGCTCCAATTTTTCCGGCAGTCCTAACCGACCATTTTGCCAGAGCCTTTTTCGGCCAATCTGAGTATTTCATTGGGAGCCAGGCCGCTCAGTTCCAAAATACTTTTCCCGGAATTTGCAATTGCCTGATGAACGATATATCTGCCGACTCGATAACCAATGGAGTTTCGGCCATCAGGGTGCTCGCCCATCATCCAGGTTGAATAATCAGCGTCCACAGGGAGCGCCAATATCTCCTGCAGCCATTCAGCCGCATTCTGGGGATAACTGTATGCCGCCTCAAAATAGACGCCTGTATACTCTTCGGCAAACACGGTGGCCAGACCCTCATTGACGGCTGCAATTGGAATACCTGCTCCGAACTTGTTTCCCTGAATAGTCCAGCCACGAGCCAGATGGTGGAACTCGTGAAAGATCGTAGAAGATAACGCACCTTTCGCAGCCGCAGATATTCCGCCCGGGAAGGCGCTGGAAAACTCAATCAAAACCTTGCCTGGCGCATCGGCCCGACCCGTAACGCCACCAACGATATCGACGTTTCTGTCGATAACGATCGCAGTGACCTCAATCGCATCAGGGAGTGTGTGCAAAAGTGCACGCACGTCCTGTTCAGCGTGCGTTACCAGGTCTGTAATCAGTTGCTTTTCATCATCACTGAACCCGGTATCTGCACCATCCTCAAATATGATGGTCAGCGACCCGGCGCCCTCCAGAGAAATGTCGGAAGATTGGGGTTGCCGATGCTCTTCTGAGCAAGAGGCCTGAATCGACAATACCAACCAAAAGGATACAAGAAGCATTTTCTTCATATAGCGCCTTCGTCGACCTGGAGTTCCGTCAGCAAGTCGCGAGTGAGAATTTCGGGCCGGATCAAATCTCATGCAATTCCTGAAGCGTCCGAAATTATCCATCCCGACTTGCCGGGAAGCGCAATATCTTAGCCATAGCTAAACACGTCTAGTTTGTTGCCATCCAGGTCACGGAAGTAGGCCGCATAGAAGCCGTCGCCACCTTCGGCGCGCAAGCCGGGAGGGCCTTCATCGGTGCCGCCGAGTTCAATTGCCTTCTTATAGATCCGATCGACCTGGTCGCGTGAATCGGCCGCAATGCCGGCCATCACGCCATTACCTACCGTTGCCGGTTGACCATCGTAGGGCGTCATTATGCAGAGCATCGGTTTGTCCATTGCTGCGGCCCATGCATAGCCTCGCGCGCCAAAATCCATCATGCGAGTGACGCCCATTTCCGCCAGCAATTCGTCATAGAACGACGCGGCACGCGCGAGGTCGTTCGTACCAAGAACAACATATCCAATCATCGGGATCTCCTTCGGGGGTAGTAAATGTCTTTGATTATCAACGTGGCGACGTGCTGCATGCGCCATTCCTATGCAATTTTGGCGGGGAGACAGTACTTTTGTGGCCAGCCTGACCGCTGGTTTGGGTCATTAGCGGTCTCTCAGAAGCATATCACTCGAACGTCTGCTAACGGATGCCATGAGCGGATCGGTTCATTGTGGGATCAATGAGAAAGAAACGTTCGCAACGGTGGGCACTCTAATTCATGTGCCAGGTGGAGCAACACACTGGTTCAAGTTTGCCAAAGGAGGCGGCGAGTTTTTTTCGATCACCTCACATGGCAATGCCTCCAAAATGTTCACCGCGTTTGACACCGGAGTCGATTGGAAAAGCCCTGATCGACAAGCTAACGACAGTTTCCAACGCCACCAAATGCGACGCCGGTCAACTCCGCGATATCACGTTTGTAAGTTGTCAGGTCGTCGACAGAAAATTCACTTAGATGTCGGTGTCCGGCCGCACGAGCCAAGACCTTCATTAGATCGACCGACGCACTGAAGAACCGGGCAAGCCGTTCTGCAGCAAGATCAACCGGCAGGCGATCGCGAAGATGTTGCTTTTGAGTGGCTATGCCGACAGGACAATTGTTAGTGTGGCAAGCCCGCATTCCGAGGCAGCCGATGGCTTGAATGGCAGAATTCGAAACAGCGACTCCGTCGGCCCCCAGCGCCATCGCCTTGGCGAAATCGGCTGGCGTACGCAGGCCTCCAGTAATGATAAGGGTGACACCCTTTGGGGAACTCTTGTCGAGGTGTTGTCGTGCTCTTGCCAGCGCAGGCATCGTCGGAACTGAGATGTTGTCTCTAAAGATAAGCGGAGCAGCTCCGGTACCGCCACCTCGACCGTCAAGAATGATGTAGTCAACGCCGATTTCCAGCGCAGCATCAATGTCTTTTTCTATGTGCTGTGCGGAAAGTTTGAAGCCAACGGGAATGCCCCCTGTTTTCTCCCGCAGTTCCGCGGAGAAATCTCGATACTGGCTCAACTCTGTCCAATCCGGGAACCTGGACGGAGATATTGCAGGCTCACCTTCTGGCAGCTCGCGTACAGTGGCAATTTTTCCCTTCACCTTGTTGCCAGGCAGATGGCCGCCGGTACCCGTCTTGGCGCCCTGTCCACCCTTAAAATGAAACGCCTGAGTCTTTTGTACTTTGTCCCAAGAAAATCCAAAACGCGCTGACGCCAATTCGTAGAAATAGCGCGAATTGGCCGCCTGTTCTTCAGGCAACATCCCACCCTCTCCGGAACAGATGCCGGTTCCGGCTAGCTCCGCGCCTTTGGCCAGAGCCACCTTGGCCTCTTCCGACAAAGCACCAAAACTCATGTCTGATACAAACAAGGGGATATCAAGAGTTAGCGGCTTTTTTGCATTAGCTCCTATGACCAGTTCGGTCGCGACATTTTCATCATCTAACAATGGCAATTTGTGCAACTGTCCAACGACAAACTGCAGGTCATCCCACTTGGGTAGTTCGTTACGCGATACACCCATGGCTGCGGAGGGGCCGTGGTGACCAAATTTTTTGAGGCCGTCATTGGCCAGTTTGCGAATTAATTTGACGTTCGGCTCGTCCGATGTGCCTGTGTGATCCTGATACAGGCCCTGGTAGGTGTTACGTTCATAGGGTTGGGGGTGCCGTCGTGACCAGCCTTCGATCTCGTCCTGGTCCACGAATACAACACCATCGTCGACCCACGCTCCAAATTTCGGCAGCGTTTCAGAATTGTTGTATTCACTAACACCTGTATCAAGCCTGTAGTCCCAACCGTGAACGCCGCAGATAATATTTTCACCATCAATGTGACCATCGGACATCAGCGCGCCACGATGCGCACAGCGCCCGTACAACACCGATACCTCGTCGTCGAAACGAATAACAACCAAATCGACATTCGCGACAAGCGCATATGTCGGTACCCGATCGACGAGCTCATTCCAAACAGCAACCTGCACCTTGTTCATTTTTTTCCTTGTTCTACGAATGCCCCGATCCGCTCGATATCGTAGCAAGTATTGGTCGGTTGTGATCAGTATTGATATTTGCCTTCTGCACAAGGCGAGCGGTTGGGTTATCGCCGGAAGCGGACGTTGGTGTAAGTTAGGCTAGAATAAAGACTGTTCACCCATGGAAGACTTTAGGAAAAGCCATGAAAATCAACTTGTCGATAATCATTCTGCTGGTCGTTGTTTCGATAACATCAAACAGAGTAATGGCGGGAAATACATTGACCGCTCAATACGTTCTGGAAATATGTGCGAATCCGGACATGGCATTGATAAGTTTTTGCAATGGCTTTTTTCAGGCTGTTCATGACCAACAAGCCTCAGCGGGCAAAGTGTGTGTGCCCGAAGGCACAAATCGTACGCATCTTGTCGAAGCATATGCGAACACGGCGGCTGTCTTGATAGCGCGCGATCCTGCCGTGGGCGAGAAGCCGGCAGTCGACATCGCAGGAGAAATTCTAATATCTGTTTTCCCCTGCAGATGAACATGCACCACTGAAGAACCGGTTCAGCGCGTCGAAATCGGGCTCTGGGCATTGGAAGTCAAAGTTTGGCGGCATGGAATTATCCGATGCCAAGCAGCTGCGCGAGCTCAGTCGCATCACCAGGCAGCTGCCTGATATGCTCTATCTCCCACATTCAGACATGCTCGAATGCAGGGGTACGGTCAACATGTCAGCGAAGATAGTTAATGAAGAGGCAGCTCAAATGGCAACCCCTCGCCAGTGGATCAGGTTGGTTGTGGCTTATCTCCTTATCCCGCTCATTTTATTGATATGCGGTGGGGACCTCGGTTGGTGGCAGGCGTGGCTCTATTCCTTCTTGATCCTTGCCGCTGGTATAGGGGGGCGCATGTGGGCGGAACAGCGACATCCCGGTTTGTTGGCCGAACGACAAAATATTGAAAATATCCAAAACGCAAAAGCCTGGGACAAAGTGCTTGCTCCACTGATGGCGGTGAGTATCGGATATCCTATGGTCTTTGTGGCGGGGCTGGACCACCGCTATAGCTGGTCCTCCGAGTTTCCGCTGTGGCTCATTGTGATTGGTTTCATTCTGATCTCGCTCGGATACGCTTTCGCTGCATGGGCATTGGCAGAGAACCGCTTCTTCTCCAGCGTGGTGCGCATTCAGACGGACCGAGGGCATATGGTATGTGACAGTGGCCCGTACCGGTTTGTGCGGCATCCGGGCTATGCCGGAAATGTTCTCGCACTGTTCGGTATCGTTCTTGCTCTGGGCTCGGTATGGACACTGATTCCTGCGGCGGTGGCATCAATCATCACGGTGATTAGAACCGCACTTGAAGACCTGACTTTACAGGAAGAGTTGCCGGGCTATCGAGACTATGCACGGCGCGTAAGGTATCGGTTGATTTCCGGGATATACTGAGAGACCTTAGCGGTCGTTCGACCACGCGTTAAAATTTTAAAGAGCCGCCATTTCGATTGGTGGCGAGTCAACTGAAAAGAGGAAAAAGCAATGAGAATAATTGCCCAAGTGGTTTGTGCGTCGTTTTTTGTCTTGCTCTCAGCCGGCACCTACGCTCAGAGCGCCGCTGAGAAAGAGGCGTTGGATGTTATAGAACAATACTGGGAGGCTCGAAATAATCAGGACTTCAAGTCACAGGCCAACTTGGCGAGCGCAAAAGGGACGTTGGATGCGAACTCTGACGGCAGCTTTTTTCGTACAAGCCCGAAAGCGAGCGCGGAAGAACTTGCAGAGCAGCTAGTCGGATCGCAATCGACAAGGGTATTCTATCCTGAAGCTACGGAGCTTGGTGACGGCGTTGTGATGGTTCGTTACTACCTCGAGGGCGTTATCGAGTCACCCGCAGGGACGGTGCCGAATTACCGTACTCGGGTAACCACCGCACTCGTCAAAGAATCGGGCGGTTGGAAAATACGAGCTTGGCACTTCTCGCCACTGCACGATGGTGGGCGTCACCTTACGTATAAGACAGACTTTGAGGATTGAAAATACGCCTCAATTGACTTTCGCGATAACTAAAGAGGCACTTCGGTGCCTCTTTTTT
>Ga0316201_10001726_pt1 | contig 15007 bp, 12 predicted proteins | sample CS6wburrow_MG_FD_204516 | JGI IMG/M metagenome (GOLD analysis project Ga0316201, IMG submission 204516) | Coastal sediment microbial communities from Delaware Bay, Delaware, United States - CS-6 worm burrow | ecosystem: Environmental > Aquatic > Marine > Coastal > Sediment | place: USA... | reverse complement strand
ATATCTGTACGCTCGACGTCGGTACCTTCAATTTCGGTGAGACTATTTTTGTCAATACTCCGGCGCATTTGCGCATTATGGCGAAGCGCATCCAGGAACTGGGCGTCAAACCGGAAATTGAAGTTTTCGAACCCGGTCATATCATGTTTGCACACAAGCTGATCGAAGAAGGCCTGATCGATGGGGCGCCGATGTTCCAGCTTTGTCTCGGCATACCGCACGCATCCCCGGCGACGCCGGAGATTCTGAATGTCATGAAAGGCTTATTACCCGGTAATTCGAACTGGAGTGCTTTCGGCATTTCGCGCATGGAATTTTCAATCGTGGCCCAGGCCGCCAGCCAGGGTGGCAACTGCCGGGTCGGACTGGAAGATAATCTCTATCTCGACAAGGGCGAGTTTGCGACCAACCTGAAGCTGGTCGAGCGAGCGGTGCGCATTATTCGCGAGGTCGGGCGCGAACCCGCCACGCCCGCACAGGCGGCAGAGCGGCTCGGAATCAAACGTTAACCATGGCCAGGCTGTACCTGATTCGACACGCTCAGTCGGCGAATAATGCAATCTGGGACGGCACCGACCATACGGCTGGACGCGAGCCCGATCCCGAGATTACTGAAACTGGTCATCGTCAGGCGCAGGCGCTTGCCGAGCACCTGTCTCACCCGCATACCGAACCCCGGCAGCATCCTTTTGTAGCAGCAGAAGAATTTCACTTTGGCCTGACCCATGTTTACTGCAGCCTGATGACACGCTCGATTCTGACTGCCGAGTATATTGCCAGCGCCTGTGGTCTCGAGCTGGAGGCACGTTCCGATGTTTTTGAGAAATACGGCATTTACGACGTCGGCAACGATGGAAATTTGCAGGGCCTGCCGGGCCCCGGACGGGATTATTTTGTACAGCGATTTCCACAACTTAAGCTGCCGCAGGAGTTTAACGACGCTGGCTGGTGGAATCGACCGGTCGAGAATGAGTCCGCGTTTATCACGCGTATGCAAAAAGTAGTGAGCGATTTCAGGCAGCGACTGGATCAAAGCGATGAAACGATTGCGTTGGTGGCGCACGGGGATTTTATCGATCAATTCGTCAACGAACTCATGGGCGTGGTAAGGCACCAGCCCAACTATGATAATCACTGGGTTGCCAACTGGGCCTTTCACAACACGTCGATTTCGCGCGTCGATTTTGTCAACGGCGCGCATAACGTCGTCTACATGAATCGAATTGACCATCTGCCGAACGAGCTGGTGACCTGGTAATGAGTTACGCGCTCAAAACTGATCAGGTCGATCGATCTCAAACTGTATGACCGGGCCAAACAGGATCAGGCCGCTGTTATGGCAGAGGGCGCGGAACAGGATTTACACGCGGCCTGCTAGCGCCAACGGCGGCCTGCAGATCTGCCGCTTTGGCAGTTAACGCAGCCAGTTATTGCGCTTTTTTTATCTGACGATCAGGCAACTGGTCTCGGCATTGTCGGCAACCTTGCGCGAGACACTGCCTAAAATCTTGCCCTTTAGCTTGCCCAGGCCCCGGGTTCCCATCGCGATCATGTCCATTTTCGAACGTTCGGCAAAGCCGAGGATACTGGTTGCAGGATCACCGGTTCCGATTGCGGTTTCAACTTTCCTGGCGCCGGCCTTTTCCGCTTTTTCCCTGGCGATTCTTAAGATAGATTCAGCGATCTTGCGCATGATTTCGTCGCGCGCATCGTTGAAGCTTTCGATCTGATGAAATTCCAGTTCCGGAATTTCGTCGATTTCGAAGGGTATTTGCATATCGCGAATAACGTGAATGATGAGCATTTCAGCGTCGTTTAGTACGGCGAATTGAGCCGCCATTTCCAATGCACGGTTCGAAGCGGCCGACGCGTCGGTTGCAACCAGAATCCTGTTAATCACGTTTATATCCTTCCTACATTCACTGGAATGGCGGCTTTACGCCAATCCCAGGGCCTGTTTTCTTTGATTGGCCCAGGTTCGCAGGACCTGGTCGATGGCGAGCCCGATAAAGGCGACACACAGGCCCAACACCAGGCCGTTGCCGACACCGTCTTTGTCAGACAGGGATTTGAGAATCAATTGCCCGAGATCGTCGGTACCGATCAGCGCACCGATGATAACCATCGACAGCGCGAATACCACGGTTTGATTGATTCCGAGCGCCATGTGCGGAAAGGCCATCGGCAGTTCGATAGACAGGTAGCGCTGTAGACGATTGACACCGGACATCGAGCCGGCCTCGTGCAGTTGCTCCGGCACGCTCAGCAGACCCTGTATCGTGTATCGCGTGGCCGGGACCGTGGCGTAAACCACGATCGCGATCAACACCGACGTATCGGTCACACCGAACAGCATCATCACCGGGATCAGGTAGATGAACGACGGGAATGTCTGGAAGGTATCGCATGTCGTCAGCATGATGCGGGTGGCCACCGGGTTTTGCGCACACAGCGTTCCCATGACAACTCCGATAAAGGTCGAAATCAGCACCGACAGCGTCATCAGGTAGGCGGTGATCAGCGCCCGGTCCCACCACTCGGTCAGCGCGATGAACAGCAGAAAACCGCCAACGGCCAGGCCGACTCTTGCTCCGCCGACAATATAACCGATTCCCATTGTCAGCACGAAAGTCGCGGCGACCGGCATGGCCAGGTAAGCGCTCTTGACCGGTACCAGTACCTCGACGATCAGCCACTCGTTAAAACCCTTGAGCGCGTAAAAGAAAGTATCCCAGACCCAGTCAACCCCGGCCTGCCAGAAATCCTGGGTCGTAATACCCTTGTTGTGCGGAATCAGGTAGAGATAGTTGAAGCCTTCCTTGAACACCAATGATCCGATTATTGCCAGGAGAATACCAACGACGAAAACCACAGCGAACATCAACGAAAACCTGTGCCGCTCGAAAAACGACAGGTCGGCGAAGTAATCGACTTGCTTGTCGGCCCAGGCGAGCGACAGCCGATCGAGCATGATTGCAATCAGGACGATACAAACGCCAAGTTCGAGTGCGAGACCGATCCTCAGCTGGTTCAATGCAATCAGTAAATTGTTACCGAGCCCCTTGGCGCCAATCAGGGATGCGATGACCACCATCGCCAGACAGGACATGATGACCTGGTTGACCCCGATCAGGATATCCCGTCGGGCTGTCGGGATCAGCACCTTGAACAACAGTTGCCGGTTGTTGCAGCCGCTCATCAGACCGGCTTCCGCGACCTCGGGTGACAGTTTTTTCAGGCCCAGGATGGTCAGCCGCACCATGGGCGGGGTGGCGAAGATGACTGTCGCGATCGCGCCGGCGTGGTCGCCAATACCGAAAAACACAACGACCGGGACCAGGTAGGAAAAGTGCGGCATGATTTGCATGACGTTGAGGATTGGGTTCAGCACCATTTCCACGGTTTTGTTTCTGAACGCCCAGATACCGAGCAACAGCCCGAGCAACACCGACATCGGCGCGGCGATCAACACGAAAGACAGCGTTTCCATCGAGGGTTCCCATTGTCCGAATACCGCGATGTAAACGAACGTAAAACCGACGAACAGCGCCAGCCGCGGCCCTTTCAGTGCGTAACCCAGAATCGCGGCACCGCCGGCAACCACGGTCCACGGCAATCCGGGCCAGCGCGCCCACTCGTTTTCGGTCGCCCAGTCCCAACCGGTGAAGGTGACAATGGTCTTGACGCCACCGAGAAAAATTTCGCGAACAAATTCGATCATGAACAGAACCAGACCCGAAGCCGATCGGGTGAACTGGTTCATCAGCGGTTTTTCTTCATATTCCTCGATATCCGGGTCCCAGACGTCAATCAACCACCAGTCGAACATGACGTAGTCGACGCCGTTGTTGATCATTAGCGGAAGCTCCTTGATCAGCGGCGGCAGCCGCCAGAACCAGTTGCCCTCGGAAGGGGTGATGATCGCGCATAAAATCAAAAAAACGATGACCAGCAGAATGAACTGCAGGTACTTTTTTTGGCGCAGTGCTTCGATCATGATTTCTTATCGTCCGCCTGGCCGGCGTGGTCGCCAAACAGAACGTGGACTATATGGGAAGCATGTAGAGCGCCGACGATTTCACCCGCCGAGTTGACGACCCGAACAGGTTTGTCGGTGTTCAGAACGTCCTCGGCCACGGTCTCGATAATGGCGTCTTTCTGGACTCTCAGATCGCTGAAATCTTCACCTGGATCGTAGGGGTCCATTACGGCCTCGATTTTGAGCACCTTTTCCCGCGGCACCTCCTCGGTGAACTTGCGCACGTACTCGGTGGCCGGGTTGAGCACGATGTTCGCCGGCGTATCCAGTTGCTCGATGATGCCATCCTTCATGATGGCGATGCGATCAGCCAGCCGCAGCGCTTCATCGAAGTCATGGGTCACGAACAGAATGGTCTTGCCGAGGACAGCTTGCAGGCGCAGAAATTCGTCCTGCATCTCCTTGCGGATCAGCGGATCGAGCGCGGAAAAGGGTTCGTCGAGAAACCAGATGTCAGGTTCGATCGCGAGCGAGCGGGCGATGCCGACACGCTGTTGCTGGCCGCCCGAAAGCTGCCGCGGGAAATAGTTTTCGCGGCCGGTTAGACTGACCAGATCCACCATTTCCTTGGCCCGTTGCATACTGTCCTGGGTGCTGACGCCCTTGACCTGCAATGGAAAAGCGATATTCTCCAGCACGGTTTTGTGGGGCAGGAGCGCAAAGCTCTGAAAAACCATGCCCATCTTGTTGCGGCGCAGCTCGATCAATTGCTTGTCGTTCATCGCCAGGATGTCTTCGCCGTCGATGTATATTTTGCCGGCGGTGGCCTCGTTCAGCCTGGAAATGCAGCGCATCAGCGTCGACTTGCCGGAACCCGACAGGCCCATGATGATCAGTAATTCACCCTCGTAAACCTCGAACGAGGCATTGTTGACCCCGACGATGCATCCGGCCTCCTGGAACCTGGCGGCGTCGACAACGCCATTGGCCTGTTGCAGCATGCTGTGCGCATTGTCGCCAAATATCATGTAGACCGACTCACAACGGATGACAGGCTCGTCGGCAGTCGAATTGACAGCTTGCGAAGACATAAGCTTTTCCTCCCCCAGGATATAAAGCTACCACATTTTGATGAGCGTAGAATATAGCGCCCAAATAAAAACCCCCTGGGTTGTTGCCACACCAGGGGGTTTTTTTACTTCATGCTTTAAACACCGGGAGGCTTACATGCCAGCCTTAACCCAGGGCTTCCAGATGGCTTCGTTATCCGCCAGCCATTTCTTGGCGGCATCCTTGTGATCCATCTTGTCGACGTCGACCAGGGCCGCCATTTGACCTATCTGCGGAGTCGTGAACGACAGCTGCGAGAAGATCGTGTAGGCATGCGGATGGGTTTTCGGGAACTTGTAGTTGGCCGCTTTCTTCAGCCAGCCCTTGGGTGAGCCGCACTTACCATCGCCACCGTCTGCCTTGCGGCAACCGTCGGTATACTCCGGAAACTCGATGAAGGTGAAACCTTCGGCATCGGTGAAGTTCGGCGTCCAGTTGAAGACAACCGTGCCGCGGCCTTCCTTCTTGGCGGACGCAAGCTCGGTCCACAGCGCGTCGGCGCCACCGGCGAACTTGACCGTCCACTTGTCATCGAGGCCAAGGGCCTTAAGCCGCTCCGGCATCAGGTCGCCGTGCCAGCTTTGCGGGCCTTCGAGCCAGCGGCCCTTGCCACCGGAATCGGCCGTGGTGAAGTTTTTGTAGCAGGCCTCGCTTTTCAGCGCCTCCCAGTTGGGCAGGCCTGGGCACAGGCCCTTGTCGACGACCCAGGTCGGAACGCCCATTTCCTCGAGCGTGGTCGCCGCGTGGGTACCGGCATCGATTACGCCGCCCTTGGCCATCGCATTGTAAAACGACTTGCCGAAAGTGGACTGCCAGACTTCGTGCGAGACCGTGACATCGCCGTTGCGAATCGACTCGTAGACGGCCTGGGAATCGGCAGGATCGTATTCGACGTTATTGCCAATGCTCTCGAAAATGCCGCCAATGACGTAAGCCATGACAATCTGGCTCGACCAGTTGTGGAGCGGGATGACGATCGGCTTCGTGCTGTCCTTGGCACTGGCCACGTTGGGCAGTACAAACGAGGCAGCAAGCAGTGACAACACTGCTAATTTGGTAAAAAATTTCATGTATGAGTCTCCTCTCCGGTTATATGTGTAGGGATTATCGGAAGGCTAATCCTACATGAATTTATTTTTTTGTAAAGTACCAAATATGGACCAAATTGTTTGATTTGGTATTTGTCAGAAAGTTAATAAATATTTAATTAAAACAATAATATATGAACGGTCTGATAAAGAATACGGGTTTTGTACCGATTTTCGCGTTCGCCTGTAAGGCGAGCGTTTAACACGCTAACTGTACCAAAATAGTACCATTATAATGATACTGGTGGTATCGTTATCAGGCTTGTCTTTCAGGTATATCGACAATTTTGCCTCGCGGAATTTCCGCCTGCTTGTCGTAAAGCGGCAGTTCCGCCAGCTTGCCGGCATGCAGTTCGCCATCGATGCAACGGACCATGACCGGGGTGCCCTCGGCCAGCCCGGATGCATCCAAAAGCGCGATTCCGATGCCGCTTTGCAGGTAAGGAGATATCGCACCGGCGGTTATCCTGCCGGCCGGATTGCCGTCGACGAGGATCTCACCGCCGATATGGGGTTCTGCCTCGCAAAGCAGCCCGCTCAGGCGGGGTTCGCGCGGCGCATTTTTTAGCGCCTGTTTACCGATAAAGTCGCCCTTGTCCTCGTCGATAAATTTTCCGAGCCCTGCATCGTAAGGCGTCGTCGTATGATCGAAGTCGGAACCGGCATTCAGAATACCGGCCTCGATGCGGCGGATATGCATCGAGTCGAGGCCGAACAGTTGCATGCCGAAGGGTTCGCCGGCAGCGCTCAGGTGGCGCCACAGTGCATCGGCATCGTGCTGCGGCTCGGTGTAAAACTCCCAGCCGAGTTCATTGGTGTAACCGGTACGGGTGATGACGACCTGTTGCCCGCCGAGGCTAACGCGCGCGATCGCGAAGTAACCGAAGGGATCGGGCATGCCGTCGTCGCAGGCTGCCGCGAGAATTTTTAACGAGTTCGGCCCCTGCACCTGGGATACGAATACCTGCGGGTCGCTGATTTCGACGTCCATGCCGGACGCGTGCGCGCGCGCCCAGCTGTAAAAATCACCGTCGGCCTGCGCGTACCAGAACAGCTCCGGTTCGAGACGCAACAGGATGCCATCGACCAGCAGGCCGCCGTCCTCGTAACAGGCGAGGCCATAACCACAGCGGCCGGGTTTGACTTTGGTGATGTCCTTGGTGAACAGCTTGTCCAGCAGGCGCTCGGCATCCGGTCCCTTGAACTGCAGCGGAAGTTCCCCGGTATGCAAAACCGCCGCCTTTTGCCGCAGCCACCAGTAACCGTCGACGGTATCGATCTCGTCGAAACAGCAGGCCATCTGCCGGCGGTTGTAGACGCAGTAATGCGGACCGAAAGGGCGCTCGATCATGTGGTAGGGATGACGCCACAGGGAATAGTCCCAACCGGCGCCCGGAATGGTGGAAACGAGGTCTCGGGTCTTGCCGTCGCTTGAGCTCATGGTTTTGTCTCCCGGTTATTCATAGATTGCAGGATTCTAGAATGTTGCCTGCCACTCGGCCAGTACTTGTTGTGGCTTGGGTTCGGGGTGGTCGTCAGGGGGGCGACGAGAATCTGCACCGGGCTGTTGCTGGTTTCGCCGACCCGGACGAATCGAGGTCGACGTTGTTGCAGCCCTTGCACCAGCTTGCGCTGGCCGGGATTAATCCAGTAGGGCCTGGAGCGCGAATCGATGGTAAACAGCTGGCGCACCCACGGCACATGCTGGAACAGCAGCTTGTTCCAGGCACCGATCGCGACGATATCGCAGGGCAGGCCGCTGCGCTGGCAGAGCTGTTTCAGCAGTGGCGTGATCAACACCATGTCGCCGAAGGCGCCGGAGCGGCAAACCAGCGGATGATTATCAGGCATGGCCAGCAGTGGAAGTGAAATGCGCCGCTAGTATATCAATCCGTCAGTTCAAAACCATGGCGGGATAGGTCGGGGCGCGCAGGCCTCCTTAGGACGGAGTCACTTGTAATCCTGGTAGGATTTTTCCTCGACGATAGTCGAGTTCAGGTGCAGGTTGACCTTTTTCTTGGCGTTGGCGCGTTCGTCGTTGGTGACATAGACCGCCCGCGCCAGCTCGATGAAACGCTCGCCGAAACGCCTGTTGCGTTCCTCGTCGCGGATATCATCCTCGATTTCCCACAACGATTCGTTGATCGATTTGAGTTCCGCGGTTAACGCGGTGATCTCGGCATCGGCCTCGACGGCCTGGTCCCACACCCGGGTCAGCATCTCGAGCTCGGTTTTGACATTGGCTACCTTGGTCGGATCGCCAATGCGTTCCGCCTTGATCTGCAGGATGGTGATCTTGTCGAGTAACTCACCGGGGGAAATCGGAATCTGGATTTCATTCATGACTGAATTAACCGTGGTTCGAGGTCGGCAATATTAACCGCGCGCCAGACTCAGCTCAACCGGAATCGCGCGATCAGGATCGGCAGCAGCATCAGGTTGGCGATCAACGCGGTGATCATCGCCAGCCCGCACAGGATGCCGAAATAAATCGTCGGGATAAAATTGGATAGCGCCAGGATCGAGAAACCCAGCACCACGGTCACCGAGGTGTAGTACATCGCGTGCGCGATACTGCCGTGGCAGCGTTTGATTGCGTCCCAGTAACTGCCGTCCTGCGCAAACTCTTCGCGAAAGCGATGTACGTAATGAATCGAATCGTCCACACCAATGCCAATGTTGATCGCGGCGATGGTGATGGTCATGATGTCGAGCGGAATGCCGATCCAGCCCATCAGGCCGAGGATCAGCCCCGCGGCGATGATATTGGGCACGATTGCGGCCAGCGACAGGCGCACCGCGCGGAACAGCGCGATGAACATCAGCAGTATCGCGCCGAATACCGCGCCCAGCGTCAGGATCTGTGAGCGGAACAGGCTTTGCAGCAGGTTGTTGTAGAGCACCGCCATACCCGAGATCGTGACCTGTTCGGGGGCGAGGCCATACTCGTTGGTCAGGTCGAAATAAATTCGCTCGATCAGTTCCTGGCGTCGCAGCGACTTGTCCGACTCGTATAGCCGGATGCTGAAACGCAGCTGGTTACCATCCGCCGACAGGTAGGGCGCTATCAGGGCCTGCCTGACGTCTTCCGGCAGACGCTTGTAAACCACGGCGAGCTTGAAGTCATTGTATGGCCGGCCCTGGTTCAACGATTCGAGCATTTGCATGCCGGTGTGCAGTGACAGCACCTTGCCGGTTTCCGGCAAATCGTCCAGGTATGCATGGAAGCGCTCGACGTCGCGCAGGCCGTCGCTGTTGAACCAGTAACTGTTAGCCGTGATGTCGCCATCCTCGTAATACTCATCCTCCGTCACTACTTCGTCGGCGGGCGCGTCGATTATGACGTCCATCGGCGTGGTGCCGCCGAGCCTGGTGTCGATTAGCGTCATGCCCTGGTAGATTTCGGTGCTCTCCTTGTAATAATCGATAAAGCGGTTTTCCACCGACAATCGCGGCATGCCGGTGAGTGCGACAATGATCAGCCCGAGGAAAATCAACAACGTGGCGCGGGTGCGATGCTGGATAAAATGTGCCATCGAGGCCGTCACCGCGCCGGTCATGTCTCGCTTGATGCGGGTGTTCAGACGCGGCAACAGCATCAGCGCCGCCGGGAACAGGGTGAAGGCGAGCACGAAGGAAACGGCGATGCCGATAACCATCATCCAGCCGAAGTCGATGACCGGGCGTATCCCGCTGATCAGCAGCGAGCCGAAGGCAACGATGGTCGTGATGGCGGTATAGAAACTCGGCGTGAACTTGCTGTGCACGGTTTCGCTGACCAGTTCGTATTGCCCCGCCTCGGGCCTGATCATCGCGAGCTCTCGATACCGCACGACCAGGTGGATGATCAACGACAGGGTAATAATCAGCAGCAGCGAAATGAAATTCGACGACACCACCGTCACCGGCCACTGCGCCCAGCCCAGGTAACCCATCATCGACATCGCGCTGGTCAGGCAGACAGCCAGCGGCAGCACCACCCAGCGAACATGCTTGAATGAAAACGCGAGGATAATGATGATGAATAAAACCACCCCGGCGCCGAATACCTTGAGGTCGTTGCGGATGAATTCAATCGAATCGGTGGCAATCATCGGTACCCCGCCCAGATATAGCGTGGCCCTGTCGCGGTAGCCTTCCATGATGTTACGCACGTCGACGATGGTCTGCTCCAGCCTCAGCTTCTGCGCCAGGTTTTCGATCTTGATTTGCAGCGACAGGTCGTCGAGGCGCTGTTTGCCATCGGGGATCGTGTCCAGCTTCGCGTAAAGCTTGTCGCGGCTGTTGATCAAATCGAGCAGCTTGCGGTTGCTTACCAGGTTTACCTGCATCGCGGTAGTGTCCCCCTGGCTGTTGACCAGCAGGTTCTGGTAAAGCGGGCTATGCCGCATTTCCTTTTCGGCAAGTTCGATATCGACGTCGTCGCTTTCCAGGGTGCGCACCTGGCGCGAGATTTCGGCGAGCGTCATCGGTGGGCTGTCGACCAGCGGTACATCGAGCATGCTGATCACCGAATCGACCTGTTCGAGTGCGGCCAGCTCGTCGCGAAGTCGGGCGATATCGGCCCGCACCTCGGCACTGAACAGCGCCTGCCGCGGGCTATAGGTCACGATCAGAAAGTCATCCGAGCCGTATTGTTCGCGGATGCTGCGGTAGTATTTCAGGCTGCTGTCGTTTTCCAGCACCAGCGAGTCGGCCGAGGCATCGAGCTCGAAGTCGGGGATAAACAACAGAAAGTATGTGATGACGACGGTCAAGCCAATCAGCGTCACCAGGGGTTGTTTCAAGACCAGCCGGTCGTAAACCTCGATTAACCTTGAGAGCATGTTTCGATTTCCCTACTTTTTGGCTTCGTATGCCGCGGAATCAAAGCGGCGGTAGCCCCATTGATACTGGGTCGGGTGCTGACGCACCAGCGTCTCTATCTGGTCATTCATATACTTGGCGCTACTGACGCTGCCCGCCGCCAGTCGTGCGTGCTCGAGTGATCGAATCTGCAGGCTGAATTCACCCGCTGGCTCGCTGCGGCTTACGTTAGCGATAAAAACGTCGCAGTCAAACTTGCGGCACAGGCTATGCACCAGGGTTGTGGTTCGGGCGCTGGCGCCGAAAAAGCTCGAATCGATACAGGCTTTACTTCCGCTGGGTTTCTGGTCGGGCAGTATCACCAGGCTTTTACCCTCTCGCATGCCGATCATCAGCTGGCGCAATCCGTACTTCATGGTCGGCGCCAGGTTACCGCCGCTGCGTGCGCGTGCCTGCCGGATGAAGCTTTCAGCCTGACGGTTTTTACGGCGCTTGTATAGCATGATCACGTCGCAGTGCCGTCCGAGCCAGACGCCCAGCGTCTCCCAGCTGCCGAGATGAGGCACGAGAATGATCCGGTTGCGGCTGGACTGGAAAAATTCTTCGCAGATATCGGTGGCGGTAATTCTTTCCAGCACCCGCTCTACCGGCCAGCACCATACCGCCGGCAATTCGGTCATCGCGTAGCAGGTGTGGCGTATGGATTCACGATAAAGCCGCTGCTGCTCGCGCCTGTCCAGCTCGGCGAAACACAGGTCTATATTTTCTCGCGCCTGCCGTGAAACCTGGTTCGATGTGTTACGCAGCACCAGGCTGAGCAGATCACCCAGCCGGTACAGGCTGCGCAGTGACAAATGCGACAGCAGTTCGAGCGAGCGCTGAATGGCTGGCTTGCCCAAGTTATCCTGATTGCTCGATCTTGGCCCAGCTGTCGCGCAATGTCATGGTGCGATTGAAAACCGGGCTATCACTGGTCGAGTCATAGTCACTGATGAAGTAGCCCAGGCGTTCGAACTGGTAAGCGATCGGGTTGCCGGTCAACTCGATGGCGGGCTCGAACCTGGCGTTGTCCATGACAATCCTGGATTCCGGATTGAGCGCCTGGTGAAAATCGGCCGCCGCTCCGGGGTTCGGCATGGTAAACAGCCGGTCGTAGAGAATAACCGTAGCGTCCACCGCGTGGCGCGCGCTGACCCAGTGAATCGTTCCCTTGACCTTACGCCCGTCGGGGCTGCTGCCGCCACGGCTAGCGGGGTCGTAGGTGCAAATCAACGATTCGATTTCGCCGTCGGCGTTTTTGACGACTTCCTTGCAGGTGATGTAGTAGGCAAAACGCAGACGTACCTCACGCCCGGGACTGAGGCGGAAGAATTTGCGCGGCGCGTCTTCCATGAAGTCGTCGCGCTCGATATAAATTTCACGCGAGAAGGGTACTTTGCGAGTACCCAGGTCCGGTTTTTGCGGATGATTGGCGCCATCGAAAAACTCCTCCTGGTCCTCGGGGTAGTTTTCGATGACGACCTTGAGCGGATTGATCACCGCCATGCGCCGTACCGCGCGCGCGTTCAAATCATCGCGCAAAGCGGTTTCGAGCACGCCCATTTCGATGGTGCTGTTCTTCTTGGTAATGCCGATCATATCGCAAAAATTGACGATCGATTCCGGGGTGAAACCGCGTCGGCGCATGCCCGAAATCGTCAGCATGCGCGGATCGTCCCAGCCGCTGACGTGACCCTCGTTGACCAGCGCGTTGAGCTTGCGTTTGCTGGTCAGTGAATACTCGAGCTGCAGCCGCGCAAACTCGATCTGTACCGGCCGCGACGGTGTCTCGAGGTTGTCGAGAATCCAGTCGTAGAGCGGGCGATGGTCCTCGAACTCGAGCGTGCACAGCGAATGGGTGACGCCCTCGATCGAATCCGACAGCCCGTGGGTGAAATCGTACAGCGGATAGATACACCAGTCGTCGCCGGTGTTGTGATGGGTGACGTGCCGAATCCGGTACAGCACCGGGTCGCGCATCTTGATGTTGGGCGAGCTCATGTCGATCCTGGCGCGCAGCACGTGTTCGCCGTCAGCGTACTCGTCGTTTTTCATCGCCTCGAACAACCGCAGGTTTTCCTCGACGCTGCGGTCGCGGTAGGGACTCTCGTTGCCGGGTTCCGTCAGCGTGCCGCGGTTGGCGCGAATCTCGTCGGCGTTCTGGCTGTCGACATAGGCCTTGCCCTGCTTGATCAGGTCGATCGCGTAGTCGTAAAGCTGGCCGAAATAATCCGAGGCGAACGGGTTGCTGTGCCATTCGAAACCGAGCCACTGGACGTCGCGCCGGATCGATTCGATGTACTCGACCTCTTCCTTTTCCGGGTTGGTATCGTCGAAGCGCAGGTTGCAGTAGCCGTTGTAGTCGCGCGCGATGCCGAAATTGAGGCAAATCGACTTGGCGTGCCCTATATGCAGGTAACCGTTGGGCTCCGGCGGAAATCGGGTGACCACGGTATCCATCTTGCCAGCAGCGAGGTCGGCGTCGATGATATCGCGGATAAAATTGGAACTGTCGCTGGTTTCAGCGCTGGAATCGGACATTGAGTAATCTGCTTGGAAATCGAATCGCGGGATTTTAACCGATCCGGGGCTAAAGCTGAATTGATTTACCCGTTAGAAATTCGATACGAAACTGCCGTATTCGGGATCCCCGTCGAGGACGCCCGCTGTCATTGCGGCTAAGCCGAAATGCCTGCCGCTGTCATCCTGCGGCTCGAGCGGGTCTCGTGGGTCACGGGATCCAGAACTGCAGCAACGACCAAATTCAACGGGATACCGCCAGTCCGACGCATCGGGTCAAGCCGCGGTATGACAATGGGATTCCGGTATGACTATGGTGACGCAGACCGGGTAGTAAACCGGGCGGCAGGGGAATTCCCCACGGGATGACGCGCTTGAGTTGAGATACAATGGCCGCTGATTTTTACACCAGGAGCAGGACATGCCACGTTTCAATCGACTGTTAATCACCGGCGCCGCGGGTAACCTCGGGCGCGAACTGCGGCGCGGACTCAAGTCGCTGGCCACCACTTTGCGGATTACCGACAGGGTCGACATTGAGTCCTTTGGCGAGCACGAGGAAATCATGCCCTGCGAGCTGGGTGACCTGGATGGCGTCATGAAGGTGGTCGACGGTTGCGATGCGATCGTACATTTCGGCGCCGCGCCGGTGGAACGACCCTGGGAAGAGGTGCTCGAAAGCTCGATCAAGGGCGGTTACAACATCTACGAAGCCGCGCGTAAACACGGCATCAAGCGCATCGTTTACGCCAGCTCGATCCACGCGGTCGGCTACGAGCGCCGCGAGGCTGGCGCGGATACCGATACCCCGCACAACCCGGACACGCTTTACGGCGTGTCCAAGTGTTTCGTCGAAGACCTGGGGAAAATGTATTTCAACAAGTTCGGCATCGAATCGGCCATGCTGCGTATTAACTCCTGTTACGAAAAACCGGCCGATCGGCGGCACCTGGCGACCTGGCTGAGCTTCGGTGACCTGGTGCACCTGGTGGAGCGCTGCCTGGTTTCGGAGCGCATCGGCTATACCGTGGTTTACGGTATCTCGAACAACCAGGAAGTCTTTTTCTCGAACCACAAGGTCGCGCACCTGGGTTACAAACCGAAAGATAATGCGGAAGACTATCGCGAAGAGGTCGAGGCAAAGGTCGGTGTCGGTGATCCCTTCGATCCGGGTATCGAGTATGTCGGTGGCTTTTTGTGCAACTACGGTCACCCCGACGAAGAAGAGCGCATCGAAGTCTGAAACAGCCTCGGGCGGCGCGATTCGGCGTTGAAAACGGCGGAAAAATGCTCACGTACTTGCGTGTACGCTGCGCTTTTTCCGCCGTTTTCGCCTTGCCTCGCACCACCTGAGACTGTTTCAGGCTTCCATGGTGCTGACGACTAAAAGTCATTCCCACGCAAGCCGGTACGACGATACAGCCGAAAAGTAAGTCACCCCGGCCCCCGAGCCGGGGTCCATTCA
>Ga0316201_10001725_pt1 | contig 15010 bp, 14 predicted proteins | sample CS6wburrow_MG_FD_204516 | JGI IMG/M metagenome (GOLD analysis project Ga0316201, IMG submission 204516) | Coastal sediment microbial communities from Delaware Bay, Delaware, United States - CS-6 worm burrow | ecosystem: Environmental > Aquatic > Marine > Coastal > Sediment | place: USA... | reverse complement strand
AGATCTTCAAACTGCAGCCGGCATTGCGAAATAGATAGGCAGCCAGTTCGAACTCTTTATTGGTCAATTTTACTGCCTCACCATTGAGCGCAATACTGCGTCTCGAATTATTTATTTCGTAAGGCGGATAAGTTTCAATTTCAGCAGGTTCTGCAGTTTGAAGATCTTTTTCACTATCGACAGGCTCAGTATCTTCGCCGATTTTGTTGCGGCGCTGCAACGCCTTGATCCTTGCCAGGGTAACCGCTTTTTTGACCGGCTTGACCATGTAATCATCTGCACCGTGATCAAGTGCTTCAACCACACTTTCTTCGCTATCACGACTGGTTATGAAGATCACCGGGGTATTAGTGGCTTTTTCACCGCGTAGCCAGTCAAGCTCTTCAATGCCGGTGGTATCGGGCAGGTGCCAGTCGAGCACCAGTAAATCGAAGTTCTCACTATTTATCGCTTCACGAAAACTTTTACCTGTCGTATAAGGCTGCAGCGTATCGCCCGCCTCTTTTGCCCACAGGCTAATAAGCTCAATCTGACTTGAATCATCTTCCAGTAATCCGATACGCACGACATAGACCTCATAAAATGCTTCTGATTATAAATATTGCCATAAAAATGGCCATCAAAAAGCCGGCAGAACGTTAACAAATGTAAACGTTTCCTCATTGTTTACATGCGGCGATATTAACACACAGCCGGTTATACCTGTCACCCTGGTTGATGATATTCAGAAAGTATAAGCGACAAGTTATTATTTCAGAAATAAAAAGGGCGGCCTTAGGCCGCCATGATTTACTGCTTTATAGTTATTGTAATACCTTAATCCTAATATTTAAACCAGACGACAGTTAACTTGCCTGTTTGAGAACAGAAAAAGAAGAAGCTGCCTTAACAAAACTTTTACTTTCTTTCGAGTAGACCTGTAACAAAGTCAATGCAATCTCATGTAAGCCTTTGATTACCTGCTCAACATTGATAGCTGACGATTTTGCAATGACTTCCACATCGATTATCTTTGGCACCTGCCTCTGACGACCAGACAACAGAAAGGTGATGGTACGAAATGCACCTGTTTTCTGCGTTGACTCTATAATGACCGGTGATGCATCAGTTATAAATTGCCGTGCCTGTTCAAAACTAAAGCCAACAGCCTGCAAACGCTCGGTAAAAATAGTCGGCTCTTCCTCAAAACATTGTTTTACAAAATCCATTGGACCCTCCTGCGCATGTTATCGAGAAATACATGAATGCAATCAACATAGTCACATATCCCGTTTTACTCTAGATAAAAACAGGCCGAGTATTTCAACATAGGCCCGGCCCATTTATTTAAGTGATATCAAACATGTGATGTTTAATGAACGATCAGATTAATGGCTTACCATCGGCGCCATCTCTTTTGCCTGCTCTATCCACTTAATGACAGTTTTAGCGCTGGGCGATGCTTTACACAGGTTCTTTTCCTTGTTTACTTCGGCCATCTTTTCAGCAAGATTCTCTGCGTTACGGTTACGAAGTTCTTTCACCGTATCAACACCAGCGCCTTCAAGCAGTTCTGCAAACTGACCAGCAACTCCGTTGATACGGAACAGATCACACATGTTGACCCACTTTAATATATGTTTTTCATTGATCGAGGTTTTCTCAGCAAGACCTTTACGTCCCGATTTAGTACCTCCGACCTCCAGTAAATCATCGGTTGTTTTAATCCCTGCCTGCTCTAACAGTTCTGCATACTTGGGACCAATACCTTCTACATCTTGAATACTTTTAGACATTTTCATGTTCTCCTGTTGTATTAATATAAACGTTGTTGACTAGAATTCTTTTAAGCCGAATCGGTTACTCTGTTTGAACTGGCTAAGCAGTGATGTCCACTAGCACAACCAGCAGTTCGATCACGAGCCAGCTTGCAACGATGCTTATTAAAATCGTCAGCCCGGTCATGCCACTTAAATAAAAAGACCATTTGAATACATTATTTACCGCTTGCATGGAACTTATCCTCTTATTTCATTTGCCACAATTTGTATGACACTACTTCACACCATTCACCAACCATACACAACCAGGGAAATGTTAAACAATGTTAATTAAGCCAACAGTTATCCAGGCATGCTGTAATTCTTTTTAGGTTTAAATAAAGCAAGAATGCGCTAGTCGTTAGAAAAAGCCGGTATCGGCTTACCTGCTAAAAACCTGCACAAGCAATTTACACGGCATTCAAGACTCGCCCGGAGTATCGAAGCTCCAGATCATTCTGGTTAAAGGAGACGGAGAGCTAATACTATAGAAGTCGCTTTAGCAGTTGAGAGACGGCGTAAGGAATTGGGGATACAGCATGTTTTGGTCTGACTTCAGTGGTTTGACTTGTGTTATAAAGGCTGTTTATACTTCTTATATTTCTCGAACCACAGATAGCGACGATATGGTGAATGTCGCCAGGCATGCTATCGCAGCATCACATAGTGATGGTGGCCTTGATGCGACAGCAAGTGCTCACCGACAACCAGGCCGCCGAAGTTGTTTCGATAGAGATGCCTTGAAATACTGCGGCGTTACATATCACCCACAGGATCAAGCGGCGGTGTATACTAAATTGTGCAGCGATAACATTATCGTCGCCGATACAACTCCGGCGCTTATGCATTCGCCCTGGTTAACGAATGCATGGCATTGAAGTAAAACGGGATTTTTGAAATTGATTGATGCAAATCAAAAGTAGGTAAGACGGGTTGTCGTAATATGTTCTAAGAGCAGGGTCAAGTATCCCGCACTGCATCGATCCAACAACATGGTACCTGGAAATGTTTGAATCTCTAACCCATTGGTTTAAATCGCTGAAGAACGAAGGCAAGCTTTTCGAGCATCCTGATGATGAACTCCTGCATAGTTCACTGGCCTCGGTGTTATATCATGTGATCAGTGCGGATCAGCATGTCGATGCACGTGAAAAACACGAATTTGCACGGATTTTAAAACAGGAATTCGACCTTAATGATGAGCAGGTCGAGCATCTCTACGCGGCCGCGAAGAGCTCCTCGGCAGACGTTCATGGTGATATGCACACGCTGAACTTTTACCTGAAACGCAACCCGGCCGTGCGCATGCTTTTCATGCGCAAGTTATTGCAGTTGATCGATATCCATGGCACGCGCAAGGAAGAACTGGATTTGTTTTACGAAACGCTGCACGAAGTGTTCCCTGAAGTTAAGGGGCTCGAGAGCGACGAAGACCTTTAGCGCCTGCAATGTCAGCAGTCCGCAGATAGCTGCAAACGTCAGGCCAGGAAAACTCAATCCATATTTCTCCAGACTCGTTGAGCATCAAGTGCTCCGGTGGACACTGTCCACTTAACTCAAATTACAGCGGTTTCATTGAAAGTACTGACTCATCTAAACCAGAAATCAATGCATTACAGGCTTATGTCTGATTAAAATCACTATTACTCTACTTAAGTTGATAGTACCTAACAAGCCAATCATTCTGCCTTTTGTGAGATGTAGCGCGTAGCGCACTGCTTTTAATCTGCACTGCCCCATAATCTCAGGAGCAGCTACAGACCTGTTTACTACTCTACATTAATCTTTTTGTTTTTTGATTTTTTAACCTTAGGTATGGTTAATTTCAAAACACCATTCTTGAATTTAGCTTTAGCCTTGTCGGTATCGACATCGCCAGGCAACCGTACCGTCCTGGAAAAAGAACCCTGAGATATCTCACAGCGATGATAATTGCCTTTCTCTTCTTTTTCTTCAGCTTTAGTAGAACCCTTGATAGTCACTGAGTTTTCAGTCATGGTTAATTCCATATCCTCTTTATCAACACCAGGGAGTTCTGCTTTGACAAAGATCTCATTATCGCGATCCACCACATCAACGTGCGGTGTCCTGCCTTCGAATGGTGCGGGCAGGTGACTCCATGCGGGTTGATTAAAGTGAAACGGACTCATCCAGCCGCGTGAAAAGAAATCATCGAACATTTTCTCAACATCTTCAAAAGAACTTAATGTTTTTGCAGGAGTAACTTTTTCAATCGCTTTTTCTTTTTTAGCAGAGGTTACAGCTGCTTGTTTTTTTTTGCTTTTAGTGACCATTTCAATCTCCTCCTTTAAAGTTTTGATAGTAAATCTACAATTAAACATATATCAACCTGAGCATGCTTATTCAATGATATGTATCAATTATTCGATAAATACCGAAATGGCAAACTCTCAAACACCAGAAAGTAACACCTTAAAACATTCATAACTGCTTCTTTATAATTGTTTTATCTGTTCAGCCATCTCTTCACGCATCTTGAACTTTTGCAGCTTTCCAGTGACCGTCATGGGAAATTCTTTGACGAAGCGGATATACCTGGGAACCTTAAAATGTGAAAGGTTCTCTTTACAGAACGCACGTATCTCCTGTTCACTCATTGTTTCATCACTGTGCAGCTCGATCCAGGCCGCGACCTGCTCACCATAAAAGTCATCAGGCACACCAAACACCGCAACTGCGGCGACCTTGGGGTGACTAAAGATAAAGTCCTCGATCTCTCGCGGGTAAATATTTTCACCGCCACGGATGATCATTTCCTTTCGTCGACCGGTGATCTGCACGTAGCCATTTTCATCCATGGTGCCCAGATCACCGGAAAACAGCCAGCCAGCTTTATCGATTGCTTCCGCAGTCTTCTCTGCATCACCGTAGTAGCCGCGCATGATGTGATAACCGCGAAAACAGATTTCCCCTATCTCACCCAACGGCACGGTATCGCCTGACTCAGTGTTGACGATTTTTACTTCCTGGTGCGGCAGGTTATGGCCCACGGTCTTAATCCGTCTTTCAAAATTGTCATCACGTGTGGTCAGGTGTGTCAACGGTGATGCTTCGGTTTCACCATATCCGATGAGGATCTCCTCACAGTGCATCTCATCGATCACTCGCTTCATCAGTTCAGCTGGACAGGGTGCACCCGCCATGATGCCGGTACGCAAACTGGAAAGGTCAAAGGTGGGAAATTTTTCATGTTCCAGCTCTGCGATAAACATGGTCGGCACACCATGTATCGCCGAACACTTTTCCTGCGTCACCGCCTGTAAAACTTTCTCTGCATCAAAATGTTCACTACTGATGACGACACAGGCACCGACAGAAAAACATAACAGGTTAGCCAGCACCATGCCAAAACAATGATAGAAGGGAACAGGCACGACCAGTCGATCCTTTTCTGTGAAATGCATTGCCCGGGCAGAAAACCATGCATTATTCAGAATATTATGATGTGTCAGCATCACTGCCTTGGGAAAGCCGGTAGTCCCTGATGTGTACTGAATATTGATGACATCATCACGATCTAATACCAGGGTATGTTCGTCCAGTTCCTGCTGGCTGATGGTTTCTGCGGCATGGAGCACTTCCTGCCAGCTGGTAAAACCGGGTGAAGGTAGCTCAGTATGCAGGGGGTCAGCTGGGTCATAAAGAATAACGCGATGCAGCTCCGGCAGCGCCTCTGCGGTTATCTCGCTATTATTTTTTTTCAGTTCAGGAACGATCTCCTGCAGCATGGCCACGTAATCACTGCTGCGAAAATCAGGGATAATAAACAATCCCTGTACTTCAGAACGCTTCAAAGCATAGGCCAGTTCCCGTGGTCGATAAGCCGGGTTGATATTGACCAGGATGGCGCCGATGCGCGCTGTTGCCATCTGTACCAGCAGCCACTCGATATTATTGGTCGACCAGATACCGATGCGATCACCCCTTTTAAAACCCAGTCCTGACAACCCCCTGGCGAGTTCGTCGATTGCAGCAGAAAATTCACGATAACTTAAGCGGCGCTGCTGTGGCAGGGAGACGACAGCCTCCTGATCAGGAAACGCCTCGACGACAGACAGGAAGTATTCAGGAATCGTTTGTCCGAGCAATGGCATGTCACCGCCACGATGAAAATAGCTGTCTGCATGCTTAAACATTATGCCGTAACCTTGTCCCAGTAAGCATCGATAGATGCCTGGATTTCAGCGATGCCCTTGTCGTCACGTTGCGGATGAAACAGGTGTTTGAAGCGGCCCTGCAGCTTTAAATATTCTTCTACCGGGATACGCTTGCCCGATTTATCTTTTTTAGGGATCTTGGTGTGTATCACCTCGCCGTTGATATATTCCTTCAGCGGCCAGACTCCGGTCTGCACGGCAAGGCGACCAATCTCCACGCTCAATTTCGGGTCATAATCCCAGCCCGTGGGACAAGGTGCCAGCGAGATCAACATGCGCGGTCCACGCATGGTCTTCAGCTTTTCTATCTTCTTTGCCAGGTCTAACGGCTCTGCACCGATAATCGTCGCCACATAGACAGGATCATGCGCCGCCCAGATGGAAAACAGATCTTTTTTAAAACCGGGATAACCGTGAGAACCGCGACTGGTCGAAGTGACTGCTGCATGCGGTGTGGCTGCTGAATATTGCTGGCCTGTATTACCATAACCTTCATTGTCATAACACAGGTAAATAAAATCGAGATTTCGGTCCATAGCACCAGAAGTCGCCGATAAGCCCATGCCATAAGCGGAGCCATCACCGGTCACTACCACTACTTCCATATTGTCCTCTTCTGACAGCTTTTTCTTCTGTAGCCGGATATCCAAAGCATCACGCACACCCTGTGCACCGGCGGGAGCAGAAGCCATGGCGGTGTAAAGCCAGCCACCACGAAACGGCGTAAATGGGTAAACCGATAACAACGTGAGACAACCGGCTGCATTGACGAACACGGTTTTCTCACCGAGGATATCGTACATGTTATGCAGTGCTTCCAGCCCACCACAGCCGGCACACATAGGCGTACCGGTACCTAACAGATGCGAAGAAGGCATGTCTTTCATACGATGTATCTGAACCACTGATTCCTTAATCATAATAGTGACCTCATTTCTTCTTGCGCTCAGCCTGCTTTATCTCAACGTGTTCCGCCTGTGCGATGGCCTGCAGGTTACGTATCTCGGTTAATTCATTTTTTGTATACAGCAGTCGAGGCTGAAGCCTGTCGCCCGTATCACTGGCCTGTTTCAGCTCGCTGATCATTTCAAAGAACTCCTGCTGACGGATATCACGGCCGCCGAGCCCACCGATATAACTGGCCAGCAAACCAGGGGCATCGTTAATGCCATACAATGCCATGGCGATTTCACTGTGCAGGATGCCGCCCATGCCCATGGAGATATTCTGATCGATCACGGCCACCGCACGACGGCCACTTAACAGCTGCCTGATTTTCTGCTGTGGCAATGGCCGGAATAACCTGATTCGCGCAAGACCTACTTTCCAGCCGGCCTGCCGCAGACTGTCAACGGCATCACGCGCCTTGGTAGCAAATGAACCCATCATCACCAGAACATACTCGGCATCATCCATCATATAGCTGTCGATCATGTCGTAACGGCGTCCGAAGGTGTCGGCGAATTCATCGGCGATCTCATCGTAGACCGACAAGGCACGCTCCACGGCCAGATGTGCCTGGTATCGAAAATAGGAATAAGGGCCGCCACCGAGCACCGCCATCGCCTGGCTCAATGGCGCGCCGCTTTTAAATTGCAGGTTTTCAGGATCAAACTCACCGACAAAAGCGGCCGCTCTATCTGCGTCCGGCAAACTCACCGGTTCGCGGGTAAAGGAAAGGTAGAAACCATCCTGATTGACGATTGCTGGTAGTCTAATTTCTTTATGTTCTGCCAGTCGATAGGACATCAACACGCTGTCTGTAATCTCCTGACAGGTGGCACAGTGAATCTGCAGGAAGCCGCTATCACGTGCCGCCATGATGTCATTGTGATCTGACTCCAGGGTGATGGGTGATGAAAGGCCGCGCGAGACATTGATCATCACGAACGGTGCGCGCCAGCCGGCAACGGTGTAAACCATCTCCATACCATAGAGCAGACCCTGGCTTGAGGTTGCTGTAAACACACGCACCCCGGAGGAAGCGGCACTGCCGGCAGCAGTAATCATGGAATGCTCCGATTCCAGCGTCACCATGCGTGCATCCATCTCGCCCCGATCGATCCACAGCGACAGGTCTTCAATAATCTCGGTTTGCGGAGTGATGGGAAACGCCGGAACATAATCAACCTGAGCCAGTCTTGCGCCCCATGCCGCCGCACTGTTACCGGTTAATAATCTACGTGTCATGCACACCTCCTGTTGTACTCGCTGCTGACATTTCCCGGTGCTTAGCAACATGTTCCGCTATCGATTCGATTGCCTGTGGCGGGCACTGTGCAACGCAGATCAGGCAGCCTTTACAATGATCATAATCAATGTCTGGCAGGCCTTCATCCGTCACATTAATGGCACCATCAGGGCAATAAGTACTGCATATCCACCAGCAGCCACTGCATCTTTCATAATCGATAACGGGGCGCATGGTTCGCCATAATCCTGTGCGCACCTTCACGCTGGTGACGCCGGCATGTATCGCCGGGGCCGAAATCTTGGCTTCTTCGAATGGTAATTTGATCCATTCAGGTTTTATATACTCTTTAGCTGAGGGCAGACTACTCTCGCTGACGATGCCGACATGCTGGCTCATCGCAGCAAAGGCTGCCAGGGCGATGTCCATATTTTTCTTAACGATGTTTTCACCCAGCGGCTTCAGCTCTTCAGTTAGGGCATCGACAAACACATCACGGGATATCACATTGGTCAAAGCAGCCGCAGCCGCTGCACAGCTACTGCCAATGTAAGGCAGTTCGGCGCGATCGATGGCAGCTTCTCTGGCATCATCACTGGCTTCGGCATCTTCCCCTACCGTTTCCGTGGCTGTAAGAATGATTATCGTCGCTGGAGTATTTAGTCGTTGCGACCAGGTTTCTGCTTTTTCCTGGCTATTTATCAGCAGCACGGTATGTTGATCGACTCCCTGCATGACCCCGGCAGCAGGCATACCGACCAGCGTATCATCTGCAACCACCACCAGGTCAGGTTGACTGATGATACCGCGCTCGTTAACTGGTGACTTGTCGGCTCTAACATAGGCAAAGAGCGGTGCGCCTCGCCGCTCAGCACCATAACGCGGCGCATCCTGAACTTCGTAACCAGCCATGAAAAAAGCGGTGCCCAGTATGCGGCTCGCTGTTTTTATGCCCTGACCACCTCGCCCATGAAAGCGTATGCGAAACATCGTTTACTCTCACCTCGTCAAAATAGATTCCAACGGCGGAAGCTCATCGCCCGGTCGATGCGTTTACGTGCCATTGCCAGCGCTGCCTCACGTGGCAACATCTGATCATGTTTTGCAGTCTGCAACACTTCAATGGTATTACGACGCAGTTTTTCTTCGATAGTTGCCAATGCAGCCGCCTGGTTTGCACCGTGGTATTCCATCGCGGCACAGATAACACCACCGGCATTGGCAATAAAATCAGGTACACAGAGAATACCTCTATCATGCAATATGTTTTCAGCGCCAGGAGTTATGGGTATATTGGCTCCCTCTACAACCAGTCTGGTATTGAGTCGATGCACATTGTTTTCATCAATTACATCTGGACGCGCTGCGGGAATCCAGATATCACATTCGATATCAATAATAGCTTCACTATCAAGCTTTTCGCCGTCGCTGTATCCAGTAACACTGCCACCCTCTTCTTTAATAGAGATCAGCTTTTTGACATCCAGTCCATCAGGGTTATAGATCGTACCCACAGAGTCAGAGACTGCAACTGGTATCGCGCCCTGCAAGCTTAAGAAGTTAGTGACATGTTTGCCCACAGCACCGAACCCCTGTACTGCAATGCGTGCTCCCTGTATATTGAAATCACAAAATTTAAGCGTTTCATCGACCACATGGCTTAAGCCCCAGCCCGTTGCGCCGATCTCATCAAGAGGTATACCGCCCACTTCTCTGGGCAAGGCAACTACACGGTCAACCTCATCTTTCACCCAGGCCATACATTCTTCATTGGTACCCATGTCCGGGGCAAAGATATACTGCTCGACTTCTTTCAGCGCACAGGCAAAACCACGAATCAGTTTTTCTTTCTGCTGCGCGGGCATTTTGGGATCGCCGACCAGTACTGCTTTACCGCCGCCGTGGGGCAGCCCTGCTGCCGCATTCTTAAAGGTCATAGCACGGGCAAGCCTGGCGCATTCTTCAACAGTTACATCCGGAGCCATACGCACACCACCGATTGAGGGGCCTTTAGCCACGTTATCAACCACCAGCACACCTTTCAGCCCGATCGAAGGCTCATGGACATGAATGACCTTTAATGGACCTAGATCATCTGCAAATGAAAATATATTATCCATATATACCACCTGTACATTTATCAGTTACACAGTAGCATAACCTGAATTAATCTTAGTCTATTATTTCCGGAATCAAGTTCACCTTGTGTTGACCCTGGTCAATATTTGACATTAAAAAACATCTACCATCTAAAGATGACTTAAGATATTTGCAAAAGAGCCTTCGCTTATCAGGATAGAACCTGTTAGATAAGTGCACTTTATAGCATTACGAGATACTTTTAATCCTGCATCAGGAACGATGTTTAGCAATGATTAAATATATGTCTTTTTTAATAGCTTTAAATATATTATTAAATTGAAAATATATATTTTCGGGAGAAACCATTATGAGTCAATCAAAAAACGCGACTGAAGTCGGCGCGCCTGACCCTGAATACAACACATCGCCTATTGCTGAAGAAAGTAACGATGACACTGAAATCTTACGTAGCGAAGTACCGGGGGAGCCTGTTTGCTACTTTAACGATAAAAGATTTGCCACCGGCGATTTCATAAAAAGCGGCACTTCTATTTTAAAATGTGATTACGGTATCTGGATACCCGCGGGCCCGGATAACGCTGACATAGCAAAACCATAGCTAACAAATTACTACATTTTAGTAGCTTGAACATGATCTGACAGTTTATAAAACAGTCCGGCACTGCTTCTTAAAAATTAGCATGAAGATGAAGGTCGAAAATTATCATTTAGCAAACCCTCAGCGTTTAAGCTTGATATAACAAAATCGGCCATCAGCACCAGAACAGAAAAAATATATTCTCTCGCAAACACGCAAAGGAAAACACTGATATGGTCATATTTTCTTTGCGTCTTTGCGAGAAGTATTTTTCATGATTTACCTTACAGTTTTCGTCATTCTGCTTTTGCCTGCTGCAGTATTCTTTTCTGGTCCTCATCCAGTCTGGTGCCTGCATGGTTGATATAAAATACCAGCATCGGCATGGCTGAACGAAACGGTTCTGACTTACGACATTTGCTGCAGTCTGCGGACTTTTTTAACGATGATGCAATTCCCCCAGAATCCTTCCATGTAAAAGCACCTTCCTCCAGGTCAAGCGCATCGCTTTCGCATGTGATTTTCCCTGATCAGTGGCCAGGTGATTCTGCTTTCTCCTCAATCACTCGAGTTTTATTTACCGTACCAGCAAAATATCACTTTCCAGGGAATCAATCATCTGCTGCAATTTTTTCTCGTCCCTGGTCAGACAACCACCATCTGGCAGCACGAACAAAGCCGGCGCATGTTTATGCAACAGGGAGATGACCTCATCCAGGCGTGAAAAATCGACAAGCTGACACACATGGTATCCACCGTGCCGCTCAAACACCTGCTCAACACGATTTTTTGCATGCTCACTATCAGCCATGACAAACAACTGATATTTCATTTTAGCAGCCTGCGATAAGGCTATATCTAATGCCCTGTCTGATGACGGGGCATGCTCTTCGAAAACAACAACAACCTCATGTTTCAAATGATACTGCTTTTCCCTGCCCATGCTCGAGTAGACAGCAGGTATGAGCACCATATTAACTTCTTCCGTACCATTCCTGACAACCTGCGTCTTATGGCCACTCATCGAACTGAAACTTAATGATACACTGTGCGTGATCGCTATCTCTTCGATCTGTTTCTTAATGGTTTCCGCATCGGTCTGAAATCTTTGTTTCATTGACGCCGAATCCACACTGCTAACGGTAGCGGTATATAGAGATACTTCTCGGGTAAACGGCAGGTCCACCGCTTTCAACAGGTTGATATCTTCAACATATAATGCCTTGATCCCGGTATGTAACCTCGATGCAAGTTCAGTCGCCGTATGCATGGTTACCGGAGCACAGCCGGTAGCATCAAACACGATCAATAGTTTTTTATTATTTGAATTCATTTTTCCTGGAGAAATCACGTTTTTTCACTTTATTCTCATCAGTAAAATATTTACGTAACGTGTTCAGCTGATCTATACGCTTTTGCACCTTGTGGTTTATCGTGCCTGCTGGATAATGGTTGTTTTTATCTTTAACACCAGCCTCTTTGCCTGTGAGAAGCTCCATCAACTGATCAATCGTCTGCACTGAGTAAACAGCAAACATATCCTGCTCGACGGCTTCACGCACATCAGCATTTAACATCAGGTGCTTTACGTTCTGTTGCGGAATTATGACCGCCTGATCCCCGGTTAAACCTCTTGTCTTACAGACATCAAAAAAGCCTTCTATTTTTTCATTCACACCGCCGATAGTCTGTATCTCTCCATACTGGTTAACCGATCCGGTCACCGAGTAATTCTGTTTGATAGGAACCTCAGAAAGTGCAGACAGTAAAGCACAGAGTTCAGCAGCAGAAGCACTGTCACCTTCAACAAAACCATATGACTGTTCAAACACCAGGCTGGCCGATAATGATATAGGCTGATCTTTTGCATAACGGTTCGCCAGGTACGAAGAAAGTATCATGACTCCTTTCGAGTGTATCGAGCCCCCGAGTTTAACCTCGCGCTCTATATCGATCACTTTGCCCTGCCCAAGTCTCGCTGTGGCAGTGATCTTTGATGGCCTGCCAAACGCGTAATCACCTAACTGTATAATACTTAATGCATTTATCTGCGCAACTTTTTCACCGCTGGTATCAAGCAGGTAATCACCCCTGATTACCTGCTCGTGAACACGCTCGCGTATCTGGTCCTGACGATACTGCCGCGTATCAATGGCTTTTTGGATATCCTGTTCGCCGATCTCCTGCTGCCCCGACTGCTTCGCCCAATAATCACCCTCTCTTAACAGGTCCAGGAGACTACCCATATGCAGTGACAATTTCTCACTATCTTCCACCAGCCTTGAGCAATGTTCGATAGTGCGCTGCACGGCACTTTTATTTAACGGTGCGAGTTCGTTTTCTTTTTGCAGCCCAGCGATGAGTTTTGCATACAGCTCACTATTCTCATCGTTGCGTTCAATATCTTCAGCAAAGTCGGCTTCTACTTTAAACAGTAAACTGAACTCTGGATCATATTGCTTGAGCAGGTAATAGAGCAGACGACTTCCTGTGAGAACGACCTTGACACTGATAGGTATGGGTTCAGGCTGCAATGATGTCGTACTGGCCAGGCTGATCATCCTCTCCAGAGATTCGATGCGTACTTCGTGTGCGTGAATTGCACGCTTTAAACCTTCCCAGGAAAAGGGTGACATCAGTACTTTGCGCGCATCCAGTACCAGGTAACCACCGTTAGCGCGATGCAGGGCACCGGCTTTTATCAAGGTAAAATCGGTCAAAAGCGTTCCGAACTGCGCGATGTGCTCGACCCGGCCGATCAGGTTGAGATAGCTCGGATTATCTTCATAGATAACCGGGGCGCCTTTGGTCTCACTATTATCCACCAGCACATTAACCTGGTACTTAGAAAGTGCAGAAAGGATAATCTGTTGATTATTATTACCTGATTCTTTTTCTGCCCCATATCTTCGAAACTCATTAACGCTATCGATGATGTCCTGTTTCACATTATCGATATATTTAATAACATCTGGCAAGTCAGCGTATTTTGCGGCCAGATCAGAGATAGACTGATTAACAACGACAGTCGATATTTCCTTGTCAAGCTGTTTGATCCGCTCTCTGTTCTCCTTGTACCACACTGGTATCATGCGGACAGTCTTTATCAGTTCATCTTCGATTTCATCAACTACTTTTTTTATTTCTTCCTGTTCTTTTTCATCGAGTTTTTCAAATTCAGCTGGCGATAAAACCTTGCCATCTTTCATTGGCCCCAGTGTATAACCACTGGGAGTGCGTAACATAGCTATCTTTTTTTTGTCCGCAAAGTCAGAGAGTTTCCTGAAAGCATCAATCTCCTTCTGCTTATATTCATCCTGTATCGCCTGCGCCCGCGTCCTGTACTCATCACTCTCGAAAGCAGCAGGAACAGCTACCAGTAATTCTTCTAGAAGCTGTAGCATATCAGTCTGTAACTGATGCCCGTAGCCAGCAGGAAGTTTTAGCATAAAGGGTTTATGTGGCTCAGAAAAATTATTTATGTAACACCAGTCAAATGGTGGTTCAGCCGTCGCGGATTCCTCAGCCAGTATTTTTTTTACCGTCGTGTTTTTACCTATGCCTGTGGAACCAAGCACGTAGAGGTTATAGCCATCATGTTTTATGCCGATGCCGAATCTAAGTGCGTCCATGGCGCGGCCCTGGCCAAGGTGCGCACACTCATCTTCAATATCAGCGGTCGTCCGGAAGGATAATCGAGACAGATCACAGTGGTGATATAATTTTCCTGAGGCAATCTTGTAATCACTTTTATCGTTATTTTGCTTCATAAGTTCTTTAGTCACGCTGTCTCTAAACAGCAGTATTTAATCGTAATCAATCCGCCTGCATATGTTATTTAAACAGATTATCAATTGATAACAAAATAATAGATGACATCCCCTGTTAAAAACCACCCTGGCTATTTTTTCCATTGTAGCCGACTATTATATTGCGTTGACTGCAGCTGTGATGCCAGCTCTTTAAGGCGCTTAACCCGCTCAACTATCAAGGGGTGACTGCGAAGCAGGACTGGCTCATTCATGTGCCGATAAGGCATAAACATTCTTTCGACCCAGCCACCCTGGAAGCATTCAACTTTTGCAAGTGCAGATGCCAGTGCTAATAGATCATCGGTAAGCTTTGCCACATCTATATCTGCATCAAACTCGTGTACACGCGA
>Ga0316201_10001724_pt1 | contig 15015 bp, 12 predicted proteins | sample CS6wburrow_MG_FD_204516 | JGI IMG/M metagenome (GOLD analysis project Ga0316201, IMG submission 204516) | Coastal sediment microbial communities from Delaware Bay, Delaware, United States - CS-6 worm burrow | ecosystem: Environmental > Aquatic > Marine > Coastal > Sediment | place: USA... | reverse complement strand
CCGATATACGAAGAGTGGGCCGGCTGGCAGGAATCAACAGTCGGTATCACCGACTTCGCACAGCTGCCGGATAAAGCCCGCGCCTACCTGGCTCGGATTGAAGAGCTGGCGGGCGTTCCTATTGATATTATTTCAACGGGTCCGGATCGCGAACAGACGATAATAAAAACGCATCCGTTCGAATAGCAGTAGCGCCAGCAGCCACAACGAGATCGCGCCGCCACCACCGCCACCGCCGGTGCCATTGCCTGTGACCGTCACAGCAACACTCGCCGAGTCGTTGAGACCGTCCGGGTCTGTCACCGCGAGGTTGAAGCGTAAGAGCGCATCTGACGTCACCGTGGGCGCAGTAAACGAGGCGCTGGCCATATCAGCATTACTCAGCGGCACAGTCGGCCCCATGGTCTGCGTCCACTGGTACGTCAATGCGTCGCCATCCGGGTCGTTAGAGCTGCCACCATCCAGCGTAACCAGCGTACCAATACTGACTGTCTGACTGGCCCCAGCCACCGCGTTCGGCGCTGCATTGGATCCGGTTCCATCCAGCAGGTCGATGCGCAGAGATGAGCTTGTGCCCAGGGCGGCGCCGGTCGCGTTGCTCAGCGTGAGTTCGATGAACTCATCTGGTTCGCTGGTACCGTCGTCACTGATTTCATATTCGATCCACTTCGGATCCGCGTCACCATCGGCCCAGTTCAGCGTCCCACCGGCGGAACCCGTGTAGTCGCCACCAGCGGATGCATCGCCACCAGTAATCGCATAATTCACCGAAGCAGCCCCGGCTGCGCTTCCACTGCGCTGAATGACGGCAACGGCCAGTCCAAAGCCGCGCTCGGTGACGGCGATACGATCGGAGGCGAAGCCGACCGACGCGGTGCTGCCCGGATCGCTGACGTAAACGCTGGCGATACTCGGCGAGGACAATGTTGCACCGCCGCCAGGGGCCGTGAGTTTTATCATCAGCCGTTCCAGGCCTTCTATGACGCCATCATTGTCCAGCCCCAGGCTGATGACCTTGTCCGTTGAATCGCCAGCTGGCCAGTTCAGTGTGCCGCTTGCGACACTCACGTCGGCGAGTGAGCCACTGGCACCAAAGACCTCCCAATTGACGGCGATTGCGCCCGTTGCACCGCCACGGCGTTCCACGGTGATGCTTGCCGATTGCGATTCGTCTGCGGCGAATGATGCGGCTGCGAACGATAAGGAGCCCTGCTCAACATCGCGCGTGTCGTCTTCGACAATGTAGAAGCCGCTATCGATGTCACTGATGAGCACGTTGCCACTGGGCAGGAACGGGTACGCGCCCCAGGCGCCGGGGAAACCGGTGGAATCACTCGACGGATACGTATCGAAACGACCGATGGCGGTCGGGTTGGCCGGATTAGAGATGTCGAGAATTGTCAGCCCGCGAGCATAGTTGGACATGTAGTAGCGGTTGCCGCGAACAAATCCATTGTGGTCGATTGCACGGGTCGGACCTGTCCAGGTGCCCGCCAGCGTCGGGTTTCTCAGGTCCGCGATCGAAAAAACACGCAGCGTCGTCGCGAGCCCTCGGTCGCGCTCGTCGAGTTCATCCTGCAGGTACACGTACCGCTGGTCTTCCGACCACCAACCGGAATGCGAGTAGCCGGCGTTGCTGTACGAAGTCTGGCTGAGTCGAACCGGGCTACCCGGGTCCGTGATGTCCCAGATATCGAGGGTCGATTCGTTAAAGTCGAAGAGTACATCGCAGTAGTCGGAAGCACTTGCATTGGCACACTGTGTGTCTTTCCTGGCATCGGTCACGGTCATCGACGCGGCATCATGCATGTAGAGACGGTTTCCGCCGGGCTGGCCGGCCGGCGTTGCTGGTGCCGTTATGAACGACGGTGATGCCGGATTATTGAGCGAGTAGTTGCGAAACCGCCCATCGCTGATGTTTGAGCCGGCGATAACCAGCACCGGCGTGTCATCGGTAAGCGCGAGGCCGGTGCTGAAATCCGTCTTCGATATGTAAACGTTGTGTGCCTCGGCAAAATCACTTGGGTAACTGGCGCGCGTGATGCTGTGCGGGAGGCGGGTGAGGTCCAGAACAAAGAGCCCGTCAGACGCATTGTCTGCCGTCACGTAGGCATACGCGTTCCAGCGATCGTCGGCTGCGTTCCAATACTGGTAGACCTTGATGTCGCGCCAGGTTGTCCGCTGACCGTCAACGAAGCCGACCTCACGCGGATTGGTAGGATCAGTGACGTCGTAGACAGCGGTCCCGGTGCTGTACCCCATGATCGCGTATTCGCGATTGGTATTGAGATCGACGAAGCCCCAGATATCGGCGCCCCGGCCAGTGGCTGCACGATCAGCGACGTGGGCTTGCAGGTTGACGTTATTGCAGGGGAAGCCTGCGGCCAGGCCGCCGACGCACGCCGTTGCGAACGCATTCGTGCTCACCGCAGTGCGGGTGCCTTCGAGCTTGTTGGCGGTTTCACGACCCAGTCCTTTCGAGTCTGCGATAACTCGAAATCCGCGTGTAGCCAGATCATCGGCAAACGCATGCGGCACGCCGATAAGTGATGCGCCATCATCGGCGCGTACATCGATAGCGCCACTGACAAGGTAGAACACGTCGCTAGGGTTGCTCAGTGTGTAATTGCCCGCAGCAACACGGATACGACCGTTCTTACCGACACGCTGCAGCGCAAAGTCGAGCGTCTGGCATGGCGACAGCGGATCGAGGCAGTTACCGGAGTCGAAACCGGTTGGGCCCACATACAGTGGCGGCTCGTCCGTATCGGCCAGAACCGAAGTACCGAATGCGAGCGCAAGAACCGCCGCGATCGAGGGCAAAACATGTCGGGTCATTTGAGGAACCGTTGGCCTGATTTGCGCCTATAATAGCCGCTCATATCGCTTGAATACCCTTCTCTAACGCACAAACTGTGAATTCGGTCTCTTTGACATTCAAAGCGGGCGCTGGTGCCCTTAAATCCGTGCGCAAGCACGGATTCGACATATCGTCGGTAGGGACGCTGGCGGGCGCATCGGGTGGCGCGAAATGGCTGGTTCTCAGCCAGCTCGATCGCGCGATTCTGCGTACCGTGGTGCCGAAGCTGGCTGGGCCGGTCCACCTGATCGGCAGCTCGGTCGGTTCATGGCGATTCGCCTGCTACGGCCAGTCCGACCCGCTGGCAGCGATAGAGCGCTTCGAAGAGGCCTATCTCCACCAGTCATACAGCGAGAAACCGGATATCCACGAGATTACGGCCAAAAGCCGCGAGGTCCTGGACTACGTGCTGGGTGACACCGGCGTGTCGGAGATCCTGGCTAACCCGTTGTTCCGTACGCACGTCATGACGGTTCGCAGTCGCCACATTCTCGCATCCGAAAACAAGCCGCTGCTTGCATTGGGACTAATCGTGGCCGCAGTGTTCAATGCAGTCAGCCGCTCGACCCTGGGCTGGTCGTTCGAACGTGCGCTGTTTTACGACAAGCGCGACTTGCCCCCGTTCTTCAATGCAACCGGATTCCCGCTGCAACAGGTTGAGTTACATCACGACAATCTGCGCGATGCCATTGTGGCGACGGGTTCGATACCGCTTGTCCTGTCCGGGGTGCCCGATATTGCGGGGGCAAGGCCGGGGGTTTATCGCGACGGTGGAGTCATCGATTATCACCTCGATTTGCCGCACAGTGCGGAAGAACGTCTTACATTGTTCCCGCATTTCTACGGCCGCATTGTGCCGGGCTGGTTCGACAAGCGCCTCAAGTGGCGACGACCACAGCCGGGCAATGTGGATCGCACGATATTGATCAGTCCTTCCGATGAATTTGTGGCGGGCCTGCCGAACGGCAAGATCCCGGACAGGACTGATTTCGTTAACTACGAACCGGCCGAGCGCGTGCGCATCTGGAAGCAGTGCGTTGCAATGTGCGAGGCGATGGCCGATGAATTTGCCGAGGTGATCGAGAAGGATCAGCTGGCAGCACGCCTCGAACCACTGTGGTAGTCTGGCGCGAAAATTACAAAAGGGGAGTGGGGTGGAAAACTCACCATCTACAGTAGCCCGGCCGTATCCGGAGCTCACCTGGATCGCGTTAATCGTTGGTTGGGTCATCGGCTGCATTATTGCCGTGTCGATTGGTTACGCAGCTTTGATCCTGGGTTTCTCGATCGAGGGATCCGAGCTCGCGGCCATTCTCGGTTTCGGCGTTCTGCGTGGCATATTGCGCCGCAAGAGCATCATTGAAAACAACATCGTCCAGACGATCGCATCCGGCGTGAACGGCGCATCCTCGGGCATGATGTTTTCTGTGCCGGCGATTTTCTTACTCGGATTCGGCGACAAGTTCGATCCAGTGATTCTGACATTTGGCTGTATTGCCGGCGCCTTCCTTGGCATCGCGTTCATCATTCCGCTCAGAAAACATATGATCGACTATGAGCGGCTGACTTATCCGGGCGGCGTTGCGGTCGCGACGATTCTGAAGTCCCCAGGAGCAGGTGTCCATAAGGCAGTTATTCTCCTCGGCGCGGCGCTGATCAGTGCATTGGTGCAGTTCACGACGATCGAGACCGGGGTTTCCAACTGGAATCTCGGCGCGTTGATCGGTCTGCCCGAGTATATGAACGGAATCTGGTACCTGTCACTTATGACCATCGGTGTTGGATTTATTGCCGGGCGTGGCGGCGTCGCATTTATTATTGGCGGGTTCGTGGCCTATTGGTTCCTCTCTCCTATGCTCTCGGTCATGGGGGCTTTCCCGCTGGACGCTTCCGGAGAAACCATTAACCAGCCGGGTCCGCTGCGGTTGCTCCTGTATCGTCCGTTTGGAATCGGAATGCTCATCGGTGGCGCCATCATGGGCGTGATACTGGCATCGCCTTTGATTGTCAGCGCGATCAAATCGATGCAAAAGGCATCCCAGGTAGAAACAAGCATCTCCAAAGACGAGATGCCGATCAAGTTGCTTTATTTCGCAGTCGTCGGCGCGGCAATACTTCTATGCGTGATGGCTGCGACGTCCGCCGAGTCGGTTGGCATCGGTCGCGGTATTGCCATGGCATTGCTTGGCACCCTCTGGATCTGGATGGCCGGCATTATTCTTTCTGAGGCCATCGGCCGCACCAACTGGTCACCGCTGTCGGGGATGACGCTGGTCGGAATCACGCTGCTGATCGTACTAACGCAGGCACTTGGTATGGAGCGTGATGATTCGATCATTGCGGCCCTGATGGTCGGTGCGGCGATGTGCGTCGCAATGTCCCAGGCTACCGACCTGATGCTTGACCTAAAGACAGGCTACCTCGTTGGTGCGACGCCTCGCATGCAGCAGATCGGCCAGTTTGCCGGTGCATGGCTCGGCCCGATTGTCGTTATCGGCGTGATCTTCATTCTTAATGAATCGCATGGTCTTGGTAGCGACAAGCTCCCGGCGCCGCAGGCACAGGCCCTTGCCAGCACTATCGACGGCATTATGGGCGGTGACGTCCCTGCACAGAAGTACGCGGCCGGTGCCGTGATGGGTGGCATCCTGTCTGCGATGATGGGTGGCCTGGGTATTACTGTGGGGCTGGGTTTCTATCTGCCGTTTAATATTGTTCTAACGTATTCGCTTGGAACGCTCGGCAGGGAGCTGGCCGACCGTATCAAGGGCAAGACCTGGAGCGAGGAGGTCGGGATTCCGATTGCGGCTGGTCTCATTGTTGGCGAGGCACTCGTTGGCGTAGGTGATGCGCTGCGAATAGTGATGAATTCGTAGGGAGCACGACATGAAGAACATTGGTTTTGTTTTACTCGCAGCAGGATTCCTGGCGGGCGCCTATGCGACGGCTCTCGATGTGCAGAACGTGAACTGGACGTTGTTCGCCGTAGCGGCGGTCACTGCAATCGCCGGACTCATTATTTCGAAAAGCCAGGCATCGGCTATCGCTCGGTCTGAAGAGGTGCTCAATGTCAATCGCGGCGAGCTGCGCGAGTCCCTGCAGAATATCGTGGGTGATCTCGCTGAAATCGTGAGCGACAGTTCCGCGAAAGGAGCCGACCTGCGAGAGCGGATCGATCTCAAGTTGCGAGACGATTTGCGACGGTTTGCGGATGCGCGGAGCAGTATGGTGCACCTTTTCGGCTTACAGACCTATGCGGATATCATGAGCAGTTTTGCCGCCGGAGAGCGCTACATCAACCGCGTCTGGTCGGCGTCGGCGGATGGGTATGAAGGCGAAGCCGCCACGTACCTGGAAAAGGCCGCGCAACAGTTCGCTGACGCACAACGCCAACTGCAGGAAGCGCAGGGAGCCGGTTAGGGAACTACTTGCGACGGCAGCGTGCCGTCAGTTCCTTCTGCAGCAGGTCAACGTCCTCGTTCATGAGGTAGTCCGACTGGTCTTTCCAGCCACGCAGCATTGCAATGGTGCGTTCGTTAACAAGCAGGTGGCGCTCGCTGGCCTGTTGACCTATGTCCCAGCCGGGAACGGCGATGACTGAGCGAACGCGAATCTTGTGGCCCAGCAGTTGGCAAACCTCTTTCTCGAGTCGAGCGGTGCTCGCCGTGATGGCCACGATGGGTGTCGCGGTATCGCTGTTCGAGAACGACAGCTCGTGCCCTGTGAGTACCGCTTCACCATTCTTTGCGCCACGACGGGCAACGACGTTGATCGCGTAGATTCCGGTCTGGCCGACAAGTACGTGATCGACAACGCCTGCGCTCGTCTTGATGTCATGAAATACCCGGTTGGTGCCAGTTGATATCCGCTGGAGCTGATGACCGACAGCGACGTTGGCATCGCGCACAAAGCTCACATGGCGACGCGCGAGTATCGTACGGCCGAGGCGCCAGGCGGCGAAGGCGGAAGCCAGAGACAGGAATCCGATCTGCAGCCAGAGCTGCCACGAAGGATAGCCAGCAAACAGGTCCTGTGCTTTCAGTACGTACGCGGCCGCAAACAGGACGAGGAAAACGAGAGTGCCGCTCAGGTAGATGGCCTGTGAACTCGACAGGCGATCCAGCTCGTCCCGGAAGCGCTGTGCGGCCTCATGCATGATGCTGTCCGCGAAGCTGGGAGTAGAGCCGACGTTGCGGCTGAGGGCGCTCCAGGATTTAGCCACCAGCAGGAACAGGATTGTGCTTGTCAGAGCAACGGTGGCTGCTGCGCTGATCGCGTCAATATCCATGTGGCTCGTCCTGATGTTCCCTTTGAAGTTCTGTCAGGGTATCGGGCGACGCGTCGGCGCTCTGTGATACAGGTCACAATGGCGTGTCGAGAATGACGAAAAGACCGCATTTTTCAGGTCCGATTCAGGCTTACCCCCGTATATGTGAATGTCATCACGGTAGCTCGTAGCACATACGGATACCGTCGGGATTATGTCTGGCTACGGCACATTACTGGAGACCGCCATGGACAACAGATTGAAAGTGATTGGCGCAGCGTTCGTCATGTTATTCATGAGCGGTTGCGCGACGATGAGCAGCGAAGAATGCGGGGCCACGGACTGGTCGGCAATCGGTTATGAAGATGGCGCTCGTGGCTACACGACTGACCGCTTCTCAAATCATCGGAAGGCCTGTGCCAAACACGGTATTACCGCTGACTTCGGCTCATACCAGGCCGGTCGCGACCAGGGTCTGGTCGAGTATTGCCAGCCCGGACGTGGTTACGATGTCGGCGTTAACGGCGGACGCTACTACGGTGTTTGCCCGGTGAATCAGGAATCGGGTTTTCTCGATGCCTACAACGTGGGTCATCAGCTATACACGTTCCGCAGCAACGTGAACCACGCGAATTCAGCGATTAAGTCGAAAGAGCACAAGCTCAAGGAAGTTAAAGACGCAATGCTTCATGCGGAGGCGGCGCTCATCGACCAGGAAACAACGACCGAGCAACGAATAATTCTGCTTGCGGAGTTGAAGGACCTGTCGGAAGACAAGGGCAGGCTCGAGGCAGAGATCCGGGATCTGTATGAGCAGCGCGCTCATCATCAGGTTCAGTTGGAAAACTACCAGGCCACGGTCGCCGATTACGGCTACTAGGAGGTAAGGCTAGTAGAACTCGTCGAGATCGGCTTCCTTACGTCGGTCTCGACTCTCCCGGCGTTCCTTCTCGTACGACCCGGTCCCACCGGCATGTCCGGCCGCCCCGAACGGGCTGCGGCGGTCTTTTGCCGCGCGTCGGTCTTTATGGTGCGCAAAACGACAACGGCACTCGAGGGCGTTGCAATCAGGTAGAGGTAAACGGGGCGCGGCAGTGGACAGAAAGCGGCGACCGCTCATCTTCTTCGCGGCTTCGCAGGCCTTCGCGTCAAACTTGATCGAGACAGCGTGGAACGCCGTATCTCCCGTCGCTTTGGGTTTTTCCGGCTCCGACGTCTTCTTAGACTGACCCCGATTGCGGACGAACAACCACAGCACCAGTAGCACGACGGCGCTGCCGAGTAACGTCAGTTGCATATGTGCTCCTCACGCCAAATACGGCACAAGGCTAGCACGTTAGTCCCAATTACAGTAGTTCGTCCACCGCGATTTCAGCCCAGTAAGTGGCGAACGTCACGTCCACGGCGTCTGTAATTTCCCGTGACAGGCTCATGTCCGGAAAAAATACCTGGTCGAGCAGCGCGTTGACCGTCGCTGGATCAGATGTTGCCAGGTTCAACTCCTTGTTGATCTCGAGGCTTAGCTTGTCGAAGTTCGCCGAACCGACACAGAGCCAACCATCGTAGATTGCCGCCTTGACATGGCTCATGCCCGGGTACTCGTATACGCGGACGCCATGTTTCAACAGCGTATTTATCGTGACCTTGTTACTCGCATTTAACGGACCATGATTACCGCGCGCAGGGATAATGATGCGGACGTCGACGCCTCGGCGTCGGGCCTTGGCGAGTTCGTAAATCGTGCGGTCGTCGGAAAAGTACGCGTTCTCGATATAGATGTACTTTTTGGCGCTCTGAATAGCCGCTATTTGCGCTTTGTAGATCTCTGAACTGAAGTTCCTGGTTTGCAGAATACGGACGGGATAGCCGTCGCGCTCGGCTTCTTCCTGCTTGCCGCGCAGGAACCGAAGTGCGTTGGCGAAATCGCCCAGCAGACCGCCGCGCGACCATGCCTTGTCGGATTCGAACTGTAGCTGGTCCACCACCGGTCCGGTCACTTCCATCATGAGGTCGTGCCAGTCGTAGCGATACTCCCGCCCAATATTCATGCCTCCGACAAAGGCGGTTTTTTTGTCAATTATCGTGGTTTTGGTGTGATCGCCAGTGAACCATGGATTCGTCATGCTGCGGACCTTCACGTCGGAGTCGCGCTCCAGGTAGCGGTTTATCGACAGAGGGTGCTCGTGCGTTTCCGGTAACGACTCGGCATCGGCTTGTGTCGCCAGTACATTGCCAATGCTGTCGACCATGACGCGCACCCGGATATCGTCGGCCCGCTGCCGCAGCTCGTCGGCCATCGCAACAGCGAAGTCGTCATTGTCGAAAATATAGGTGCGGATATCGATGCTCTCCCGAGCGCTCTCGATACTTTCCATGAGGCGTCCGAAATATTCATCGCCGTCGACGAGGAACTTGATACGACCGCGGTCCTGCCGAGTGCCTGTCACTTTATCGAGTTTTTCTTCGAACGCGACAAGATCCATTGCCTCGCTATTACCAACGGCAGGGACCGGTCCGTTGAGGGCCGGCATTTCGATCGTGCTGAGAGATATCCGGCGTAACAGACCGGCACCCGACTTCATCGTCAGCGAGCCAAGTGAGGCGAAATGCGACACCGGGCGATTGACTGGGTTTTCGTAGACTGAGCGTGCATAAACCCAGCCAGCCTGGCTGATACCGCTCGCCTTACGTGCGAATGATGAAGGCTTGTCAGCAGGAGTGGTTGCGCACCCCGTTGTGAGCAGTGCGACGACTGTAACCGCGATAGCTTTGTTGCGAATTCCCATGATGCGACTCCGTTACCAATGAGTCGAATCTAGGGAAGAGGTCCTCTACAGAATTGACGCTTCTGTGAGCATCTTCAGATTATTGCTTAGGAACTCCTGATGCGTAGCTGATTGCTGCTGTAACTAACTGAAAAATAGTGCTAAATCGAAAGTGGCGCGACGCCGAACAGAGCCTGGTGGAAGTGGCCGACGACCGCAAAAACGACTACGCCGATGAGGATTGCGATGATATCGAACTTGCCGGAGGCCGTTTTTGCGCCGGTTCTGGGTCCTTCACGGCGATTTATCATGATGATTTCGAACACCGCCCAGATGGCCATCGATCCGAATAAGGCAAGAGATCGGCTATCGCCATTGGTGAGCAGATGCGAGATGGCCCAGAGAAACGTTCCTGTCATTTGTGGATGCCGCAGAATGCGTTTGATATGTCCGTTGACGCGCGAGGAAAAGAATAGAATCAGACCGGCCAGAACCAATGCTGAGCTCAACAGGCCTGGCCCCAGCGGCGGCGCGTACATTGCGGCGGGCACCGCGGACTTCCAGCCGAACACAACCAGGAGCAGGGCGGCGAGAATGAACAGCGAGAACACACCGCGGTAGGGTTGCTCGCCCATGGATTGCTGCAGAGCGGCTCTTTTGGCCGGCGCAATCGAAGGGAATGCATGTACGACAAACCAGAGTGCGATTCCTGCGAGCAACATTGTCATCCCGAGTCTCCCGTGGTGTTAATGGTCTGCGCATCAGTATACTGCTTGTGCAGTTGCCAAGAGGATACGAAATGAACGCCGCCGTGCAATCGATCACCTGGCAGGGCCTGACCCTGGCGTTCGTGCCGACGCTTATTGTTCTTGCCATCATGTGGCGCTGGTCGGCGGGTGTCGGTAATGGCATCTACGCGACCGCAAGAATGCTGGCGCAATTGCTGCTCATCGGCTATGTGCTCGTCTATATCTTCGAAACCGGCGAGCCCGGCGTGGTGCTCGGTGTGTTGGGCTTCATGCTCGTCGTCTCGAGCTGGATTTCCATGCAGCCGCTGCACAACAAGTCTCCTCGGGTCTACCGCAACGCGTTTGTCTCGATCTCGGTTAGCGGTGTGCTGACGCTTGCGCTCGTAAGCCAGGTCGTTATTGGCATCGAGCCGTGGTTTGATCCGCGCTATCTGATCCCGCTGGCCGGCATGATCTTCGCCGGCGCCATGACCACGATCAGCCTGGCGGGGGAGAGAGTGCAGGCGGAGTTGGCGCGGGGTGTCAGTTATCCTGAAGCGCGTCGAATCGCCATGCAGGCAGCGCTGATTCCTATAATTAACTCCCTGTTCGCGGTTGGCCTCGTATCCCTACCGGGCATGATGACCGGGCAGATACTGTCCGGCGTGTCACCAATGGTCGCTGCGAAATACCAGATCATCGTGATGTCCATGTTGTTTGGTGTGACCGGTATGTCCGCCGCCATGTTTCTCTACCTGGAACAGGGCGATTTGGAGAGAGCGTCATGAACACGACTCGACTGTCACTAACAGGAATCACCTGCGCTGGTTGCGTCTCGCGTGTCGAAACGGCCCTTAACAATGTCGAAGGCGTGGTCGTCGCCTCGGTTAACCTCGCTGAGCGCACGGCAACAGTCGACGGCGATGTGCGTGCCGAAGACCTGATTAGCGCCGTTGTTGGTGCGGGCTACGACGCTGCGGTTTTGCGGGGACTGGACGACGAAAGCGAGAAAGAGGCCGCGGAGATGGCGCACTATCGGACGCTGCTGCGCAAGGCCCTGATTGCCGCCGTTGTTGGCGTTCCCCTGTTCGTCTTCGGCATGGCCGGCCTGCTGCCCGAGCTTGGAAATCCTGGCGGCAGAATATTCTGGCTGATCACAGGCCTGGCGACGCTTGGCGTCCTTGTCTATTCCGGTGGGCACTTCTTTACCGGTGCCTGGAAGTCGGCACGTAACCACAACGCCAACATGGATACCTTGATTGCGCTGGGCACGGGCACCGCGTGGTTATTTTCGATGGTCATCATCGCGTGGCCCGACTGGGTGCCGGTATCTGCGCAGCACGCCTATTTCGAAGCGGCCGCGATTATTATCGCCCTGATTAACTTCGGCGCCGCGCTGGAAATGCGCGCGCGCGGCAAAACATCCGAGGCGATCAAGCGGCTGATAGGGCTGCAGCCGAAAACCGCCCGCGTGATTCGAAATGGCACTGAGATGGATATCGCCATTGCAGAAGTCAGCCTTGATGAAACCGTCAGGGTGCGACCCGGCGAGCGCATAGCGGTCGACGGAGTGATTATCGAAGGGCATTCCACCGTCGATGAATCTATGCTCACGGGTGAGCCCGTTCCTGTTCAGAAACAACAGGGCGATGAGGTCGTCGCGGGCACCATTAACAAGCTCGGTTCGTTTCTTTTCCAGGCCAGGCGCATAGGCAAGGACACCGTGCTGTCGCAGATCATAGAAATGGTCCGCGCTGCTCAATCCTCCAAACCGGCGATCGGTCGCCTGGCAGACAAGGTGGCCTCCGTGTTCGTGCCGACCGTCATGATTATCGCGGTGCTTACCTTTCTTGCCTGGTTCAATTTTGGTCCTGCGGAGCAGGGAGTAACGCTGGCAGTAGTGACCGCTATGACGGTTCTTATCATTGCCTGCCCCTGTGCGTTGGGTCTGGCGACGCCAATATCCATCATGGTTGGCGTCGGCAAGGCGGCCGAGTTCGGAATCCTGATTCGCAACGGCGATGCGCTGCAGCAAACGGGTCGCCTCGACACGATCATTCTCGACAAGACCGGTACCGTGACGGAGGGCGCGCCGAGCGTGACCGAGATCATCCCGGCAGGTGACTGGAGTGAGGAAGACATTCTGCGGTGGAGCGCGAGCGTAGAACAGGGCTCGGAACATCCGCTGGCCGAAGCGATCGTTAATGCGGCAAATGACCGGCAGATCTCCCTGCTTAAAACAGAACGGTTTTCGGCGGTAGCAGGCCGCGGGGTCGAAGCAACTGTCGATGGCAAGGAAGTGATGCTCGGCAATCAAAAGTTAATGCGAGAACGCAATATTGACATCAGTTCCATCCTGGATGCGGCGACTGCACTTACCCATAAGGCACAGACGCCGATGTTCGTGGCTGTGGCCGGCACTGCGGTCGGCATAGTCAGCGTCGCAGATGCCATTAAGAAGGACTCCAAAGAGGCGATCCAACGCCTCCATGACCTGGGGCTCAGGGTCGTTCTGCTGACCGGAGACAACGAAACCACGGCTAAGGCGGTCGCCAGGCAGGTTGGTATCGATCGTGTATTCGCCGAAGTGCTGCCAAAAGACAAGGCCGAGATGGTGGCCAAATTGCAGCAACAGGGCGAACTGGTCGGAATGGTCGGCGACGGCATCAATGATGCGCCGGCTCTTGCACGCGCAGATGTCGGCTTCGCCATCGGCACTGGTACTGATGTGGCCATCGAAAGCGCCGATGTCACGCTGATGGGTGGTTCGCTGCATGGCGTGTCGGACACGATCAGGATCTCGAGGATGACCGTACGCAACATCAAGCAGAACCTGTTCGGCGCGTTTATCTACAACACGCTCGGTATCCCTGTCGCAGCGGGCGTGCTGTTTCCATTTATCGGCATATTACTCAACCCGATGATCGCCGGAGGTGCTATGGCGGCGTCTTCGTTGACAGTCGTTAGCAATGCGAATCGCCTGCGATTCCTGAAGGCGAGGAGTTAAGCCATGAACATCGTGCTTGTGAACCTGGCTGGTATTGCTGTCATTGTATTGATTGTCTGGTGGTTCTGGATGTCGAAACCAAAGGCATAACGCGCCTCGAGTCAGCGCAGATCAGTGTGTTTTGAGCAGTGCGGTTATTGCGCCCGGATTCCCGTTACGCGCAAGTGCGATTTCAAAGCCTGTAGAGTAGCCACAATCTTTGCAGACCTCCGGGTCTCCTTCGACCCGGCAGCAGCGATATTCGCCCTCCGAATCAACGAGCCACGAATACTCCAGTGGAGGGCCGTCAGTTCTGGCCAGGTAGGCGTTGAGCGCGGCTTTGGAATTGAGCACCGGCAGTCCACTTCTCTTGCAGTCGAGCAAGCTGTCTACGGCAGTCCTTCTCTGTGCATCTGAAAGATGCAGCGTGTCGATGCCGTAGTAGGGTGTGTGGAAGAAGAACATTGTCTTGCGCCCCGGTAATTCGTGCTGAAGAATTTCGAGCGTCTCACGGATCTCTTTGTAATTGATGGTATTGATCGTAAAGATGATGGCGTGCTTGCCTTTGAATTTGCGAACATTTCGCAGTACCCGCTCAGCCGGAATGCCACGAATTCGTTCAAATGTTTCGCCAAGGCCGTCGATGCTGACCCATGTGAAGTCAGGGACCGTACTCAGCGGGACAGTGCCGTTCGTATAGACGTGAACGCGCAGAAATCCTGTCTCGTGTGCGAGTCGGACGATGTCTGGCAGGCGATACTGTCCGTCACGCCACAGATAAGGCTCGCCACCAGTGAGGTACAACATACGAGCGCCGCGCTCGTAGTACTTCGTCATCACGGCCTTAACCTGACTCATACTCATTACGGCACCATTCACATTGGCGACGCGGCAGTCGACGCATTTCAGGTTGCATGTATCGTTGGTCACGAGGCCGAGGATATGCGGTCTGTCACGTCGCAGGATGAGGAAATCGATACCAAAAGAAACGTAGTTCATCGTCCGCTGCAGGATTGCATTCACAGTTCGACCCTCGCAGGCCAGGGGTCTCGCATGGACGTGGCCCAGACTTTGTCGATGTAATTCAGAATGTAGTAGTTCTGCAATAGATGGATCCAGAATGACCCGCGTTCGGTCAGGACATAGCTGTTGCCGTTGTCGGTCAACAGGTGCAGTCCCCGCGCCAGACTGAGCAACGATTTCAGACGCATGTCGGTTGCGAAAAGCCGTGCGAACCCATCCTTTGGTATGGAGGTTTCGTAGAGGCGCCAATACAACCAAAAGAATCGCTCTACTTCGGAGTTCATGCTCATTTGCAGTGCGACCGGAAGGACGTTCTCGGAACAGCTGCGGATGTACTCGGCAACTGAGAACGTATTAAAGTAAAACAGCCCGGGTAGATGCGTGCC
>Ga0316201_10001723_pt1 | contig 15018 bp, 14 predicted proteins | sample CS6wburrow_MG_FD_204516 | JGI IMG/M metagenome (GOLD analysis project Ga0316201, IMG submission 204516) | Coastal sediment microbial communities from Delaware Bay, Delaware, United States - CS-6 worm burrow | ecosystem: Environmental > Aquatic > Marine > Coastal > Sediment | place: USA... | reverse complement strand
GTAGAAAAATGGCTTCTGAGGGGTGTCGCTGCTGCCCATCATGGGTAAGCACTCCGTCCATGAAATCGATCTGCTTATTATCTCATGTAGCACTGCTTTTTACGGGAGTTTTTCAACAGAATAGGCCAACAGCCGCCCTTCGCCTCAACAAAGATGAGTGGAAGTGACCAACCGCTTTCCACGCTTTGAGTAGCTTGACATTTATGGGCTTTATGACAGCATGGGTTACTTCGTGATTCCTTTACAAGGGGATATAACATGACCAGATTTCCGTTATCCAAATTTGAGGTTAGTAGGTGTTTTCTCGTAATTGTTATGATGGTAATGATCTCGATGGGAGCACTGACCTCGGCCGCCCAAGCCGCTGACAAGCCAAATGTCGTTGTGATGATGGTTGATAACCTTGGTTGGGGTGAACTGGGTGTTATAGTTCTGGCTTGCCGCTCCCAACCGCTGGTAGCGGAAGGACTCTCTGCGTCCAGACATCCAAATTGGCGTGAAATAGAGAGTTAACTAGCCGGAATCCAGGCTTCTCGATCCAACTGGAGCAACATTCCAAAGTGAATTGACCGAAGTGTTGAATTAATGCGACGTTTAGTACATGTGGGATTCTGGCAATATAGCGTTTAAATATCCTATACTCAATATCCTGAACAATAAGCACACCAACAGAAATGCGTCCATGCAGCGAATTGATTTCACCACGGTCTTCGAGCAGTTTCACAACGAACACCGTACTCGAGAAGCTAAGCGCGAAACCCATCAGGAATGCAATAGTAATCCAGGCCACGTCACCAAGGGCGATCGCAATCCAGTCCAGGCTCATGACGTCGCTCCCGGTAAATTGATGTGTTCTCTTGAAACCAAGCTTTCTCTCCGGCCGACATGCGGGGGTAATTTCAATCCATATGGGCGAGTATAATCAGATACCGGTTAAAAAAGTCATGGGGTTCGATTTGATGCGGGTAAGGGTGCTGTTTTTAGCCTGCCGGGTGGAAAGGTCATTCTGCAGGGGCCGGATACGCGTTCCCGTGGGAACGTTTTTTTTTGCGATTCAATGTCAGGTTTTTGCTAAGTATTAACGGGTTCACGACAGGCGTGCTTCTACCCGGTGGTATTCACTTGGATAATACAATAGGTGCAGACACCAGTCTGGTCGGGTTCCTTGACCGCCATGACGGCATCTTCGATCAATAAGCCCGCGTCATCGGTATTGAGAACCTGCCGTGCTCGAGCGTAAACAACCTTGCTGGATTTCACAGTTGGAGCTGGTCCACCGGTTCATGCTTCCCGCAGTGCCAGCGAGGGTTCGAACTGGGCTATCCGCAATCCACCCAATGCTGCCGCCAGGCTAGCTGCAATCAGCGTCATGACCAGGGAGATCCCGAGATGCCCCGCCTGCAGCCTGCATATGGGCTGACCGCCGCCGATATTATCGACAAAAAGTGTGTTGAGCCCGGCCTGGGCCAGGTAGAAAGCCACCACCGCAATGGCCCAGCCCAGCACGCCGGTCAGCAGTGCCTGAAGTATGGGGAACCAGACAATACCCCGGGTCCGAAACCCGGTCAGCCGCAGTACGCTGAATTCGCGGCGTTTGCGATCGACATTTGCCCAAATGCTGGTGCCGAATGACAGTCCATAGCCGCTGGCCGCGATGATGGTGATGATCCAGTAAACAATACTCAGGTTGCGATCCAGTTTGGCGACCAGCTCGATATCCGCAACCCGCGTGCGCACGTCAATTCCCCGGTCCATTAAGCCCTGGCGCAGGCCTGCGACATCTTCCAGGCTCCGGGCATACAGTCTGAAGCCGGAAAAATTGCGGGGGCCTGCCTTTACCGGCACACCTTCCAGACCCAGCGCGGGCACGAAGCGGCCATCGCGGAAGTCTTCGACCGCCACCATCAGATCTTTCGAAACGAACAAACCATCGCGTCCGAAAGCTGCCATGGACGCCACGCCCGCCACCTCCAGTGGTAGCAGACCGGTTTGCGATTCGTCATTATAGAAGCGTGTCAATATGCCCTCGAGCCGGGTCCCGGCGGTCGCACCGAGCTTGTCTGCCGCGTCCCGGGAAAGCACCACCTGCCCAAGACCGGCCGGTTCCGGCAAACCGCCAAGCACCGGGTCGTTCGCAGCCGAGGGAATCAACTCGACATCAATGATACGGCCCACTTCAGTGTCGGCGACACGCAGGCTGATGCTGGCTGCGATCGCGCGCGTACGGGGTACGATGAATGCCACTTCCGGAAGTCCGGCCATGGTCTCGAACCATTCGGGTCCGAATTTTCCACTCCCGACAGGCAGAATTTGACGATAACGGGGGTCTTCCTTGAGCGGGGTCAGAAGGTTGGTGACAATGCCATATTTCAGGCCGAACAGCACCAGCAATGGCACCAGCACGGCACTCAACGCCAGGATAAAGCATATTGACATCAATTTTTCATGCCAGTAGTCTCGCCAGGCGAGAAACACAACCAGTCTGCGGTGCGTGTCAGTACTTGGCATCGGAAACCGTAACCAGCATGGAGTCACCTTCGAGCGTTTCAGTGTTGAGTTTCAACAGCTGCAAGCCGGCTCGCTCTACCAGGGAGATGGCGTGACTCGCGACGATCAAAGTTACGCCCAACTCATCGGCCAGGGCCGCCATCAAATCCATGATACGCTCTGCGTTATGCGGGTCGATGGCTGCTGTCGGTTCGTCCGCAATCAGCACCCGTGGCTGGTGTACCAGTGCCCGGGCAATCGCCGCCCGTTGTCTTTGTCCGACCGAAAGCATAGACGGCAGCTTGTCAAGTTGCTGTTGTATATCGAGTTTCACGGCGAATTCTTCCGCCGTCTGGCCCGGTGCCTGATGCAGTAACTGGAGCGACAGGTTGATATTTTCCCGCACCGTGAGGTACGGCAATAAACCGCCGTTTTGCAGCACGTAACCGACATACTTGCTGCGTAAATCGCTCAGCTGGTCGGCATCATCGGATTGCCAGGCCCTGCCAATGTCGATATTTTCTCTGTCTGCATCGGGCCTGAATGAAAACTGCTCAAATCTGTCCGGTCGCAGGATCATGGCCAGGAGCTCAAGCAGTGTGCTCTTGCCGGAGCCGCTTTCACCCACAAAAGCCAACTTGGCCCCTGGCCTGATATCCAGCCGTGGAATGGACAGGGTATATTTAGCGCCACCCGCTGCGTAGCTTTTCATCACCCCGCGCAATGAAAAAACGGCAGTATTCAGGGCAGCGCCTCCAGCAACAGTGGATACACCGAGTCACCGTCTACAGCGCCGTCGTCAAGCGGCACCCACAGATCGATGTTGTCATGCAACGATCGGTAATAGGCAACCTTGCCGTCCAGTTGACTGATGAATTCGAACTGCCGTTGGGCCGGCCATTGCTGCCAGATGCTGAGGTCGAGGTTCATCACCTCGCTCTTGTAAGGCAGCCCTTCGAGGTATTCCCGCATATAACCCATATCAGCAAGGCTCTGGCCGCCAACGGCCCGCGTCGACATCTTGGCAGCTGCGGGGTCGCGACTGATGGTGGCCGCAAGGCTCTTCAGTTCATCGAGGAAATCATCGGGGGCCAGCGTACCTTCTTCGGCAGTTATTAACACCTGGCGCAGCACCTCGTGCAAATCACTGAGCTGATCACGGGTCAACAGGACACGTATATCGACGGACCGCTCAGCAGGTGCAGCGAAATCCCTATCCACCATCCAGGCATCAAACAGTGCCGGCACCCTTTGCCCGGCAAGTTTCTCCTCCTGCAGGTAACGCATCCGCAGAGCGTAACCCAGGCGGGCGACCTTGTTCTGAAACTGCTCAAGTTCCGTTGAGGTGCTGGCGGCCATGACCTCGCTCGAGGGCAGACGACCGCTGGCGGCCTCACGGACCTGCACTGTCATCTGTTTGGTCATCGAGCTCAGTGCCGTTTCAAAACCGGCCACATCTCCGGCTTCAACCGGGTAGTAGAAGTCACCAATACCGCTGATGGCTGACAGCTTGCGGTACTGCTCCTCGGCAAAGGCGTGATTGGCAGCACCCGCCGCGGTTCTGAGGTGAAACACACTGATCGCAATATCCCTGTCACGGGCGAGATCCCTGAGCGTGGCCGTATCCAACCCCGTGGCAGAGAGTGGATCGTTTTCAATACGTGGTCCTGCGTCGCTGATCAGGATGATATGTTTTGCGTAATAACCGCTCCAGTCGATGGTTTCAATCGCCTCGTTGACGCCCGCGTAGGCATCTTCATTGAAACCATTGCTTGATACCGTTGCCGGCTTTACCGCCCCCATACGAGCCAGGAATTCCTGACCACTGGTGCCATCTGCCAGGCTCGCATAGGTTTGGGTTACGAACTCGAGTTGGGGCACCGCTTCAATATTGTCACGATAAGCCACCAACCCGTAACTGACCTGGTCCGACAGTTTGGCGTCCTCGATGGACTGGTAGACACGCCGCATTATGTCACGGGTTTTATCAATGTAGGGACCCATGGATATGGTGGTGTCGATCACGAATACGATGCCGGTCCGGTAGGTATCGACAACCGCCTGGGAGTCCTGCAACGGCACGGTGGCTACGTGTAACAGACGCGCCTGTTGCCCACCGACCAGTACGTCCTCATGGTCCAGGATCGGCACCAGGTAAAAATCCTTGCGGATGTCGATGTAACCCTCGGGCTGAATGGCCACCACCGGCGAGTCCCCGCTGATGCCTTGTTCCGCCTGCTCACGCAGTCTTGCAAATGCGGCTGCATCCCCGCTGTCGATGAGGGTCTTCAGAGAACTGCGGTCACCGAACAATGGCACCCGGTTCTGACCGGCGGAATCCCGAAATGCAACGGTCAGTGTTTGATTCCAGTTGACTGCCTGACCGGTGGGCAACCAGCCAGTGACAGTCCCGGTGCTGTCCGTTCCAACCTGCAGCCATTCGCTGTTTTCGTGGTTTCTCCGATGGTAGACATAAAATGTCGAAAACGGGGAGACCGGCATGGCGGTGGCCGGAGTACCCCCCGGCACGATGTTCAGCGTCGCACCGGGTATGGCGATGACGCGCTGATACAGAGCTGTTTTGCCTTCCTGGGTCAGGGGTCTGGTCATTTGCCCCAGGGCGATGCCAAATTGGGCGAGGCCCGTCAGGAAAATGATTGAGATCGTAAGCCGCACCGAAATTCTTGTGTTCATCATCACTTACTCCCATTGCAACAAAAGCTGTTCCGCTGCCGGGTCATTGGCAGCGGCTGCGGCCTCGGCCCAGGTTCGCAATTCGGTAAGCCGGGCAACCGCCATTTGATCACCTGCCTCACGGGCAACGTTATACCACTTATAGGCCTGGAAAGGATCGGGTTTATCCATCAGTCCGGCTTCGGCTGAAAAATGGTTCGGATCCTGCAGGCTGGCAAGCTCAAAAGCCGCCTCGCCATGACCGCCACGGGCGGCAAAAAAATACAGCAACTGCGCATCGGCGAAATTTCCTTCGGCTTGAAATTCCCGGGCGCGGGTGTAGGCCTGCGCGTAATCGATCCCGGCCGGGTTTTTCCGGAGCTCGGCGATAATCTCGCGTGCACTGTCACCGCGTTCCTCCTTTGACTCTGCCGGCGCCACGGTCTCCAATACCCTGGACGGTTCGACCGGCGGCACCGTCACTGTCACCGGTTCTGGTTTGTCATATAGCAGATAAACCCCTGCACCCACCAGCAGCAGAACCAGGACGGCGATACCGGCGAGCAAACGCCGGTCAATTTGACCCGCACTGCGTGCGGACCCTGAACCAGAATAAGTAATCATGGTGATCTCCCATCCACCCCTAGACGCACAAAAAAAATTGCAGAACCAGCCCGGGTGGGTTTTTGGGTTGGTAAGTGTATGATACACCATCAATCGAGCGATCTTGCAACCGGAAAATCGCCCGACAAGCGCTAACGGAGCAACAATTTGCACGCATCAGTCCGGAGAATAATCGCCATTGGTCTTGGCGTCGTCATTTTGTACTCCCTCGCGGGGTTTTTACTGGCCCCCTATTTACTCAAACGCCAGATCAACGTCGTTCTTTCCGAATATACCGGTGGCGAGGTCACGGTCGGACAGCTTAGTGTGAACCCTTTTCTGTTCAGTGCAGAACTGGCTCAACTCAGCATCAATACCCCGGACCATACACCGCTTTTTACCCTTTTGAGCGCGCACGCCCGTCTTGATATTGCAAGTCTTTGGGGGCGGGGCTGGAACATCCGCGAACTGGTACTGGACACGCCCCGCCTGTGGGTAAACACACTGCAGGCGATTTCCGACGCAGGTGGTTCGGCCCCCGTCGTTGCAATCGGACGCCTGCAGGTCAGGCGTGGACAACTGCAATGGACGGACATCGTGGCCGCCGCCGCTGTTCCCAACACGCAAATCGACCTGACGGATATGGAATTTATACTGGAAAACCTGGGAACCGATCCACTCATACCAGGCCAATACACCCTCTCGGCAGTCGTAAATCGCTCCGGCTGGCTCAGATCCACCGGCAGTTTGAATCCTTCCCCGGTCAGGTTGGATGCGATGGTTGAGTTTAGCGGGTTCAACCTTGTGGGGCTTGACTCGTTGGTGCCCGCCGGCGGCGATGCCGGCCAGCAACTTGAAATCCTCTCGGCCCTGTTGTCGGGCAAGCTCAATGTTCATTTCGAACACGGGCAAACAACCATCCGAGGGGAGGCCGGGCTTGACCAGTTTGAAATGGTGGACCGCTCAAGCCACGCAGCGGTTTTCTCCGCCGCAAAGGTTAAAGCCATGGAGTTGGCAATCCAGAGCTCGCCGTTCATGGCTTCAGTGGGGGTGCTTGAGTTGAATAAACCCCACCTCAGGTTGGCGCTTGACGCTGACAGGACCCTCCGTGGCGGCCACTGGCTGAGACCACTATTTGACGGACCGGATAGCCGCACACCAACCACCTCGCGAATCGAAATCGAGGCAGGATTACTGGATTTGACGGACCTGGGTCTGGCGCCCCCGCTTCGGCTCGAAACCGACCTCATTGAGGGCAGCATCGTCCGCCTTGACGGCGGCACAACGGTGAGTATCGAAGGACGAGTCATGGAGGGGAGCACGAGCACGCTCAATGCTCATTGGTTGCCCACCGATGCAAACGGCCATGGCAGTCTTGATATCAGCGTTGGAAACCTCGATGCCACGGTGTTGTCACCCTACCTTGCAGCCCTGACTGGTCGTGGAATCGCTTCCGGTCAACTGGACCTGAGTGTTGATTACCTGGCGGCAGATCAGCAATACGATCTGAAAAACGAAATTTCTGTGCTGGGTTTCCAGTTGGATGAGGCGCCTGCAAGCCCGCTTGCGGGAGAGATGCAGCTCGAGCTAGCCGTCGCCCTGGTCAGGGACGGTAATGACCGGATCAAAATTTCCATCCCGGTCGAGCCTGGCCGGCTTGATGACGGTTTGCACCCGGGAAGTCTTGTCGGTGAGGGTTTCGGGAACCTCGTTCAAAGTATAACGAATGACCCTTTTCGCACCCTCGGCGGACTGGCCGGTGTGTCGGCACAACATCTCGAATACGTTGTGTTTATGCCGGGTGCGGCCGCCCTGCGGCGACCTGCCGAAAGGAAACTTGCCGCCCTTGCAACGGCGCTCCTGCAACGCCCGGGAGTTGGTCTGAAGGTGAACGGTCGCTTCGATGAGGTCGCCGACCGGCAGGCCCTGGCCCGCAAACAAGTCAGCTTACACGTTGCCCTGGCGACCAGCGCCGGGCCACCGGGACGGGACGTACCCGGCACGATTGACTTTGATGATTCCAAGGTGATCTCGGTGCTTGACGAGTTCGCTGGCGAACGGCTCAGCGAGATGCAACTGGCGGCGCTCCAGGTGCGCGACCCGCAACGGGGGTCCGCTTATTATGCGGGCGTATTTGAAGCACTTGTGGAAAACGAGGCCGTCTCACCTACGGCACTCAAGTCCCTGGCGCGTTACCGGGCTCGGACCATTGCCGATCAACTTGCAGCGTCAGGTGTTGATCCGGCACGACTGCAGATCGCAGGTGAAACTGAGACCGCCCGGACACACGCCCGGCTGGTGAGGGTGGAACTGGAAATTGTGTTACTGCGAGGTTACGGGGCAATCCTCCAATAAATGGGGTCTATAAATGGGTTCAGAGTAGAATTGGCGAAAAACACGTTTGTATCCGGCCAATATTTGGATCTGAGCCGGAACTGGTAAATGACAAGGTATCCGTTATCAGGTAATACAGCAAATAGCCAAGAACTAAGTACTGAGGTGACCAAACGATGAACAACCTGGACAAAGCCGTCGCAACACAATTGGCAAGTATAAAAAGGCGAACAGGTAAATCGATTTTAGAGCTTGCACAAATCGTGAAAAACAGCACTCTCTCAAAACATGGTGAACTCGTCAAGATGCCAAGAACCGATCTTGGCATGGGCCATGGCGATGCCAATATGGTGGTGCATTTCGCGCTTAAATCCGATGGGCAAAGCGCGGCCGGGGGGCAAACGATGATGATACCGACGGTATTTACGTCGACGACGATCAGGGCGTTACGAGGATCGGTGTTGCCCAATTCGCCCATGGCGGCGGTTTTGCCCTACACGGGTCCGAGTTCAGGGGTGCTGCAGTTTTGTACTACAAAAACACCGGTAGCCTGAGGTTCTTCGATAGCGATGGAAAAGTCATACAGGAAGTCTCGGCAACGAAACCAGAGTCAGCCGGGTTTGTTTTACAGTTCATCAATGAGGTCGCCAAGCATGTATCCGAAAGCAATTCTTAGTTTTGTTTTGACTCTTCTGTTTCCGATGACATTTGCCGTTGCCCAGACGGGTGACGATGGTGCTGCACTGCAGAATTCCGTTGAGCAATTGCGTGGCTCAGTAGGCCGTTGGGACGTCACCACGGAGTTCCTCAACGCGGATGGAACTACAGCAAAATTGGTCTCGGGCAGTTACGAGTTTTCCTGGGTCATACCCGACCGAGTTGTCTCAGGGAAAAGCGAAATCCCTGAACTGAAGCAGGTCTCGGCACTCCTGTTCTATGTCAACGAGGCGAAACAACTGATAGAGATGGTCTCGGTCGGCGCCGATGGAAATCTTTGGGTTATGACTGGTGAACTTGGCGGGGAAGTACGAACCACCAAGGAATTCAAGACTGCTTCCGGTGGGACGGGGCAGTTAAGATTTACCCGCTACAATGTACAGGCTGACAGTTTTGAATCAAAGATGGAATACACCGAAGACGATGGTGAGACGTGGTTGCCGGGCAATCACCAGGTCTTCAGTCGTTCAAGCCCGTGAGTAATGGGGTCTGACCCCATTATTATGTCGTATAACTTTTGAAACGGGATTTATCCTTCGCTTTAGCCATCGCCGCAGCACCGGTGATCTTACCTTTCCTTAACAGGGCTTCCAGTGAATCATCCATCGCGCACATACCGTCGTTGATCCCACTCTGGATAACCGATGACAGCATGGTCGTGTTACCTTCGCGAATGATGTTGGGCAGACTGTTTGTACGCAGCATGATCTCGTATGCAGCACAGCGACCTTGACCATCGGTGGTCGGCAGCAGAAGTTGCGAAACGATCGCACAAATCGAATCGGCCAGGGTGGTGCGTACCTGGGACTGCTGACTGGCTGGAAACGCGTCGATCAGGCGATCGATGGTTTTAGTCGCACTGTTGGTATGCAGTGTTCCAAATACCAATGTACCCATTTCGGCTGCAGTGATGGCCAGTTCAATGGTTTCCCTGTCGCGCATCTCACCCACGAGGATTACATCGGCATCCTGACGTATGGTGGCCTTCAGGGCATCGGCGAAGCTGAGTGTGTCGTGGCCGACTTCACGCTGTGATAAAACGCACTTTTTATTGAGGTGAACGAACTCCACAGGATCTTCAATTGTGACAATATGTTTGCTGAAGTTTTCGTTGATTTCATTAATGATCGAAGCCAACGTTGTGGATTTGCCTGAGCCGGTAGGGCCAGTGACGAGAACCAGTCCACGCTCAAGATAGGCCAGATCACGAACCGCCTGGGGTATGTTGAGTTCATCGAAAGTGAGAATTCTCTCTGGAATGATACGAAAGACGGCTCCGACACCGCGGTGTTGATTCAGGAAATTGACACGAAAGCGGGCCTCGCCCGGAAGAGCCCAGGCAAAGTCCAGATCGCCACAAGCTTCGAACTCCAGCCACTGTTCCTCGGAACAAATCTCACGCAGCAAATCCTTCATATCTTCATCCGATATCACCCCCCAGCCCTCGACATCCGTCAGACTGCCGTGAATACGCACCCGAGGTGGCCGGGTGGCTAACAGATGCAGGTCCGACCCGCCTTTTTCTTTCAGATATCGAAATAATTCGTCAATCCTGGCCAAGTCATTCTCCTGTCACTTGAAATTTTCGGGTTCTTCGGCGTGCCTGATCGCTTCCGTCTTGGTGATCACCTTGTCTTTCACTAACTGGGTTAAAGATGCGTCCAATAGGCGCTGTCCCTGGGCCCTGCCTGTTTGCAGAATGGATTTTATCTGGAAGGTTCGGTTTTCCCGGATGAGGTTGGCGACCGCATTGTTGTTTATCATGACCTCAAGTGCCGCAACTTGTCCCCGGCCATCCGCCCGCTCTACCAATCGCTGGCAAATGACGACTTTTAGAGATTCCGAAAGCATCCTGCGAATTTGGCAAATTTGATCCGGCGGAAAAACGCCGAGCAAACGGTTGATGGTGCGAACGACGTTGGAGGTATGAAGTGTTGCCATGACAAGATGACCGGTTTCAGCAGCAGTTATGGCAAGCGAAATAGTCTCTAAATCACGCAGTTCGCCAATAACGATCACATCAGGGTCTTCCCGCAAGGCTGCTCTCAAAGCATTGGGAAACGACTCGGTCTGGGTTCCTAATTCACGTTGGGTGACGTTGCACGAGTCTGAGTCGTGAACATACTCAATCGGGTCTTCGATGGTCAGGATGTGATCCGCGCGATGCTTATTGACCAGGTCCGCCATCGCAGCCATGGTCGAAGACTTGCCGCAACCCGCTGGACCTGTGAATAATATCAAACCCTGATGAAACTCCGTATACTGCTCGAATTCTTTTGGAAGCCCAAGTTCAGCAAGCGTTTGCGGTGAAGGCTTAATGGTGCGAAATACCGCGTCGTAACCACGCTGTTGTTTGTAAATGTTAGCGCGAAAGCGCCCCACGCCGTGTATTTCGTAGGCGAAATCGATTTGGAACTTCTCTTTGATTTGTTTGATTTGCGACTCACTCAATATGTCCATGATGAGCTTCTCGCATTCCTGCGAGCTCAGTACATTGGGTATGGCGTCACAAAATTTCCCACCAACGCGAACACGCAACCTTGCGCCACTGTGGACATGGAGGTCACTGGCATTCTGCTCAATCGCCTGTTGCAGTAGATTTCGAAGGGTGACACCAGGACCGTAGCTCAGCGTGCCAGACTTATCTGTCCGGGCGGGTTCGACCGCTTGTAAGCTTTCGACTGCCTGTACGGGTTTAGCCTCTTGTTTGGGTCTAACCTCTTGTATGGGCCTAACCTCTTGTATGGGTCTAACAGTTTGTTCAGGTTCCTGTACAGGTACAGCAGTGAGTTTCCCGTTAATTTTTACTAGCCTGACCGGTTGTTTAGCCGCATGGGCTTGCGTATTCACAGACTGATCTTCAAATTGTGTAAGATCAGCTCTTGCTTGCATTTCGCGTGGTGTCATGGGCACAAAACCCTGGTCGAACCGCGTAGCGTGCCCAAATCTCCAGCACCAGATTTAGTCACGCGCGCACAGACCATCAAAGTCTTGATTGAAAGTTTCATGTGGTAACCCCTTTACCTGATGTTGCTATTATTGGTTGAACATCCATGTCAAAACATAAAACACCAACCACAAGTAATTTATACACGCCGGGGAGATTTAAATCTGCTGACATAATTAACAGTATTTCGAAGTAATGGGCTCACCCATTATTATGACCCCATTATTAGCGTGGTTTTCATGGTGGGCATTATAGGTTCGATTGGAGCTGGTTCAGGGTTGGATTGCGGTTGACATCAATCCAGCCTGAGGAGTAGATTGAGAAGCTCCAAGCCAGACAGGGGTGGTTATGGCATCCGTTGAACTTCCCTCTCTCCTAAATCAGGCCAGGGAAGTGGAACTGGAAAAAGGGCTTTGTGTTTTTTCACAGGGTCAGCAGGCGCAAAACTTCCTGGTAGTCACTCATGGCTGCGTTACGGTGTTTGCACGCTCCAGGGAAGGAAGGGAGGTCGTGCTCTATCGTGTCCGACCGGGTGAGCTCTGTGTGCTTACCACGGCGTGTTTGATTGGACAAACTCGATATCCTGCTGAAGCGATCACTGATTCTGATACGCGGGCACGCATAATTCCGTATAACGAGTTCGAGCGCCACCTCGATAACTCTCAAGCTTTTCGCCGATTTGTCTTTGCCGGGATGGGCAACCGGCTGGCGCAGGTTACCAAGCGGTTTGAGCAGATGGCCCTGACCAGCGTCGAGCACAGGTTGGCGGGATACATCCTGAAAAGGGCGAATACGAGTCCAGTCATCAAGACTACTCATGAACAAATTGCCACCGACATCGGATCGGTCAGAGAAGTCGTCAGCCGGAGACTCAAGGCATTGGCAGTGGCAGGACTTGTCAAATTGGAACGCGGCAAGATCACCGTAATCGATACAGCCGGACTGGAGGCAGTCACCAATAGCCGGTGAATGTGACTTTGTCACTGAGGCTACCAACCCGTTCAAAGTAACCTTTATCAATGGGTGCGAAGTTCATCATGAGAATATGTTGAACGTGTCGCTGAAATTGTCAGGTGCCAAACAGCGTTTTCGGTGCCATTATTGGAGAGAGTACGTGTATAAACAAATATTATTATTCCTGCTGTGTTTCATGTCGCCTGCCCTTTGGGCGGACGACGTCATCGTAACTCGCAACTTCACCGGCCTTTGGAACCAACCTGAGCATGAGAGCCAGGGTATCAACCTGCAAATTATTGACCAGGTCAGCGGCGACAAAATCGGCGTTGCCTACTGGTTCACCTACGCAGGTGACCTCGAGTCTGCCTGGTTTATTGGTACCGGACCTGTAATCGGAAACCGGATCGAGATGTTGCTTTACGAAGGTAGCGGTATCGATTTTCTCGAGACGAACGCGCCAGGCGATGACCGCGTCCTGGAAGTGGGAACCCTGGAAATGGAATTTGATTCGTGTACCGAGGGCACGGCTTTTTTTAACACAATGATTCAGGGTGTCGGCTCCGGCAGTTTCGCGGTGGAACGACTCTCTGACCTGTTCAACACTTCTTGTAGCGGCGGCATTTCAGACGACACACCGTCAGACATCGGTGTCATGGAAGAACGCATCGGTTTGATCCCTGCGCGAGATGGCGTAACGGGGAGTGGACATGCGGATTTCGAGGAGAGGCCTGACCGCACGGAGTTTTCAGTTGAAGCAGAGAACCTGGCCGACGGCAGCTACCGAGTCATTGTTGGCGGTATTGACAGGGGTGAACTGGTTATCGCTATGGGAATCGGCGAAACCGAGTTTCGCAGTCCGGTGGAAGCAGGCAAGGTATTGCTGACATTCGATCCGCGTGACCAGTTGATAGAAATCCACGATGGCCAGGGTGCGGTGCTTACATCAGGCGAAGGCGTCATTGGCGTTGGCGGCGACAACGATGTAGAAATTGATTTTGGCACGACGTCAATTGAGGTCGAACTTAACAATACGGGTATCTATCCCGAAGCTTCGGGTGACGCAAAACTCGAGCCCAGGGACGATCGGACGGATTTCTCTGTTGAGGTAGAAGACGTTCCCATAGGCAGCTACACGCTCCGTATCGGCGGCAACGAGGTTGGCACAATCGTCGTTGTGCAGTTGCAGGATGGATCAATCGAAGGCGAGATCGAGTTCAGGAACCCAGTCGAACCGGGTAAGGTTCTGCTAGATTTTGACCCTCGCGGCCAACAAGTTGATGTGCTGGAAGGAGCGACGGTTGTGTTGGAGGTTTTGTTCCCGGGAAAATAATGGGTGACCCCATTACTTTGTTCATTACTTTGACCCCATTACTTTGCCCATTACTTTGCTGTACCGTACGATGTGGATATCAGGAAAAGAGTCGTCTATGCTTTTTATGTACCCCCGTTTAAAGGAGCAGTAACCATGGCTTTATTTGCAAAGTATGACGGTGTCGATGGCGAATCCACCGATGCCAACCACGACAAGTGGATTGATGTATTGTCGATCGATTGGGGTTCAGCCAAGCCCGGTGGCGGGGCGACTGGACAGTCGCGGCGGCGCGGTAGCGTAGTCGTCGAGGACATGCGGCTAACAATGGAATATGAAAAGTCCACTCCAAAGCTGCTTGAAAAGTTGAATAAGGGCGAGGTGATTCCGAAGGTCGAAATCGAGCAGACTGCCAATTTTGGAGGTTCACGCGCAACCTATTTGAAGTACGAGTTGAAGAATGTGCAGGTCACTGCATTCGATGTTAATGCTTCGGGCAATGACGAATCGCCTCCAACGGTCACGATTGCCAATAACTTCGAGGAGTACAAGGTGACGTATACCGAGTACGACAACGAAGGCAATACGATGGGCAACACCGAAACCACCTGGAAGGTCAGAAGAGGCAGAAATTAGTCGACCAAGAATTCGGCCAACCATGAGCCGGCCAGAGTCATACCCTTAAAAGCATAGTCGGGACACCCAACATTCCGAATATCGGAAAATTGTAAGGTGTCTCGATTTTTTCGGAAAATTGTAGGAGTCTCGATTTTTACAGTTCATGAAAGTCCACTATTTCAATCCAGTTTAAATTTCGTAAGTGACAGTAGTATTGTCATCGTGGATTGAAAACGTCACGCGAACTTATGCCTCGAGAGGTGCCTGCCAAGGATGTGTCCAGCCACCTCAGTTCAGGTGCTCATTGAAGAAAGCTGTCATCCGCTCCCACGCCAGTTGTGCGGCCTCCTGGTCGTATCGGGGCGTCGAATAA
>Ga0316201_10001722_pt1 | contig 15018 bp, 14 predicted proteins | sample CS6wburrow_MG_FD_204516 | JGI IMG/M metagenome (GOLD analysis project Ga0316201, IMG submission 204516) | Coastal sediment microbial communities from Delaware Bay, Delaware, United States - CS-6 worm burrow | ecosystem: Environmental > Aquatic > Marine > Coastal > Sediment | place: USA... | reverse complement strand
CTCGCGACCGACTCCTCGCTCAGCCCCTCACCCTCTGAGCCGGCGCCTGACGCGAGAGCCTGGGCCAAGCCAATGGCCCGTGTACGCTGCTCCTCGGCGCTCTCACTCTCGTCGAGCCTCGCCGTCACCAGGCTCAGCAACACAAAGGCGGCGCCAAACGCTACGATGAGCGCGAGCATGAGCTGGCTTCGAAGCCCCAAGCCGAACGAACGCCCCATGCGTACAGTCTACCGCCTCAATCTCTTGACCCGCCACGCGGCCCGGTGCATGGGGGAATCATGACACGCGGCGCCCGCCAAGGGGTGATCGTCGGCTCGATCCTGCTCCTTTCGGTGTTTGCCGCTTCTTCGAGCGCGCAAGGCAGGGGGGACGGGCTCTACGGGCGCTGGGATCGCGGGCTGACGCTTGCGCTCGGTGCCGGGCCTGGCGCCACCTGGCTCGATCGCAATGCCGACCCCAACCTGGTCGGCGAGGCGCGCTTCCTGATAGCAGACACCGCGGGTATGGTGCTCTCGGGCCGTTGGGGCCCCGACTCCGGCCAGCACTTGTTTGTCGGAGTGGACCTCCGCCCACTCTTTCCGGCGCTCTTCTTCCTCTACAAGCAAACCTGGAACGAGTTTGCCGACCTCATGCTGCAATCGGTCTTTTTCGAGATCGGGCCTGCGTTCGCGCTCGACGGACATCGGAGCACGGGGCTTGGCGTGGGCTTCGGTTTCGCCCTGCCCCTTTACCGGCCGCTCACTACACTGCGAGGCCTTTGGCTTCGGATCGCGGCCCGTTACGTGAACAGCGATCCATCTTTTCGAAACACACAAGCAACTAGCGATCGCACGCAATGGACCCTCTACACGACGTTTGTCGTGCGCTTGGGTTTCAAGTCCAAGCTGAGCCGCTGGGAACCAGACCGGTACCGTCACCGCTAGCTTGGCCGGGGCAAGGAACCCGGCTACAACCGCCAGGTGAGACGCACCAAAATCGTCTGCACGCTCGGACCCGCCAGCAACACGCAGGCGAAGATCAGCGAGCTCATCGAAGCCGGCATGAATTGCGTGCGGCTCAACTTCTCGCACGGCGATCACGAGTCGCACGCAAAGATGGCAAAGCTCGTCCGCCAGGCCGCGGCCGAGGCTCGGCGGCCGATGGCGATCTTGGCAGACATGCAGGGCCCCAAGATGCGCGTCGGAAAGTTCACCGAGGGCTCGATCGAGCTAGTGCCCGGCGCTCGATTCGCGCTCACCACCGAGGAGGTCGAGGGAACTTCAGACATCGTCTCGGTCACCCGCGAATCGCTGGGCGTCGTTCTGAAACCCGGCGACGCCATTGCGCTCGACGATGGTTTCATTCGGCTCCGGGTCGAGCGCTTCGAGGGCAACACCGTGCACACCATCGTCGAGGATGGCGGCACCCTTTCAAACAACAAGGGCCTGAACCTCCCGGGCGTCGCGATCACGGGACCGGCCCTCACCAGCAAGGACCGCGAAGACTTGGCCTTTGCGGTTTCCGTTCTCGATGCGGACTACATCGCCCTTTCGTTCGTGCGCTCCGCCGACGACGTGAGAGAGGCCAAGGCCCTGGCCGGAGATGTGCCCGTCATCGCGAAAATCGAGCGCCCCGAAGCGGTCGAGGTGCTTTGCGACATCGTCGATGCGGCCGACGGCATCATGATCGCCCGTGGAGACCTCGGCGTGGAGCTGGGCGCCGAGAAAGTGCCCATGGTTCAGAAGCGAATCATCCGCGAAACCAACGCGCGCGGTAAGATCGTGATCACCGCGACGCAGATGCTGGATTCGATGATTCGCAACCCGCGTCCAACGCGCGCCGAGGCCGCGGACGTCGCCAACGCGGTGATGGACGGAACCGATGCGGTCATGCTCAGCGGTGAAACGGCGGCAGGTCGCTACCCGGTGCAAGCCGTAAAGATGATGGACGCCATCATTCGAGAGGTCGAAGCGGACTACGTGGAAGATCTGGCGCGCCAATTCCAAGACCTCAAGAACGCCGACGAAGAAGACTGGTCGTTCTCGAACGCGGCAGCCCTCGCCGCAGCGGTCTTGACCAGCCACTTGCCTCTCAAGACCGTCGTGGTGTTCACCAAGGATGGCCGTTCGGCGGGCTTGCTCGCGGAGCATCGACCGCGTGCACCGATTTTGGCCATCACCAGCGAAGTGCGTGTCGCACGAAGGCTCGTGCTCGAATGGGGTGTGATCCCGCGAGTCGAAGTGCCCCCTGAATCGCTCGAAGAGGCACTTCGGATCGCGACCTCATTGCTCGTAAGAGAGAATCTTTGCCAACGCGGGGAGGCGTTCGCGATGGTGGTGGCCTGGCCCAGTTCGGGGCGCACCAACACAGTGAAGCTGCACCGTCTCTAGCCCCGCGCTCCGGGATGCACTAGATCGCGCCCATGGAAGAACTGCCGCAACAGATCGGCCGCTACCGCATCGACCGGCTCCTAGGCGCGGGCTCGATGGGCAACGTCTATCTGGCCCGCGATGCAGATCTCGACCGCCCCGTTGCGGTTAAGACCCTCCGCGATCTCGCGCTCGATGCGGATATGCGAGAGGTCTTCCTCGGCCGCTTCCAGAACGAGGCGCGAGCTGCGGCCCGCCTTCAACACCCTAATATCGTTCAGATTTTTGATGTGGGCGACGATCCCAAAGTCGGGCCCTACCTGGTCTTCGAGTACGTCCATGGGCACACCCTCAAGCAGGCACTCAACAAACGGGGCGCGCTGTCACGCGATGAGCTCCTCGACCTGGCCCAGCAGGTCGCGGACGCGCTTGCGACCGCCCACATCGCAGGCGTGATCCATCGAGACATCAAGCCCGAGAATCTGCTGATTACCGACAACGGCCAGGTGAAGCTCGCGGATTTCGGCATCGCCCGCATCCCGAACGCGGACCTCACCAAAGAGGGTCAGTTCCTCGGGACGCCTTGCTACGCGGCGCCGGAGACCTTGCGAAGCGGCGAGTACAGCGAACAGAGTGACTTGTTCTCGTTCGGTGCCGTCATCTATGAAGCAGCTTGCGGCGAGCGTGCGTTCCCTGGCGCCGAGGCGATGGCGGTGGCGCACAAGGTGATGAGCGTCGACCCGGTTCCACCGAGCGAAGCCAACCGCGCTGCCGCGATCCCATCCTCGCTCGACGCCGCCATCCTCCGAGCGCTCCGCAAGAACCCTGCCGACCGCTATGCAAGCGCGCGAACTTTCGTCTCGGCACTCAAGCAAGCCTACGACGGACGCCACCCAGCCAAGTCGAGGCGAAGAAGCAACACCCTTCCCCTGGCAATGACCCTGAGCCTAGGGCTCCTGCTAGCCCTCTGGATCGCAGTCGAAAACTGCAACCCCAAGGCCCCCGCCACCGACAGCAACACCGGCGCTGACGCTGGCGCGGGCATTGTCACCGCCACTGACGCTGGCGCTGCCACTGCCCCAGGAACCGACGCCGGCCCCGACGCTCTGTCTCCGCACGAACTCGAGGAGGCCGCCAAAGACGAGCTCGACAATGCGCGTGCCGCTCTGCAACGCGGTGACCTCAGCGAAGCCGCCGCCGCACTCGAGCGTGCGAACACCTTCGACCCGAACAACCCCGACATCGATGCTCTGCGGCAGCAAGTGCTCGGAGTACAGCCTGACGGCGGCTAGTTGAGCTTGTTGCTTTCGTCCCGGACCGGCTTCCAGCTGCACTCCCCGCCTCGGTTGCACCTGTGCATGTAAGTCAGCGTTCGGCCACAGCCGCTGACCCGCTTCTGCAGGGCCCCGTCATCGACGAACTCGATCAGCGATTCTTCGCAGTCGAGATCCACCGCCGCCGCACTGCGTATCTGCTGCGTAGCGGCGGACTCGTGTCCGCACCCCACAATGAGCGCCATGATGGCCGCAACTTGGACGACTTTGCTCCGCATCTCTCCGACCCCCGAAGCGGAGCATAGCGCAAGCCCCGGCCTCGCGCGCCTATAAGTCGATGCCAAGGCCCCGCAGGTCGCTTTCCGCTTGAGGAGCCCAGCCGCGATTGGCCTTCGGGCTTGCTGGGCTCGGGTGCAGGACGGTGCCGATCGCCGGCCCATCCTCGCCGAGCGCGGCGCGGGTGCGCTTGGTCGCCCACGCCCCTACGCCGACGACCAGCGCCGGCGAGAGGACCTCGACGGCGTCGCGTAGCGCGCGGTCGCACAGGGGCAAGAGCGCAGCCCGCTCCTCAGCCGGGAGCTTGTCGGGCGTTCGATTGCGCCCGGTCGATTCCATGAACAGCACCGGACAGTAGTTGAGCACGAAGAACCTCGAAAAAAAGCGCTCCGGCGTTCCAAACCGATCCTTGGCCCATCCCCAAAGACGGGAGCCGCTGACTTCGGAGCGCTCGCAGTCGAAGCCGAGTACCGGCCGTTTCGGATGCTCGTCCGCGGGGCGATCGACGGGCGCTTCGATGCCCATCCAGTCGCGCACGAAGCCCACATCTCCAAACGGCACACCCGTCTGGCCCATGCCAAACGGACCGGGGTTCATCCCGACTAGGACAACCTCTTTACGGCCGGAGCCGAAGCGATTCAGGTAGAGCTCGTGTGGGCGCTTCGCGTACTGCAGAGGGTTGTAGACGTGCGTGACCGGCGCGGCGAAGTCGAGCTTCGAAATCACGCGGCTCAGCGCGCGAGAGACTTTGACCAGCTCGCTCATCTCGCTCAGCAGAGATACCGCTCGCCGCCATCACAGAGGATGGTGACGACTCGCTGGCCCGTCTTCATGCGGCGCGACACCTCGAGCGCCGCATGGACGTTTGCACCCGCCGACGGGCCCTGCAGCAAGCCCTCTTCGCGCGCAAGACGCTTCGTCATGCGCTCGGCGGCGAGGTCGGTGACGGTGATCACCTCGTCGATCAGATCGGTGTCGAGCACAGGCGGAACAAAGCCGGCGCCAAGGCCCTGGATGCCGTGCAAGCCGGGCTTCCCACCCGAAAGCACGGCGCTTGCGCGTGGTTCGACCGCGATGAGTCGCAAGTCGGGATTGCGCTGTTTGAGCACACGGCCGACTCCGGTGAGTGTGCCGCCGGTGCCCACGCCAGCAACGAAGGCATCGACCTGACCGGCCGTTGCCTCCCAAATCTCTTCGGCGGTCGTCTTGGCGTGGATGTCCGGATTGGCGGGGTTTTCGAACTGGGCGCACATCATCGAGCCCGGCGTCGTCTTCAAGAGCCGCTCCGCCTGCTCGACCGCACCTGCCATGCCGTCCTCGGACGCCGTCAACACGACCTCGGCACCATAGGATTTGAGCAGATGACGGCGCGCCATGCTCATGTCTTCCGGCATCACGATCACGCAGCGGTACCCGCGCACGGCGCAGATCATCGCAAGGCTAATTCCGGTGTTGCCGCTGGTTGCTTCTATGACCGTCGAGCCCTCACGCAGCGCCCCCGATTCTTCGGCTGCCAGGACCATCGAAAGGGCGGGACGGTCTTTGACCGAACCGGCCACGTTGCTCGACTCGAGCTTTCCACAAAGCTCGGCGCCCTTGCCTTCGGTGATTCGCGCTAGGCGCACCAGAGGCGTATGGCCGATTAGGTCCAGCGCGCCGTCATAGATTCGTTCGGTCATGTGGCGGCTAGCATACCAGGCAGCGCTTAGATGTCATCGCCCGAAGAGCCAGATTCGTGGCGATCGTAGGCCTGGACGATTTGCTGAACCAGCGGGTGTCGAACGACATCGGCATGGGAGAAGTAGACGAACTCGATGCCCTGGATCTTCGAGAGCACTTTTTCGGCGTGCCGAAGCCCGCTGTGCGCTCCACCCGGGAGATCGATCTGCGTCACATCGCCGGTGATGACCGTCTTGGAGTCGAAGCCGAGCCGCGTCAGGAACATCTTCATCTGCTCGCGTGTCGTGTTTTGCGCCTCATCGAGAACGACGAAGCTGTCGTTGAGCGTCCGGCCGCGCATGAAGGCCAGGGGCGCAACCTCGATGGTGCCCCGCTCGATTAAGGCGCTGATGCGGCCTGGTTCCATCATGTCGTGCAAGGCGTCGTAGAGCGGTCGAAGGTAAGGGTTGATCTTCTCTGCGAGATCACCGGGAAGGAAGCCGAGCCGCTCGCCCGCTTCGACCGCCGGGCGCGTCAGGACGATCCGCTTGACCTGCCGTTCCTGCAGCGCGCGAATCGCCATCGCCATCGCCAGGTAGGTCTTGCCGGTGCCTGCGGGTCCGATGCCAAACACGATGTCGTGACTGCGAATGGCCTGTATGTAAGTCTGCTGCTTCACGCCCTTTGGGGAAACGATGCGGCGGCTAGAGGTCGTTAGCACGACATCGTCCAGAAGCGCGCGAAGCCGCATTTGCGGATGAGCTCGAAGTGTCCGCGCGGCACGAGCCATTTCAACGGCGCTGAGATCTCGGAACTGCAGGGCGTCGATCAGCTCGTGAAGCACCCGCTCCACCAGCTCGACGTCTCGATTGGGACCGTGCACGTGGATCGTCGAACCTCGCAGACCCATCGAAACGCCAAGCTCTGCTTCGAGCGTGCGCAAGTTCGAACCCCCGGGGCCGGTCAATTTGAGCAACAGGCTCCGATCGGCGACTTCAATGTCGGCGGCTACTTCGGTCCCGAGAGGGCCGCGCTGCGCAGTCGGTTCGATACTGGAAGTTTAGCCTGTCCGGCCAGGGGAGGCGAGCTGCAATACTAGCGCCAAACCAGGGCGTCCGGATCGCGCTCGACCGCCGATTCGAGGCGTTCGTGAGCAGCGAGAATCAGCGACCGGCTGGTGTCCCCATCGAGAGGATAGGACGAGAGGCCGACGGACATGTGCAAAAAGAAGAGCTCCTCGGGTTGCCGGATTCGGTTCGTCGCCAGATCAGACTGAAGCCTTCGAATGACCTCCACCACCGAGCGCGCGCTCGAGCCGTCGAAGCCCACCACGAAGGTGTCCTCGTCCCAGCGTCCTCGAACATCTTCTCGCCGAAACCTGCTGTAGATCAAGCGCCCCAAATAGGTCCGCAGGCGCCGCGCCTGAACGCGGTCGAGCCCATCGAGCCCGGTGGTCTGCATGAGACCAATCGAGTAGGTGCGTGCGTGACGCTGAGCGGACGAGAGGCCGAATTCGAGAGCGGCAACGGCTGCGGGTCGCGCAAGCAAGCCCGTCTGACTGCAACGCAACTGCTGGCGACGGAGCCTCGCCATTCGCTCCGCTTCACCGAGCAAGTGCATCAGCCAGCCCGACGATCGAATCAGGCTTTCACTGATCTCGCGTTCTTGCGCCAGCGGCGAGTCGTCGAAGCAGAGCAGAGCAAAATCCGAGTCCCAGGCGGACATGCGAATGATCGCCGGCACCTGCTTTCCGGTCACGCTCGACCCCAACAGAACCGCGTCCGGGCACTGCACGTCGATCTCGCGCAAGAGCTCATCGAGGCTGAGGTAGAGAAGGCAGTCGATCCCAGATTCCTCGAGGAGTCGCGCGGCCTCGGGATCGCGGAGAACCGCGACTCTGGGACGCGGCGTCATCGCTCGTTCGACCGCGGTGCTGAACGCGTGATGCAAGCGGACGAGCTCGATCGGGTGCGGCAGGAAGATATCGATGCCCAGCTGAGCCGCCAGAGCTCGCGTGTGTGGGTCGTCGTCCACCGAGAGTAAGATGACCGGCGCCTCGGCGCAGCCGTCCAGGCTGCGGAACAAGGGAAGGAATTCGGAGAGCGCTTCCCGATTCTGAAGCGGCCAGCCGACCAGGGCTGCCGTCGGCGGATTTCGGCCGGCGATCTTGAGTGCCTCCTCGACGCTCGAAACCGGCCTCAGGTGCACCAGCACCTCGTCGAGCGCGGAGCGCAGGTAGGCGATCATCGCGGGGTCGTCTTCGAGCACGAGCAAGGTCGGCACGAAATCCCTGGGAATCGGGCGGTGAAGGAAGAAGCTTGCCGCTGGCGTGACCGAGGGCGGAGCGGCCGCCATCGAAGGGATATCGTTGGGCCGGCCCGTGGCCGCTGCAGCATGTGCCCGCACCGAGTCGATCGACTCGAACACCGTCGGCCAGTCGAGGCGCCCCGACTTCTGAAGCTGCCGAAGCTCGAGCTCGATGCGGCCCGCCGCGTCCGAGACCTCGACGAAGCCATGAGTTTGAGCCGCCCCGTGGAGCTCGTGCGCCTGACGAAGCGCCTCCGACACGAAGCTGGGTCGCTCGGCTTCCGAATGCACGCGACGGATCGCACCGGTTAGATTGTCGGCAGCGATCGGGAGCAGGCTCACGTAGGACTCCCTGGCGTCTTCGGCGCCGGCGCGAGCCTGGGAAGGACCATCGGGGAAGAGGACCTCGTCCAAGGGATCGTCCTCGGAAACACCCGCAGCGCCGGGGACTGCGGCAACCTGCACCTTGCTCTGATGGGTCGAAACGACGCTCGCCACCGAGCGGGCAAAGCGATCCACCGACACGGGCTTGTGGAAGACCTTGGCCACGTCGAGCTCTTGGGTCAGGTGCCTGAAGGTCGGGAGGTCCCGATAGAAAGCCGACACGAAAATGATGGGCGTCTCGAATCCCTCCTGTCGGAGATCTTCGATCCAAGCGATCCCATTGGTGTCCGGCAACAGGCCGTCGACGACGAGCAGCGAGGGCGCTTCCTCTTCGATCAAGGCGCGGGCCACGCTGCCCTTGGTGGCGACTAGCACACGCAGACCCTGCGCCTCGAGCGCCGGGGTGACGCTCGCTCGAAACTGAGCGTCGTCGTCGAGAAGAAGGACGGTTGGAGGCACTTGGCCGCTAGTGTGCCACCGTTTGCAGCGCCCACAAAGCGATCAGGGGCTGCAGCTCACGATGCGCGCTGGTAGTCCGAACCCGCCTGCTCGAGGTATGCTCGAGCGACCGGATGGTCTGCACAGTGCGCGACCACGTTCTGCAGGTGCTCAAGCCCCTGGCCGTGGTCCCCGGTCTCGATTTCGATGACACCCAGGAGCGCGCGGGCGTCATGGTGCTCCGGGTCGAGCTGAAGGATGAGCGTCAATTCTTCGCGGGCCCCATGGGCATTGCCCCTGAGCCTCAGCAGCTTGGCCAGCTCGAGGCGGATGTCGTGGAACTTCGGACAAAGCCGCAGGGCGCGCCCAAACTCGTGCATCGCGTCCTCCGGACGGTCGAGGTCGAGATAGGCCCGGGCGAGCGAGCGGTGAAGATTGGCGACCTTGCCGCGGCGATAGGCGTCATTCGAAGAATCGGACTGGCGCTGAGCGCGCTCCAAGGTCCGTGCTCCCGAGCCGTATTCGCCAAGCTCATTGCAAGTCACCGTGAGGTTGAGGGCGGCCTCCAGGTAGCCGGAGTTGACCTCGAGCGCTTGCTGGAAGCACCAGCGCGCTTCGGGCAGCCGGCCGCCGAGGTGATAGATGACGCCCAGCCGATTGAACACGTCGGGATAACGAAGGCCCTGCTGCACGAGTTTCTCGTAGTAGGGCTGAGCAAGCGGGTACTCGGCGCGATCGTAGTGCTCGTTCGCGGCGTCTAGAATCTGTTGAGCCCAAGGAGCCATGGGCCCGAAGGTAGCGATCGGCCCGATCGCTGGCCAGAAATCCGCGTCCAGAGCGGTCAGCGGCTGATCAGCCGATCTTGCGGAGCAGGGTCTGTGCGCGCTTGGCCTCGTCGCTGCCTGGAAAGCGCTCGACGATTTCGGTGAAAGTCTGTCGGGCGGCTTCGACCTCTTCGGTCCTGAGGTAGACCTGCCCGAGCAGCAGCAGAGCCTGGGGCGCGACGTCGGCTCCGGGGTACGAGGTGAGCAAGCCCTTGAGCCTAGAGATGACGCCGCGATAGGCTTGTCGCTTGAGGTAGAAGCGGGCCACATAGAGCTCGTGGGCGGCGAGCAGGCTCATGCACTTGTCCATGAGCTTGTTGGCGTCGGGAACCCGCTGGTCGTCCGGGTAGTCCACGACGAAGCGGCGAAGCTGGATCAGCGCGTCGCGCGCGGCGCTCTGATCACGCTCGCTCGAAGGAGGCGTCATGAACCAGCCCCCGGGGATCTGATTGTAATAGGACTCCGCGATCCGAAAGCGCGCGTAGGGGATCTCTTTGTGAGAGGGGCGAACCCGTACGAACTGCCGATAGGTCTGGATCGCCTCTGGGTAAGCTTCGTTTTTGAACTGGCAATCGCCGATGCGAAGCTCCGCGAGCGCTGCGAAACGGCTATAGGGGAACTCTCGCCGAATCTCACGAAAAGTCGGCTCGGCCGAAAGGCAATCGCCGCGACGGAAATTCAGCAGCGCCTTCTCGTAGCCGCTGCGCGCGTCGTCCTCGTCGTCGAGAATGCTCTTGCCGGACTTCTGGAGACTACCCGAGCTGCCACTGCAGGCCGCCGCGAGCACGAGGACAGAGATCCAGAACAAGTTGTCGAGGCGCAACCTCATCGCGGGGGGAGGTAGCCTCTGCCCCCATCGGAAACAAGGCGACGGCCCGCCGGAGATTCGAAACAGCTCAGGCGCTTGCGATCTGGTTGTCGATGAAACGAGCCGGGTCGATCCCGAGCGTGGCGAGCGCGGCTTCCCAGCGCTCGTCGACGGGCGTGTCGAAGACGATCTCATAGTCGAGGTCTACGGGAATCCAGGAGCCTTGCTTCATCTCGCTCTCGAGTTGCCCTGCGCCCCAGCCTGCGTACCCGAGGATCATCGCGCAGGTGTCCGGCCCGTCGCCCCGGGCCAGCCGCTTCAGGAGCTCGAGGGATGCGCTGCAGGCGATGCGCGGGCTCACCGAGATCGTCTGACCGGTCGAAGGCTCTGGAACGCCTTCCGCGTCGTAGAGGATCCAACCAGACTCCGGAGAGACAGGCCCGCCCAGCAGGACCGGAGCGCTCACAGCGGCATCCGCCTTGCCGCTCACGCCGACTTCCTTGAAGACGTCTTCGATTTCGAGGTCGGTCAAGCGATTGACGACGAAGCCAAAAGAACCCTCATCGCCGTGATCGATCAGTAGCACCAGCGTATGATTGAAAAACGGGCACCGCATCGACGGTGCCGCGACAAGGAACCCCGGTGCAAGTGATGCCGACACAAGCGCAGAGTGCCACCAAATCCAAAGCGCGGCGAGTTCAAACTCCGGGAGCACCGAAATGAGCAAGGTGCGGGCCCTATTGCGCACCGGCGCCTTCGTCGGTTTCTCCGCGGGGATTCTGGCAGCCTACGAAACCCGGCGGGCGATGACCTCTGAGTCCGGGCAGGAGGCGCTCGCCAATCGGTACCGCCAGCGATTGACCGACGGCCTTCTGCGGGTCTTCGGCGCGGAGCTCCTGCTCGGCGGTCAGCGCAGGCATCTCGGCGGGGCCCTGGTCGTCGCCAATCACCAAAGCGCCCTCGACATCGGAGTGATGCTCTCTGTCTTTCAAGGTGTCTTGGTGAGCCGGCACGACGTGGCGGATTGGCCGCTACTAGGCCGATTGGCGAAGCACGGCGATACGATCTTCGTCGATCGCGAAGACCGTCGCAGCGGCGCCGTCGCGCTTCGCGAGATTCGTCGTCGCGCAAAAGAAGGACGCACCGTCGTCGCCTTTCCGGAAGGCGGAACCTTTCCTGGGGATTCGGTGCACGAGTTCCACCCTGGTGCCTTCGCGGCGGTTCGCTCACTCGACGTTCCGATCATTCCCGTCGGACTCGCCTACTCACCCGCGATTCCCTACCAACGGGAGTCGTTCGGCAAGCACATCGCCAAGATCGCCGCCCGTCCGAGCACTCGAATCGCAGTCCAGCTGGGCGAGCCCCTTTCGTCTGGGCTCGATGCTCGCGCCGCTGCCAGCCTCGCCCGGACCGAAGTCGAAGCGCTGGTCCTCGACGCTCGGCGGGCCCTCGAGGGCGATCGCCGCTGAATTCGCTGGGCCCAGCTGGCCATGCTGTCGCCTTCTAGGCTCCAGGCCCGCTCTTCGCTACGATCCGATCTCTTCAAGCCCAGGTGTCCCTTCCGGCCAAGCCCATGGTTCGTCTCATCCGCCAATCGAAAGAGCCAGCAGCCAAGCGCGATGAACGCGTCTGGGAGTTCCTGCCCAGCGCCTTGTGGGATTTGAATTTCCGCGGTCCTCTCGATTGGATCGAAGCGCAGGGCTGTCGTGACGCCGACGAGTTCAAGCATCTAGTGCGACGCAATCCCGATGCGCTCGGAGAGTGCCTAGAGCGAATACGGATTCACCGGGTGAGCGCCGGCGCAGTCTCGCTGGTTGGCGCAGCGAGCGAGGAGGAGTGCATTCGTCGCTCTCGAGAGCTCTTGACCGCGGAGTCCAAGGCAGATTTCCTGCGCATCCTGATGGCTGCCTTCCGCAACGAGCGCGACGTCCATCTCGAAACCGCAATCATGACCTGCTCACGTGAGTCGAGAGACGTCCGCGCGCACTGGCGGTTCGTCGATGGCGAAAACGGTCGCTTCGATCGCGCCATCGTCTTCGTGACCGACATGGGCGCCGAGCACGAGCTTCAACAACGGCTCTTGTTGGCCGAACGCATGTCGGCGATCGGGACGCTCACCGCGAGCATCATTCACGAAATCAAAAACCCGCTCACCTTCGTTTGGAACCACTTGCGCTCGCTTCGGGATTCGGGCGAACCGCTTTCTCCCGAAGCTTCCGAGCTGGTCCGCGAGGCCTATGAGGGTTCGGAGCGAATTCGCGTAATTGCCAATGGAATTACCGCTTTGTCGCACGGAACGGACGGGGCCGACGGGGCGGAGGTCGAGACGGTCAACCTGAAGCAGGTGCTCGATTCAGCGATCCGGATGGCGGAGCCCGAAATACAGCACAGGGCTAAGGTCGTTCGCGAGTACGAAGAAGGCAACCTGTACATCCGAGGCTCCAGGACGCGCATCGGTCAGGTGTTCCTGAATCTGATCGTCAATGCCGCGCAGGCGATCGACCCGGGGGACCGAACACAGAACGCGATCACGGTCCGTGCGAGGAGCACCGAAACCGATCGGATTTGCATCGAGGTGCAGGACACCGGGCCCGGGATTTCTTCCCAAATGCTGCGCCGAATCTTCGACCCCTTCGTGACGACAAAACCCGCGGGACGCGGAACCGGCCTTGGGCTCTCGATCTGCCGGCGTATCGTACATTCACTCGAAGGCACGATCGAGATTCAAAGCCACCCCGGACAAGGCACCGTCGCTCGCGTTGTCTTGCCAAAAGCGCCGCGGCCGAGACGCCCTTTATCGATTCCGCCAACCTCGATGAGCGCCGTCCAGCGCGCGACGCGGGGCAAGTTGTCGCTTCTGGTCGTCGACGACGAGCCGGTGATCGCGCGGCTCATTCAGAAAGCACTGGTCAAACACGAGGTGACCACTGCTCACGACGGCCGCGAAGCGGTCGCCTTGATGGGACAGCACGCCTACGACGTGATCCTTTGCGACCTGATCATGCCGGAGATGACGGGCATGGACGTCTATCGGGCAGCCCTGCAAAGGGCGACGCCAGTCCACGATCGCATCGTTTTCATGACTGGCGGCGCCTTCACGCAGCGCGCTCGGGACTTCCTTCAGAGCGTTCCAAACCTGCGAATTGAAAAGCCTTTTGATCTAACGCACCTCGAGCGCACGATTTACGAAGCCGCCGACATCGTCGATCCTCGATGAACAAGAAGCGAATGCTGGTGGTCGGTCTCGACTGTGCCGCGCCTCGCCTGGTGTTCGAGCGCTACCGCGACGCGATGCCGAACCTGTCTGCTCTCATGGAGCGGGGGACATGGGGAAACCTGCGTAGCTCAGAGCCCCCGATCACCGTGCCGGCATGGACCTGCATGCTCTCCGGTCGCGACGCCGGCGAGCTGGGCTTGTACGGGTTCCGAAATCGCGTCCCTGGCGAGACGCGCCTGAGCCTGGCCGACGGGCGCGACGTTCGTGTGAAGCGCGTCTGGGATTGGCTCGGTGAGCAGGGCTATCGGGTCGCCCCAGTCTTCGTGCCACTAACCTCGCCTCCCAGAGCAGTCCACGGGCAGATGATCTCAGGATTCATGTGGCCGGGCGGTGATGCCCCCTGGTGCTTTCCGCGTGAGCTCGAAACCGAATTGACCGAGCGCTTCGGCCCGTACCGCGCGGACGTCGAAGACTTTCGCTCAGACGATCTCGACCGCATCTACCGCGACATCGTCGCGATGACCGAACAGCACTTCGAAATCGCGGAGCAGATCTGGCAAGAAAAGAAGCCCGACTTCATGATGCTGGTCGAGATTGGAGTCGATCGTTTTCACCATGCGTTCTGGCGCCACATCGACCCCGAGCACCCGCGCCACGAAGTGCACAACCCCTGGAAGAACCTAGGTCGCGAATATTACCAGCTCCTGGATACTCGAATCGGAAAGCTCTGCGCCTCGGTCGACGGCGACACGATCACAATGGTGGTCAGCGACCACGGAGCGCGCGCGATGCACGGAGGATTCTGCATCAACGACTGGCTCATCGCGAAGGGATACCTGACGCTTCGAGAGCCACCATCCAGCCCGGTTGCTCTCGACCATTCTCTGGTCGATTGGTCGCGCACGACGGCCTGGGCCGAAGGCGGCTACTACGCCAGGGTCTTTCTCAATGTCCAAGGGCGCGAGCCCAACGGCGTCATTGTGCCGGAACGGGTCCGCAGCGTTCGCGACGAGCTGCGCAGAGAGCTCCAGGACGCGCGAAACGACGAAGGCCAGCGTGTCCCAGTGCTGGTGAGAGCCCCCGAAGAATACTACCAGCAAGCCCGAGGCTTCCCCCCGGACCTGATGGTCTACTTCGACGACCTGAAGCTACGCGCGGTCGGCTCGGTCGGAGCGGGGCGCATCGTAGTCGAGGAAAACGACACCGGCCCCGACGGCTGCAACCACGATTGGAACGGCATCTTCATCATGGCAGGAGGCGACACGCCGGCCCGAGGATACATCGAGGGAGCGGAGATCTACGACGTGACCCCAACAATTCTGGGCGCGTTCGGAGTGCCGCGGCCGCCGGGGATTCTGGGGAGGGACTGGACGGTTTGAGGGGGCGGGGACCGTGGCCGTGGGGCCGTGGCCGTAGGACCGTGGCCGTGGCCGTAGGACCGTGGCCGTGGCCGTGGCCGTGGCGGTAGGGCCGTGGCCGTGGG
>Ga0316201_10001721_pt1 | contig 15020 bp, 14 predicted proteins | sample CS6wburrow_MG_FD_204516 | JGI IMG/M metagenome (GOLD analysis project Ga0316201, IMG submission 204516) | Coastal sediment microbial communities from Delaware Bay, Delaware, United States - CS-6 worm burrow | ecosystem: Environmental > Aquatic > Marine > Coastal > Sediment | place: USA... | reverse complement strand
GTCTCCATAACCCTATCATAATCTGCCCTGGAAGTTGTTTTAACTTTTGCAATCAGGGCCCCGTCTACGGGGGAATAAGAATCGATGGTTTCACCAGATGCAAAGAATTTGGAGCCCGTAGAAGTTCCTTCATTGATCTCTTTTATTCCCAACGCTTGTAGCGCTTTTTGTATCCCGGTATCAACAGCAGTTGTGATCATTTTATAACTTTTTTATTGATGGTTGTTATATTTTCCACAAAGCTACGAATAATTCGATCTTTTCTTAGCTTGTTTTAACAAATCCCTTCGCAGGAATTCCTCAACGTATATGAAGCAGAATGAGCGCAATAAGTGCAGGGAGCGCCTGTACAAAAAATATCTTTTTTGAAATGGAATAGGCCCCGTAACATCCTGCAATAAGAACACAACTTAAAAAGAAGACAGCAATGTAAAATCTCCAATGGGGATCCTCAATAAAAAAGGTCCATAAGAGTCCGGCCGCCAGAAACCCATTATACAATCCTTGATTCGCAGCCATGGCTTTAGTGGGTTCAAAAAGATCGGGATGAAAATTGCGGAAGACCTTTCTCGCCCTGGTTGTCCAGGCAAACATTTCGAGCCATAAGAAATAAAGGTGCAAGATGATGATAATACCTATAAGGATATCAGTGATAAAATTCATAAAAAATGCAGTTATTGATCGCTTTAATTAAACCTTCCGGTGATTCATCAATTCCTTTCTGCGATATATCGGGGGTCTACCTCCATGACTGTACCACAGGTATCGCAGGTTCGCAGTGCTTCGGAGCCATAAAAATGTTCAAAATGTTTTAAAAAGTCTTTTTCAATGTCTTCGAGGGTAAAGTAAGCTTCGTACAATTTGTGGTTGCAAGTATCGCAAAACCACAACAACCCGTCCTTTGCATCCAGATCGGCCCGTTTACGTTCTATCACCAATCCAACAGAACCTTCATGTCTAACAGGCGAATGGGGCACTTTGGCCGGATGCAGATACATATCCCCGGGCCCTAATTTAAACGTTTTTTTCTGACCATCTTCCTGGATATGAACCTCAATATTCCCCTCTATCTGATAAAATAGTTCTTCCGTTTCATTATAATGATAGTCTTTCCTGGCATTGGGCCCGGCAACGATCATGACAATATAATCTCCTGCCTCTTTGTAGAGGTTTTTATTTCCAACTGGGGGTTTCAAGGTATCTCTGTTCTCCTTGATCCATTGATGGAGATTAAAAGGGGGTTTTATAGCCATGGTAAAAGGTCTTGATATTACCATAAAGAAATGGCAATTTGGTTGTACTATCAAAAATAAGAAAAGAAAATGGCTTTATACAGGCCTATTTATAGAAGAGTTGTGTATAAAAAAAGGTACCGTTACTATCTTTTTTTACACTGATCGCCGTATGGGTAAAATCGGCTTCCATGGTATCTTTATGATTGGGGCTATCTAACCAGCCTTGGAAGGTTTTAGCTGCTGTGGGGTAATCCTTGGCCACATTTTCAGCTACTTGTTTGGCATTTGTTTTTGCCGCCAGACTGGAAGCCCGTGCACTAAAATTATCATGGCTAAGATCTCCTTTGGCGATCATATAATCGGTATGCAGATTTGCTTGTTCGTAGGCCTGTATACTGAACTCCAGGGAAGGTAACCCAAGGGAACTTCTGTGTACATTTACGATGCCTAGTAATTCTTGTTCTACCTCAACCGCATTCACCGAAACAGGATACACCGCATCAGTAACAGACTCTTTATTACAGGAGGCTACCAACAATACAAATACCACCAAGAATGCAGAATGCAGTCTTATTTTCATATAGTGTTTTACTTGCAAGTAGGTAGAGAAGAATGGGGAAGTTCTCGTATCTCCTTAATTCTAAAAAGAACTAAGTGTGGTAAAATACTAAAATCAACTTAATACAGGGGTAAATAGCAAAATTTATTCGACGAAATACACATTATGTAAGAATTAACGTACAGTCGAAGTCTTTTAATAGATTGCACTAAATCGCATGGGGGTATAACCTACTCTTGCTCAGCAGCATCTTCCTGAACAATTACCTTGCTAAAAACAAGCGCCCCTATATCCTTTATAGGTTCGTATAAGAAAGAATTCGACTTCGAATCCTCATTGATAAATTTTACACTCCTATTAATGCTGTCAAAAAATATAAGAAACGCCCCAAGGATAATAGCAACCTTAAGCATACCAAAAATTCCCCCTGCAATTTTATTTATAAAACCTAACATTGCAAATTCGGCTATTTTAGTCAGTAATCTGCCGGCCAGGATCACCAGGATTACAATGGTAAAAAAAGTAACAAGAAATGAAATAAGGCTTATATAACGTTCATTCCATTCCATTTTAGCAGCGAGATAATCCCCGATGATATACGAAAAATGAATGGCCCCATACAAACCCCCGATGAGTGCAATTATGGAAGCTAACTCTACAAAAAGACCGTTTTGTATTCCTTTAAAAAAGCCGTAAAGTAGTAACAATCCCAGTACAATGTCTATAAAACTCAAAGCACGGTGTTTTATACAAATATAAGACATTGATTTGTACCTTTGATCCCATAATCATGAGAGCCTCACGTCAAATCAATTTAGAAGTAAGATAAACATTTATGTCTAGAGATACAGAACTAAAGGAACGATGGTCTGTTTTGGTAGAAAAGCTGTCGGCACAGTTTTCAGATGGGGATCCGTTAGAATTGGATGCGATCATCTATTTGGTTGGGGTACAGGAACTCGGACAATATCATAAAACCTACAAAAAGGACGAAAAGATCAATTTGATGCACATCGCGGTCTGCCGACTTTTGGAGCCCTATGGATATTATGAATTTGAGTATTTTGATGAGGAAGGCTGGCCCCATTACCGCATCAAAGAGCATTTACCCATACTCAAAGCAGGGGAACAGTCGGTATTAATGAAAGAAGCACTGGTGGAGTATTTTTTGGAAAAAGACTTTATCCAATGAAAGAATTAAAACCTTATTACGCGGTCATATTTACAACCATCAGGACAAATGTCGGAAGTGGATATGAGCAAATGGCAAAGGAAATGGAAGCTTTGGCCTCAGAGCAACCGGGCTTTCTGGGATTTGAGACGGCACGAAATGAATTAGGGATTTCGGTAAGTTATTGGCAGGAATTGGAGGACATTGTACGGTGGAAGAATAATGCCTCCCATTTAATTGCTCAAAAAAAGGGAAAGGAAAAATGGTATCAATGGTACAAGCTCCGTATCTGCAAGGTAGAACGGGAATACGAATTCCATAAAGGATAAGGCCGCAGAAAGCCATTTAAAATTCTTTCAATGAAAAAAGACCTTAAATTCTCCAATCTCCAACGCGAACAAGCCATCCAAAAAATTACCCAGGAGGAGTTAGACCTGGTGGTTATTGGAGGCGGCATCACAGGCGGTGGGATTGCCCTGGACGCAGCTTCAAGGGGATTGAAAGTAGTATTGCTCGAAAAGGCCGATTTTGCCTCCGGGACCAGCAGTAAATCTACCAAACTCATACATGGTGGATTGCGTTATCTAAAACAATTCGATTTTTGGCTGGTAAAGGAAGTAGGCTCCGAACGCGCTATTGTACATAAGCTGGCACCTCACCTGGTGCTTCCTGAGAAGATGCTCTTGCCTTTGATAGAAGGTGGTTCGTACGGCAAATGGCTCACTTCGGTAGGCCTCAAAGTATACGATATCCTGGCACAGGTTTCGGGGGACGATAAACGAAAAATGCTCGAGAAAAAGGAGGCACTGGCACTTGAACCCTTGTTGCCGAAGAAAAATTTAAAAGGAGCAGGGTACTATGCCGAATACCGTACCGACGATGCCCGATTAACGATAGAAAATATAAAAACAAGCCTCCATTATGGGGCACACGCCTTGAATTATGCCGAGGTTACTGATTTTGTTTATAAGGATGAAAGGGTTAACGGGGTTCAGGTAAAGGACCATATTTCCGGAAAGAGCTTTGAGATTCACTCTAAATATGTGATCAGTGCAGCGGGTCCCTGGGTAGATGAACTGCGCAGTATTAATGATTCAAAGAAAGGCAAGCGCTTGCATCTCACCAAAGGCGTTCACCTGGTGTTCCCTCATAAAAAGTTACCGGTTAAACAATCGGTCTATTTCGATGTTCCCGATGGTCGTATGATATTTGCCATTCCAAGAGGAAAGATCACTTATGTTGGCACAACAGATACCAATTACAACCTGGATAAAGATCAGGTAACTACCGATCTGGCCGATGCGATCTACCTTATTTCAGCCGTAAACAATATGTTTCCCAGTATATCCCTGGAGATGGACGATATTGAATCTTCCTGGGCAGGGTTGCGCCCTCTCATTTACGAAGAAGGGAAGTCGGCTTCTGAATTGTCGCGTAAAGATGAAATATTTACCTCGGAGTCCGGATTGATCAGCATTGCCGGGGGCAAACTTACAGGGTATCGCAAGATGGCAGAACGGGTCGTAAACAGGGTCGCAAAGAAATTGGAGGAAGACTATGAGGTCGATGTCCCCGAGTGTACAACCGATACAATTCCCTTGTGCGGCAATGATTTTAAGAAGTTTAAGGATGTGGAAAAATATATTGCAGGGGTATATCGAAAAATAAAAACAGACGGTTTGTCTAAATACGATGCCTGGTATTTGGTCACCAATTATGGCAAGCAAACGGAGACCGTATTAGATCTGTATAGCAAGGTAAAAGGGAAGAATGCTACAGAACGTATGGCCATTGCCGAATTGCAATATGGAGTAGCGTATGAAATGATTCAGAATCCCATGGACTTTTTTATTAGAAGAACCGGGCGACTTTATTTTGACATCCATAGCGTTCGGAATCTGATGGACGTTGTTCTAAGTGAGTTTAAAGTATTGTTTAAGGCAGATGATGAAAAGATCCGGGAATGGAAAGAGATACTGGAATTGGAAATCGAATCTCACTCCAATTTCTCCCTGGATAGGATTTATCCATAGTATACGTTAGAAGGTTTTAATCTAGGAGATCCGTAAGGGCTTTAAAAGTTCTTTTGGCGTTTTCTCCTTCGTAAAGGACGGCATGTACTGCATCTATAATGGGCGTTTGCACCTTCTTCTTAAAAGTGCTTTTAAGGGCATAGGCACTTTTCGCAGCATAGTAGCCCTCTGCCACCATGTTCATTTCCATCATGGCGCTCTTAACCGTATACCCCTTGCCTATCATATTCCCAAACATCCGGTTTCGACTAAAAGTAGAATACCCGGTTACCAATAAGTCACCCAGATAAGCCGAATTATTAATATTTCGTTTCATTTTATGTACCTGCCCTATATACCGTTTCATTTCACGGATGGCATTGCTCATAAGCACACTTTGAAAATTATCGCCATAGCCAAGACCGTGGGCTATCCCTGCTGCAAGGGCATAAATATTCTTAAGCATGGCTGCATACTCGGTTCCAATAATGTCGTCCGATATTTTTGTTTTGATATACTCACTGCTGAGGTATTTGGCCACCAACTTCGCCTTTTTATTGTCGGCGCATGCTATGGTGAGATAGGACAAACGCTCTAATGCCACCTCTTCGGCATGGCATGGACCAGTGATGACGCCAATATTTTCTATGGGGCTTTGATATTTGTCATGGAAATGTTCCCCTACAATTTTACCGGTCTCCGGAACAATACCCTTGATAGCAGAAAAAATTATTTTATCGGACAAGGGTACTGAAAGTTTTTGCAATTCACTTTCCAAAAATGCTGAGGGAATGGCAAAAATTAAAACCTTGGCTTTACTTACCGCATCGTCTATGGAATCGGTAAGGGTTAACTGCTCCAAGTTAAACTCTACTGAGGTGAGGTAATTGGGGTTGTGTTTTTCTTTCTTGATAAAAGCAATGGCTTCTGAGCTCCTCATGTACCAAATTACATTAGACAGGTTTTCAGTAAGCATTTTTACCAGGGCTGTGGCCCAGCTCCCGCCTCCCAATACAGCAAATTGAACTTCTTTATTCATTGAGTCATCTTAACACTTCAAATGTAATTAAAATCAGCAATCTATTAAATAATTGATATTCAACAATATACAACTAATGGCATGATGCTTGTTTTAGTTGAAACAGGAACCACAAAATGGACAGCCATGAGAAAATTAAAATTACTTTGTATCGGAACTTTCCTGGGACTATTGGCAACAAGCTGTTATACCGAAGTTATATTAGAAGATGTATTTGTAGAGGATACGCGAATCAATACGGACCAGATTCTCCAATCTTATGATCTGTGGTATGTAGACATCAATGAAACTGAGGGAGGTGGTGAAGTGCCATTCATGCAACGGGCCTTTACCATTTCTTTTAAGAATGGGATATTCTATGCCAATAATAATATAACAGGAATTGGCAAAACTGGAAATGGCCTGGGGATCCCAGTGGGATACTACGATGCCGGAGGCACAATCCTGGAGGTAGACCACGACGTCGATGGCCTTTGGTACCTGGAAGTTTTTGTGGTAAATAATAATACCCTTGAAGTATATGACCCTAGGTCCGATACATCTTACTTTGTTAATGGATACCAACGCAGCAACTTCGATTATGACCGTTTGTTTTATGAAAACATTGAATTTCTTTTACAGGAATACCAGGCATGGGAGAAAGTAACGGTCAGTGAAACGGGAGCGTTGAACGATTTTGATGACGAGAATTTCTTACAGTTCTATGAAGGAAATCAGGGTACATATTTCAGGTCGTCCATTGATGCACCAGGAACTTCGTTAAACAGTTTACAATGGGATTATGAAGGATTTTATGAGGTATACGACGTACAAAACGATGAAACGCTTAAAACTTTAACACTGGACTACGACTTTATGGGCAATGATTATTTTGAATTATACGTTATTAATGACAGAACCATTGAATTGTATCATCCTGCTAGTGGAACGGTATACGAATTTCAAGGCAGGGGATACATAGAGTTCTTAAAGTCCGGAACTACACAGGCTGCCAAGAAGCGTGTAAAAACAAAAAATCCGACAATGAACGTGGTTCGAAAGAGAAAATAAGAACCATTTGTGGTTCACAGAGCATAGACAATAATTTTTTTTGGTTGGTTATTTAGTTGAAAACCGCTCCATCTTTGATAGATGGGGCGGTTTTTTTGTCCATTGAATGTAGAGAGTGTCTTTTGAACGGGTATTTCACAGACCCAATCCCAAAATTTTGTAAATTAATACGAACTTATTTGGTATAAATTAATTGAACATGGGATCCAAGTACAACATAGAAATGGGAAATAAGGGGCATAAAGACATTCCTGGCAACCCTTCAACAGCCACTAGTAGTAAAATAAAATTGAATGATCGTTCAAACGGAAGACCATTGCGAATTCTTAGTGAGGAAGATTGGGCATTTTGGATCCATAATGGATATATCGTCGTAAAAAATGCGGTCTCCAGAGAGCAGGCAAAAGCTACTGCAGATTTTTTATGGGAGTTTGACGAGAAAGACCCCAATAACCCTGAAACTTGGTATGCACCCCCAAGGGCAGAAATGCAGATGAAAGAGCTAACAGGAACCGGGATGGTAGAAGTATACAATCATCAGCTCCTCTGGAATAATCGTCAGACACAAAGAGTATACGATGCTTTTGTGGATGTATGGGGGACCGAAAAATTATGGGTCACTATTGACCGGGCCAACCTCAATTTCCCGCAGCGCCCGGGTTTTGAAAAGAAAGGCTTTATCCATTGGGATTACGATCCTGAGACCAAACCTCAGAATGTTCAGGGCGTATTGGCCCTTGCAGATCAGACCGATGAGCATATGGGAGGATTTCAGTGCATTCCATGGTTGTATCGCAATTATGATACATGGAAATTGAAACAACCCAAAGATCGCGATCGTTTTCAACCAGATATTTCAGAATTGGAAGACAAAATTGTAAAAGTTAAGATGGAAGCAGGAGACCTGCTGATTTTTAACAGTACAGAACCCCATGGGATCCGTCCAAACCGATCCAAGGACAAAGTGCGGATAGCACAATATATTTCGATGATGCCGGCAGAAGAAGATAATGAGGAATTGCGGCAATGGCGCGTAAATTCATGGAAGAACAGGGTAGCACCCGAAGGGTATGCATTTCCGGGAGATCCAAGGAACTGGGAACAGACCAAATATGATAGGGCCAGATTATCAGTATTGGGAGAAAAATTATTAGGCCTTATAAAATGGTAAGTTTGTTATAAACCAACCCAGCTAAAACCATGTTTAATTCACTTGGACTTTGGGATGTTGCCATCATCCTGATTTATTTTCTTATTATACTTTGGATTGCCCGTTGGGCGTCGCGTGATAAATCCGGTTCAGGAGATGCCGCCGATTACTTCTTGGCAGGGAAAGATCAGGGATGGTTTGTGGTTGGGGCCTCTTTATTTGCATCAAATATTGGATCCGAGATCATTCTGGGGGTTTCAGGTGCCGGGGCAAGGGCAAACATGCCCATGGCTAATTTTGAGATCCTGGCTTCCCTGGTGCTTATTTTACTGGGATGGGTATTTGTCCCATTCTATTTACGAACCGGCGTCTACACCATGCCTGAATTTTTGGAAAAACGGTATTCAAAAGCCTGCAGGAACTATCTCTCCGTAGTTTCCATCCTGGCTTATGTAATTACCAAAATATCACTGATCATATTTGCCGGTGCCCTGGTTTTTGAGACCATGGGAATCTCATTTTGGACTGGGGCTATCATTACTGTACTGGCTACAGGATTTTATACTATGTTGGGCGGATTAAAGGCTGTAATTTATACCGATATGGTCCAGGCCTTTATTCTATTATTTGGAACCATTGCAGTAACCTGGTTTGGGTTGAACCAACTCGGTGGCTGGGATGGAATGATAGAAACACTCACCCTGGCCTCAGAACAACCCGGCAACCCTCCTGTAGAACGTTTTTTTAATCTCTGGCGGCCAATAGGAGACAGTGAGTATCCATGGACAGGTATGTTATTCGGGGCACCTATTTTAGGTATCTGGTATTGGTGTACAGACCAGTATATTGTGCAACGTACCTTATCTGCTAAAGATGTCAGTAATGCAAGAAAAGGTGCTTTGTTTGCAGGGTATTTAAAATTACTGCCGGTTTTTATATTCTTTATACCGGGTGTCATTGCCTATGCCTTATTACAAAAAGGGGAATTAAGTTTCGCTATGGATAATGCCGATCAGGCTTTGCCGGCCATGATTACGAGCTTTCTGCCAATGGGTCTTAAGGGGCTGGCAATAGCCGGTTTGTTGGCTGCCTTGATGAGTTCGCTATCCTCGGCATTTAATTCTAGTTCTACCCTTCTTACGATCGATTTTTATAAACAGTACCGGCCTAATGCTTCTGAAAAAAGTCTTGTGCGTTTTGGTCAGTGGGCTACCCTTGTCCTGGTCATTATAAGTTTAGGATGGATCCCTTTTATGAAAACACTAATGGGAGGGGGCATCTTTCATTATTTACAGAGCATACAAGCCTATATTTCCCCTCCAATTGCTGCCGTCTTCTTGTTTGGCCTGGTTTACAAATGGATCAATGCTAAGGGAGCTATTGTGGCATTATGGACGGGTTTTATCTTTGGAATTTTCAGATTGGTTACCGAATTTTTAAGCAAAGAGGGAATGATTATAGTTAGTCAGGACTCTATGCTGGGGATGTTGTTAGAGATCAACTTTTTGCATTTTGCAGTAATCCTATTTGTATTCTCCACAGCGGTTCTTATGATTGTAAGCAAAACAGGATATCCGCAACCAGCTGAAGTACTGAAAACGGTTACTTTTCAACGAAAACCTAAAGGAACCAGCTATAAATGGTCTTCTGATAAGACTTTGACCGTTGTTCTAATAGCCCTTGTACTTGCACTTTGGTGGATATTTAGTTCCTGGGGAATTGCATAAGTCCCATTTTTTTATGTTTTGAAGCTACGACTAAGTAAATAGCGTTATTTTTGCGCCCTTAAATACGAAGGGATTTGAAGAAGTATCTCAATTTATTCGATTTTTCTCAGGAAGTTAATTACAAAACCGAGATCCTGTCAGGGATAACCGTGGCTCTGGCCCTGGTCCCTGAGGCAATTGCTTTCGCACTTATTGCAGGACTTTCACCGCTAACCGGATTATACGCAGCCTTTGTAATGGGGTTGGTAACCTCTATCTTCGGAGGCCGACCCGGGATGATCTCCGGGGCTACCGGAGCCGTTGCCGTAGTTATTGTGACCCTCGCCCAGCAGCATGGAGTAGAATATGTTTTTGCTGCTGTAGTACTGGCCGGAATATTACAAGTCATCACAGGGATGTTACGACTCGGGAAATTGATGCGCCTGGTACCTCACCCTGTAATTTTCGGATTTGTTAATGGCCTTGCGATCATCATCTTTCTTTCACAGGTAGATCAATTCAAGGCTGCGGATGGCAGCTGGCTAAGCGGAAACACTTTGTTGCTTTTTTCAGGACTGGTACTCCTTACCATGCTGGTCATTTGGGGCTTACCCAAAATAAGCAAGGCGGTACCGGCATCTTTGGTAGCCATATTACTGGTCTTTGGACTGGTCCTGTTTTTTGGGATCGATACCCGTACCATTGGGGATATTGCCTCTATAAAAGGCGGTTTCCCGCCCTTTCATTTACCCATGGTACCATTAACCGTGGAGACCTTGCAGATCATTTTCCCTTATGCGGCTATTGTGGCCGGGGTAGGCCTTATTGAAAGCTTATTGACACTCAATATTGTGGACGAGATCACTGAAACCAGAGGACGCAGCAACAGAGAAGCGGTGGCCCAGGGCACCGCGAATATCCTTTCCGGTGTATTTTCCGGGATGGGAGGTTGTGCCATGATAGGTCAGAGTTTGATCAATACCTCCAATGGCGCCCGGGCACGGCTATCGGGTATTGTGGCAGCTTTGATGCTGCTTGTATTTATCATGTTTGGCGCCGACCTGATTGAACAGGTACCCATGGCGGCCTTAACGGGACTCATGATCATGGTGGCCCTGGGAACCTTTGAATGGGCCAGTTTGCGAACATTTCGAAGAATGCCTAAGTCCGATGTGTTGGTGATGATTCTGGTAACCCTGGTGACCGTTTTTCTACACAACCTGGCACTGGCAGTTTTGGTTGGCGTTATCATTGCAGCACTGGTCTTTGCATGGGACAATGCAAAACGAATCCGGGCGAGGAAGTATATAGATGATGATGGGGTAAAACACTACGAGATCTACGGGCCCTTGTTCTTTGGATCTGTTACGCTGTTCAATGAAAAGTTCGATGTGCTCAATGATCCGGATGAGGTCATCATCGACTTTCAGGAAAGTCGGGTGGTAGACATGTCGGCAATTGAAGCCTTGAATAAAATCACGGAGCGCTACCAGAAGGTGGGCAAGCGGGTGCACCTAAAACACCTGAGTCGTGACTGTAAACGGCTTTTGAAAAATGCCGATGAAATCATCGAAGTAAATGTCCTCGAAGACCCTACCTACAAAGTACTAGTAGATAAGATATAGGACTCAGGCCTTTTTTAATTCTTTAATTTATAGATAAACGCCTGATATGGCTCCAGGGATAGCACCCTATCCTTCAGAAAAACATTCTGGTAATTATTGATTAGTAATACCTCAAGTTCATTTTTCACCGGGATCTCTAGAGTGGCTACTTCTGGGGAAAAATTGAGCATCACCAGCATTTTTTCACCATCTAGTTCCCTGGTATAGGCGTAGATTTGATCGTGGTCTGGCAATAGCAAGGTGTACTTTCCGTAGACAAAAACAAGATGGTCCTTTCTTAGTTGCACCATTTTTCTAAAGTGGTTCAAACAACTTTCTGGATCTTCATTTTCAACGGCTACATTGATCTTTTTATAATTATCATTCACCGGAAGCCAGGGGGTTCCCGTCGTAAAACCGGCCTGTTCAGAGGCATCCCATTGCATAGGGGTACGCCCGTTATCCCTGGAAAGGAATTTTAAGCTGGCCAGGTATTGGGTTACATCGCCACCGGTGTCAATAACTTTTTTATAGCCATTTATTGCAGCAATATCCTGGTATTGAGAGATACTGTCGAATCCAATATTAGTCATCCCCAATTCATCCCCGTAATAGCAATATGGCGTGCCTCGCATGCTGAGGATAAACGTATTGAGCATTTTTGTAGAGGCTTCTCTGAAAATAGGGCTATCATTTCCAAATTTTGATACCATCCTGGGTACATCGTGGTTGGCCAGGAAAACAGAAAGCCATCCCTTTTTTGCAAAGGCACTGTCCCATTTGGTATACACCTCTTTAAATTCTTTAAGCTGAAACCGGTCCAGGCTATTCCCCACATCCATCCCTTCAAAATGGTAGGCCATCTGTAGTTCATTCCTGTCGGCATCTACCAGGGAGTGGGCATCTTCAAAAGTGCTCCCGGCTCCTTCAGAAACAGCAAAAACATCGTATTTGCTAAAAACCTCCTCATACATTTCCTTCAGGTACGAATGCAGGTTGGGACCCATGCCATAGTATTTAATGACGTTCTTTTCATACCCCTTTGGCAAGACCGGGAATGTGGTGTCCTTGGCGGCATACTGGAAAGCATCTAAACGGAAGCCATCCACGCCCTTCTCGGCCCAGAATTTCATGATATCATACACTTCCTGACGTACCTTGGGATTATCCCATTTTAAATCCGGTTGTTTCTGGGAAAAATAATGAAGGTAATAGGCATCGGTGATAGAATCGTATTTCCAAGCGTCACCTTTAGGATCGAACAAGCTGTAGCGATATGGGGGTGTGCCTTTTTCTGCCGGCCACCAATGGTAGTAGTCGCGATACGGATTATCACGGGAACTCCGGGATTGTTTAAACCATTCATGTTCATCACTACTGTGGTTCACCACCACATCCATCACAAATTTAATATCGCGATCGTGCAGCCCCTGGAGCAGCAGGTCGAAGTCTTCCATGGTCCCAAATTCTGTCATGATATTCCGGTAATCGCTGATGTCATACCCATTGTCAGCATTGGGAGAACTATAAATGGGGTTCAGCCAAACCATGTTTACCCCCAGGCTTTTGATATAATCGAGTTTTTCAATGACTCCTTTCAGATCCCCAATACCGTCGCCATCAGTATCCTTAAAACTACGGGGATAGATCTGGTAGATGACCCCTTCTTTCCACCAGGTACGATCTGAGTTTTGGATAGTCTCTTTTGTTTCGCAACTTACAATTCCGGCAACTATTAATATTATTATGAGTACTTTTTTCATAATACTAAATTTTGGGTGCGCATTTTACTTTTATATATCCCCAACAAGATACTAGACAGACTATTTAAAATTAAGTGGAATAAATGTACTCGAAATAATTTTACCTTCTTCGATTTCGTAGAGGGTAAAGCCGGAATATATTTCAAAACCGTGATAATTAAAATGATCGGGACCGGTAATAGCCGATGTCTGAGAAAATTCAGTGTTAGAACCCAGAATAGTGCTGGTTTGGGCGGCATGGTAGTGTCCGGCTAAGGCGAGAGGGTAGGGTCTTTCTCCAATCCGTTTTTGGACTTCATCGAAATTATAAACGATGTGCCTGTGTTCCAATTTATTTTTTTGTTTTAACAACTGCGGACCATAAAAAGTATCATTCTCAAAATTCTGAAATGAAAATCCGGAAGAAATAAAAGGGATATGATTAAAGGTAATTATTGGTGTTTGCACACCAACATGCTCTAGATCTGTTTCTAACCAGGCTAGTTGAGTTTCGTCTACGCCTCCATAATAGTACAGATTTTGATATGCTACACCGTCGATACTTATGAAATGAATACCCCCATAGTTAAACGAATAGTAATTGGGGCCTAAATAATGCCGAAACATCTTTTTACCATAGAAGGGATGTTCCATAGAAACCAGTGATTTATCCCGTTCTACCCCAAAAAGTTCATGATTACCTACACCAGCATATACGGGTGATTTAAATTTTTCAACTTCTTGTACAAACATGCGATAATACTCACTTGCAGTAGCTTCATTTACCCTAAGGGCATCCCTAATAAGGTCACCGGTTATAAGCACAAATGCAACGTTCAAGGAATCGGCCATCTCTCTGAATCGAACCATTCTTGGCAGACTGGTGGCATCTACATGAGTATCCGATGCATGAATAAAAGCAAACCTGCTTTGATCTTTAGACTTATGAAGCGGGAATGTCATGTCTGTAGTTTTTTTGTAATAGTAGGTTCCCGTATATCCTGAAGGCTGGGAAATAAAGAGATATGGAAACTCGCCCTCAGAAGTGAATACAAATTTTCCAGTATCATCGGTTATGGTTGTTTTAACCTGATCCGAAATAACCACATTCGGGATCCCTTTTTCACCCCGATCCTGAAGGCCATTGCCATTGTTGTCTTCAAAGACAATTCCTTTAATCTCCATATGCTGTGCTTCCAGAGATGAATGAATTGAAAAAAGCATCAACCCTAACAAGAGCAAGCGAATTTTTTGAGATCTACTCATTTGTATCTATTTAATAAATAAATTTTCATCGTACCTTTTCATACCAAAAGGCCGAAGTTTTAATATCTTTTACCCGAAAGGCTACATGGTCTAAAAAGTTCTGTTTACTACCTGATATTGTCACTATTATTAATATTATTTAAATTCATCGTTGTTCTTAAAAATAGGATAATTGGTAGTATAAAAAGGCAAAAAAATTAATTCAATAGTTACAATTTTTCTCCCAGGATCGCCAACATCGTTTTTATTCCATCTCTGTAATTACCCAATCGCAGGTTCTCATTAGGGCTGTGCTGATTGTTATCCCTGTTAACCGTGGGAACAGTTACAGCAGGGATATTCAGGGTAGTAACAAAAGGGGATATAGGAATGGAACCACCACTCATTCGTATCATCACCGGGGCTTCCCCGAAAGCCTTGGTAAGGGCACTGCGCAGCCAAACACCTACTGTAGAATCAAAGGACGTTCGGAACGATTGATAGGAG
>Ga0316201_10001720_pt1 | contig 15027 bp, 16 predicted proteins | sample CS6wburrow_MG_FD_204516 | JGI IMG/M metagenome (GOLD analysis project Ga0316201, IMG submission 204516) | Coastal sediment microbial communities from Delaware Bay, Delaware, United States - CS-6 worm burrow | ecosystem: Environmental > Aquatic > Marine > Coastal > Sediment | place: USA... | reverse complement strand
GGCTGTAGCCATACCAGATCAGGGCGCCGAACAGCAGTATATTGATCAGCACGGGGATGATCACGTAGACGCGCACCCCCGGCAGGTTGAGCAGGCTGAAGGCTCGCGCCAGCGCTCGGGTTCCGATGGTGATGTCGGCAAACATCGTCAGTCGTTACTAGGGCAGGTCTACCGGTTCCGGCGCGATCCAGCCCGTGGCGCGATGTTCTACCGCGATACGGGTATAAACCCCGCCGCGTACGTTGAACTCGGCGTTGATCCGCATGAACCGGGGACCCGCCGCCGCAACCAGGTCTGTCAAAATCTGGTTGGTAACGGCCTCGTGAAACGCGCCCCGGTCCCGGTATGACCAGAAGTAGAGCTTGAGGGCCTTGAGTTCCAGGCAACGTTGGTCTGGCACGTACTCGATTTCGATATTGGCGAAATCCGGCTGCCCCGTAAGCGGGCACAGGCAGGTGAATTCGGGCGTATCGATGTGAATCGTGTAGTCACGTTCGGGGTTCGGGTTTTCGAAAGTGTCCAGCGCGGTGGAAGGCTCGGTGCTCATATTGGTTGCTCATGATTAAAACAGGGCGGTCGACGCCTGTCGGTCCGCGGCGCGTCATTATATATCGGCCGGCGGAATAGGCAATTAATTGCGGCGAATTACTGTTGGCGAGTGACGCAAATGGTATACTCGGCCCGCGAAATTAATACCCTGGAATTTCTCGCTCAAATGCGCCTCAGTCAAATCAAGATTTCCGGCTTCAAGTCGTTCGTGGACCCGACCAAGATCGCCTTTCCGGCTAATATTACCGGTATTGTTGGGCCCAATGGTTGTGGCAAATCCAACGTGATCGACGCGGTACGCTGGGTTATGGGTGAATCGTCGGCCCGCAACCTGCGCGGCGAATCGATGGAAGACGTCATATTCAGCGGTTCATCGAGTCGTCAGCCGGTCGGGCAGGCTTCGGTAGAGCTGGTTTTCGACAATTCGGATGGTCGGGTGAAGGGCGAGTACGCCAAGTACAACGAGATCTCGGTCAAACGCATCGCTACCCGTGCCGGCAAATCCAAGTATTTTCTGAACAATACCCGCTGCCGCAGGCGCGACATCGCCGATATATTCCTCGGTACCGGGCTCGGACCGCGCAGCTACTCGATTATCGAGCAGGGTATGGTTAGCCGGGTGATCGACGCCAAGCCTGATGAATTGAGGGTTTATCTCGAGGAAGCCGCCGGGATTTCGAAGTACAAGGAACGGCGTCGCGAAACCGAGACGCGTATCAGGCACAGCCGCGAAAATCTCGATCGCCTGATCGACCTGATCGACGAGATTGATAACCAGTTAACGCGGCTCGACCGTCAGTCGAAAACCGCGGAAAAATACAAGTCACTGAAACAGGACCAGCGCCGGCTGGAGGCGGAAAGCCTGCTGCTGCAAAAACAGGTATACGACGATGAAATCGAGGCCGAGCAACGCAAGCTCGCCAGCTCGGAGACCGCTATGGAAGAGCAAACCGCGGGATTGCGAGAAACCGAGCGGGAAATCGAGCAGTCCCGACAGCGGCTGCTCGAGGCCACCGAGCAACATAACCAGGTGCAGGGACGGTACTACAGGCTTGGCTCGGAGATTTCGGGCAAGGAGCAGGCGATAGAGCACCAGAAAAACCTGCGCCAGCTCAATCGCCAGGAGCTGGCCAGCCTCGAACAATCCCTGCAGGACGCGCAGCAGATCCTGGCCAACGATGAGCAAAGACTGGAGCAGTTGAAGCAGCAACTCGAAGAAATTACACCAGGGCTTGAAACCAGCGGCGAAAATTTACAGCAACGGCAACAGGCGCAGGCGCGGGCCGAGGAGAAAATGCAGGAATGGCAGGAGCTGTGGGACCAGTTTCGCCGCGAATTCCACCAGGTACATGAGGCCGCCCAGATTGAAAACCGGGGTATCGAGCACATCGAGCGCCAGGTACAGCGCACCGAGCAGCAGCGCGCCCGTCTGCAACAGGAGCTCGATACGCTCGACGCTTCCACCGCGGCCAGGGAAATCGACGAACTGCAGGCGGAAGTTGACGCCAGGTCGCAGGAATATGCCGCGATCCTGGCTCAGTCTCAGTCCCGCGCCGATGAAATTCAACAACTACGCGCCAGTTGCGAACATTCATCCAACGAACTCGATGAGCGGCGCAACCAGGTGCAAACCCTGCGCGGTCGCCTGAGCTCGCTGGAAGCCCTGCAGCAACACCTGCTCTCCGAAACCAGCGAAGAAATCAAGGGCTGGTTGCAACGTAACAATATCGATTCGGCCCGTCGCCTGACCGCCCTGATCAAGGCCAAGGGGAATATCGAAAAGGCCCTCGAGGTCGTATTGTCCCCATTTCTGGGCGCTTATTGCGTGCGGCCGGGCGAGTCGATTCCCGATGACCTGGTGCCAGATCACCAGCTGACGGTGTTCGACTGCGAACCGGTACAGTTGCGCGCGGCGGAGCGCAACTGGCCCAGGCTGGCCGACTTCATCGATTGCGAGGTCGATTTATCGGCCATTCTCGAGGGCATATATCTGTGCCCGGACCTGCAGGATTTACGCGCCAAGCGCCCGCAGCTGAAATCCGGCGAAAGCCTGGTGACGCGAGACGGCCTGTGGGCCGGGGGCAACTGGATGCTGCAATTGGGCGAAGAAGACCAGCGTGCCGGTATGCTTTCGCGCGCCCACGAGATCGAAGAGCTGCAGGAGCGTTTGAACAATATCACGCAGTCCGCGATGGTGCTGAAATCGCGCTACGACGGTGACCGTCAACGTCTGCAGGCGTTGGAGCAGGAATGGGACCAGGATCAGAAATCACTGGCCGACCTGCAACAACGCCTGTCCGACTCGCGCCAGCAGTTGAACAACCTGGTCAGTCACGCCGAACAGGTGCAGAACAGGCGCCAGCAACTGCATCGTGAACTGGTTGAACTCGATGATTTGAAGGCCGGTCACGCGACCGAGTTGCAATCGAACAGCGCAAAGCGCAATGACTTCCTGGAGCAGATTGCGCAAATGTCGGAACTGGAAACCGGGTTACTGCAGCAGAAAACACAGTTGCAGCAGGAACTCGCCGCTAGCCGGGATAGCTTCCAGCAGGCCCAGGAAAGCGCCCATCAGCAACAGATAAAGCACCAGTCACTGGAATCGGAACAGCGTGCTACCTTGTCGAATATCGACCGGATCAGGCAACAAAACGAGCAATTTACCCGACGCATCGAGGAACTCGACAGCGCGATCAACGGCGCCGAGGATCCGATCGTCGAGCTCGAATCCGGGCTACAGGAACTGCTGAAACTGCGCAGCGAGAACGAGCAGGAGCTCAACCAGTCGCAACAGGCAGTCGCCGAGCTCGACCACCAGCAGCGCGAACTCGAAAGCGAGCGCAACAAGCGACAGCAAAGGGTCGACGAAATGCGCGGTGAGCTGGAACGCGAGCGCTTGCAGTTGCAGGAATCCAGGATCCGCGGCACCACGATCGAAGAGCAGCTGCAGAAACTGGGGCAGAATATCGATGAATTGAAGCGAAATCTCGATCCCGAGGCTGAGCTGGAGGAGTGGAGCAGGCGCCTGGAAAAGCTCAATAATCGCATCGAACGGCTGGGGCCGATAAACCTGGCGGCGATCGAGGAGTACCAGGAACAGGCCGAACGCAAGAGTTACCTGGACGCACAGAATGCCGACCTGATTTCGGCCCTGGAAACGCTGGAGGACGCGATCCGCAAGATTGATCGCGAGACCAGGGATCGTTTCAAGGATACCTTTGAACAGGTAAACACTCGCATTGGTGAAAGATTTCCCAAGTTGTTCGGCGGTGGCGAAGCTCACCTCGAAATGACCGAGAACGATTTGCTCAATACCGGCGTGCAAATCATGGCAAGGCCGCCGGGCAAGCGCGTGACCAATCTGCAGTTGCTATCCGGCGGCGAAAAAGCCCTGACCGCGGTTGCCCTGATTTTCGCGATCTTTGAGCTCAATCCCTCGCCATTCTGTATGCTGGACGAGGTCGATGCTCCGCTGGACGACGCCAACGTCGGCCGTTTTTGCGCCATGGTCGCGGAAATGTCGGAGCAGGTGCAGTTCATCATGATTACGCATAACAAGATCACCATGGAAATAGCGCATAGCCTCAACGGTGTGACCATGCACGAGCCCGGGGTTTCTCGCCTGGTATCGGTAGACGTCGGCGAAGCGGTGGTTCTTGCCGGGGTACAGTAGTGGACGCGACCACGTTCAGATGGGTGCTTGTCCTGATCGCCGTGATCGTGGCGGTGGCAATCTATCTCTACGGCCAGTACCAGACTCGGCTGCGCAAGCGCAGCGCGATCGAAACCTTCACCCGTGAGGAAGTCGATTCGGCTTTTGTCGAAGACGAGCAACTGCGCTTTGAGCTCAACAACCTGAGCCAGGTTCTGCAGGACAACGAGGTCGAGGAAAGCCTCGATGAAATCCAGGTCATGCCAGCCATGGAATCCCCGGCAGCGCCGTCCATGCTGCCCGAGCCGGAGATATTTGTCCCGGAGATGCTGGCCGGCAAGGATGAGGATCGACTGGTCAGTCACTATTTACGCCATGACGATTTCAGGTTGATTACCGGCGAAGAGGCCAGCGCGGCGGTGGAGCACTCCGGCCTCGAACTCAACAATGACGCCTATCTCGAATATCGCGAGGAAGGCGAGCTTGCCTTCCAGGTCGCCAGCTTGAGCGCGCCGGGCGATTTCGCCGAGATCGAGCAGCTCGATTTCACCACGCTCGGATTCAACTGTTATATCGATCTTGATGCCTGTGGTAACCCGCGCCTTGCCTACGAAGCGATGCTGAAGAAGATCGACGAACTGGTGCGCCTGTTAAACGTCAAGGTCTACAAGCCAAACCATGAACTATTGACCATCAGCGATGTCACTCGCATTCGCGAACAGATTTCCTGATCGCCAGTTGCGTTAACCCTATGCCGATCCCCAAATCCATCCAGGTCGAGATCGAGCAAATCAGGCGCGAACTGGACGAGCACAACTATCGATACTACGTGCTCGACGCGCCGGTTGTTACCGACCAGGCCTACGACCAGCTGTTTCGCCGTTTACAGCAACTGGAGGAGGAATACCCCGAGCTCGTTGTCGCCGATTCGCCGACGCAAAGAGTCGGCTCCGAGCCCGCCAGTCATTTCGAAACCGTCGCCCACGAAGTACCCATGCTGTCGCTGGATAACGCGTTTGACGAGGATGAAATGCTGGCCTTTGATCGCCGCCTGCGCGAGAGGCTGGATCATGAGGCCGCGCTAGCCTATTGCGCCGAACCCAAGCTGGACGGACTGGCGGTAAGCCTGCTGTACGAGGGCGGCGAACTCAAACGCGCCGCCACCCGTGGCGACGGCCGTAGCGGGGAAAATATAACCGCCAATGCGCGCACGATCGACTCGATTCCGCTGCGATTGCTGGGGCAGTCACTGCCCGATCGTATCGAGGTTCGGGGCGAGGTTTACATGGATCTGGCCGGGTTCAACGCGCTCAATGAGAGCCAGCGCGAAGCGGGCGCCAAGGTATTCGCCAATCCGCGCAACGCCGCGGCCGGCAGCCTGCGTCTGCTGGATTCGCGCATTACCGCTAGCCGTCCACTGACTTTTTGCAGTTATGGCATCGGCCTGATCGAGGGATTCGAGCTGCCGGCCGGGCAGTATCGGCAAATGATGTACCTGCGCGACATCGGGTTTCCGATAAGCCGACAGATCGAGTTGCTCGATTCGATCGACGCTTGCCTGGATTACTATCGGCGCATACTGGAGCAGCGTGAACGACTGGCTTTCGATATCGATGGCGTCGTATTCAAGCTCGACAGTAGCGCGCTGCAGCGCCAGGCCGGTTTCGTATCGCGTGCGCCGCGCTGGGCGATAGCCTACAAGTTTCCGGCGCAGGAAGTCATGACGCGGTTGCTCGATGTGGACTTCCAGGTGGGCAGAACCGGGGCACTGACACCGGTGGCGAGGCTGGAGCCGGTGGCCGTCGGTGGCGTCATGGTCAGCAACGCCACGCTGCACAACATGGACGAAATCCTGCGCAAGGATATTCGTATCGGCGATATCGTCATCGTGCGGCGCGCCGGCGACGTCATACCCGAGGTTGTCGCGCCGGTGTTGCAGCAGCGCAAGGGTGATTTAGCGCTGCCGAAAATGCCGCAGCGTTGTCCGGTCTGTGATTCGGAAGTATTGCAACAACCGGGTCAGGCGGCCTACCGTTGCATGGGCGGCCTGGTCTGCGCGGCCCAGCGCAAGGAAGCGATAAAACATTTTGCCTCGCGCAAGGCGATGGACATAGAAGGTCTGGGCGACAAGCTGGTCGAACAAATGGTGGAGCAGGGTCTGATCGACTCGGTTGCCGACCTGTACCACTTGCCGGAAGCCAGCGTTGCCGGTCTCGAGCGGATGGCGGAAAAATCGGCTCGCAACCTGCTGGCCGCACTCGAGCAAAGCAAGCGGACTACCCTGGCGCGCTTTATTTACGCGCTCGGAATTCGCGAGGTCGGCGAGTCCACCGCCGAGTCGCTGGCGGCGCATTTTGGCGAACTGGATCGCCTGATGGATGCGGATATCGAAACCCTGCAACAGGTCGAGGATGTGGGCCCGGTGGTGGCGGATAACATCAGGCACTTTTTTGACCAGAAGAAAAACAGGGCCATAGTCGATAAACTGATCGCGGCCGGTATCAACTGGCCGGCGATCGAGACCTCGCAGCAGGCACAGACCCTGGCTGGCAAGACCTATGTCATCAGCGGTACGCTCGAAGGCTATAGCCGCGACCAGGCCGCCAGGTTGCTCAAGGCGCGTGGCGCCAGGGTCAGCGGCAGCGTTTCGCCTAAAACCAGTGCCGTCATTAGCGGCGATAACCCGGGATCCAAGGTCGCTAAAGCCGAAAGCCTGGGCGTCGAGATTCTTGGCCAGGCGGAGTTCGAGGCGCTGATTGGCGAGAGTCCATGATTTTCGATGAAGCAAAACTGGAGGAGCTGAGGAAATACACCTACTCGGTTTATATTCTGCAGGCGCTTTCGTTCGTGACCTTAATTACCGCGATCCTCGGGATCATCATTAATTATGTCAAGCAGGAGGATGTGCGCGGGAGCTGGCTCGAGTCGCATTTTAGATGGCAGAAGGCGACCTTCTGGTACGGCCTGCTGTGGATGGTCCTGGGCGTGTTGACGACGCCGTTGCTGTTAGGCTACCTGGTGATACCTGTGGTTACCATCTGGCTGATTTACCGCATTGCTCGCGGCTGGATCTACCTCGTCGACGGCAAGGAAATGTACCTGACGAAAACTGGAGAGAGACAATGAATGATGACGAAAACTGGCGTGCTAAATTAACCGCCGAAGAATATCGGGTGTGCCGCGAAAAGGGCACCGAACCCCCGTTTAGCGGTGAATACTATGATAACCACCGTGCAGGGAAATACCGGTGCAAATGCTGCGGTGAGTCCCTTTTCGATTCGAGTGACAAGTATGACTCGGGCTCGGGCTGGCCCTCGTTCGACAGGCCGGCCTCGCAGCAGGCGATTCGCCACGAGGAAGATCATAGTCACGGCATGCACCGCGTGGAGGCCATGTGCGAACGTTGCGGCGCTCACCTCGGCCACGTATTCGACGATGGTCCAGCCGACACCACGGGCAAGCGTTATTGCATTAATTCCCTGTCGCTTGATTTCGAGGCTGGCGCTGATGAATGAATCCGATTTCGACAAGCTGGCCGAAGACACGATGGTTGCGATCGAGGAGGCCATCGACGACTGCGGGGTCGACATCGACTACGATACCGCCGGTGGTATCCTGACGCTCGAGTTTACCAATGGCAGCCAGATCATTATCAACAAGCAGGCCCCGTTGACCCAGATATGGGTTGCGGCGCGTTCCGGTGGCTATCATTTCGACTACGACGAAGACGGCCGGTGCTGGCGCCTGCAGGGTGGCGGCGAACCGCTTTTCAGTTGCCTCGGCCGCTACTGCAGTGAACAGGCCGGCGAGGAAGTCATCCTCGAGTAGTACCAGGCGTGAGGATTCGTGATGGACTGAGGCCTGGCGGCAGGCTTGCGGGGCAATCGCCGGGACGAAGAGTCGCCAGCTTGCAGCAACTGGCGGTGTCGCGGAGCCCCCGGTGAGTTCGGCCCGGCGCGCGCCACTGGTTAAATTGATCAGGTACGCTGCCGCCCTGTTCGGGATCGCGGTAATTTACATATTGCTCGATTTCGCGATCGATATACGTCCGCCCGCTGTCCAGGATTCCTATCGTTTCAATCTTCGCGATCTCGCCTTCGACCGGGCCAGGGTGTTGCGCCAGGACAACCTGTTGATCCTGGTGATAAAACGATCCGACGAGACCCTTACCCGCCTGCAGCATTCCACCAGCAACCTGCAGGACCCGGAATCCAGGCACAGTAGCCAGCCCGAGTACGCCCGTAATGCCCTTCGTTCGAGGTACCCCGGGTATTTCGTCAGTTACGCAATCGGCACCGACCTGGGTTGCCCGCTGGCGGAGATCGAGCAGGGCGTCATCGAAACCTGCGGCAAGGCCAGCTACGATTTCGCCGGCAGGGCGCGGCGGGGTGACAGGGAGTTTCAGAATCTCGCCATTCCGGATTATAATTTCGCGAATGATTTCAGCACTTTGACCATCAGGCCCTGAGCAGGAACAGATACCATGCCTTCATTTGACGTTGTTTCCGAAGTCGATCACCACGAACTGAGCAACGCGCTCGACCAGGCGAATCGCGAAATTGGCACCCGTTATGATTTCAAGGGTTCGAACGCCCGCATCGAGCAGGCGGGCAACCAGTTAACCCTGGAAGCCGAGTCGGAGTTCCAGGTCAAGCAAATGGTGCCCATACTGAAAGAAAAAATGTCAAAACGCGGCATCGATGTTGACTGTCTCGAGTTCGGCGAGGTCGTCGAGATGAACAAGCGTGCGCGGCAACCGGTAACCGTACGCGAAGGCCTGGACAAGGACCTGGCGCGCAAGATGGTCAAGTTGATCAAGGATAGCAAGCTCAAGGTTCAGGCCGCGATCCAGGGCGAACAGCTCAGGGTGACCGGCAAGAAACGGGACGACCTGCAGCAAGTCATGCAAAACCTGCGCGAGGCCGGTCTCGGTATTCCGCTGCAGTTCAATAATTTTCGCGACTAGTAACCTCGCGCCTTGACCCCTGTACCCGGCTTTATGCCGATGCGACGGTGCGTTAGTTTCGATGACCGGGTCTGGCGACCTTTTTACGCGCAGCGATATTGACTGTTCCCGAAGGGGGGGCGATCAACCGGGACCGCGGCGATCACCCCGTCAGGTAGACATCGAAACGAATGGTTTTCTCGCGGTAGACGATATCGGGTTTGGCACTAGCCAGGTGCGGCGCCTTTGCCGGCCGTTTGACGACAACACGCTTACGCGCTTTTTGCCTGGCCAGGTCGAAGCAGGTTTCGATCTCCAGGTTATGCGTGAGTGCTTGCAGAATCTGCATTTCCTTGGCGGGCTTGGCGCTGGATTTGCGGGCTGGAAACATCGGGTCGAGGTAAATGCAGTCGAAGGCGTGATCGTCGGTGAGATTGCGCAGGTAGCTGCCAGCCTCGGTTGCTTCGAGATGCATCAGGCCGGCGATTTCCGGGCTGGCCGATTCCTGCGCCAGGCAGGTCAGCGAATAGTCGAGGACCGCGTGGACCAGGACATTCTGCTCCAGCAGCGTGACCTGCTTTCCATGGTTGGCGAGGGTCAGGCTATCCGCGCCCCAACCGGCGGTTAGATCGAGCACCGCGTCTATAGTGCGCGACTTGTTGTTGCAGGCCCTGATCAGCGCCTGGTTTGATTGCCTGGCGCGTTTCGCCAGCGCTCCGCTGATGAAGCTGTGGTGAAAAGAGAGTGGCGGTTGCTGCAGGCGGATGCATACTCCCTCGCTGTCGGTCCGGATCTCCACGGCGACTGGCGCCTGGCCCGCGAGCAGGGTCAGGGCATCCAGGGCGGTCGGGGCGCTCGAATTCATTAGTAGTGCGGCGGCTTCTCGATTTCAGAGCTGATGTCGCTGGCGGCATCGGCCTTGAGCGCCTTGAGTTGTTCCTTGAGACGTTCCAGCCCGAGCGCCAGGCTGGTAATTTCCCGGTCCTGGCGCGCGACCATGTCGTTCAACGCCTGCACGGTGTACTCTTGCTGGGTGTAAAGCGTCTCGAGATGTTCCAGCCTGGACAGTAGTGATTCGTTCACGAAAATAACTCTTGCCAAATCCGACGAGTTTAACAAAAATTACCCGGCCCAAAACGTATAATGGTGGTTTACCGATTGCAATTTCAACCGCATAATACACTCTATCGCGGTCTGTTGGCCGTGACATAGCGGTAGTACGAACGAGGTTACCCGTGAGCGAATCACAAATTGACAAGATAGCCCAGATAGCCGAGCGAATTTCGGCCGAAGATAATCGCCGTACCAGACAGACCCATACGATCAACACCTTGCTGGAAGAAAGGCAGCAGGTGCTGGTCTCGATGTGTGAGCTGGCCGAACTCGAGTCGGGGGAAGTGGCGGCGGAAACCGTGATTCATAACCTGCGCAACTTCAACCAGCAGCTGGTCGATTATACCGCGCTGGGCCATTTCGAGATTTACGAGAGAATCATTGACGGTAAGGAGCGGCGCGGCAACATCAAGCGGGTCGCGGATCGCGTCTACCCGTCGATTTCCGAAACCACGCGCTTGTTTGTCGATTTCAATGACAAGTACGAGGGCGCCGACGAAGCCGACAGTATCGTGGACCTCTACAAAGACCTGTCTTCGATCGGGGAAGCGATGGCCGAGCGCATCGAATCCGAAGACATGCTGCTGCGGGAAATCAGCGACAATCTCGAAAGCCCGAGCAAGTTCCTCTAAACGCCAGGCTCAGCCGGGTCGCATCGTCTAACCGGCAGTCTGAAAGCCACCCGCACCCGTTCCAGGGTCTCACCCCGGTCGCGGCCTTGCCGACGCAACGGTCCGTCGTTCAACCGAAAATTCAGTCGAAGCGGGGGTGCTAACAGGAGCTTCCCGTCAGGGAATCCTCAGGGCAGAACCTTGTTGAAAGGCTTGACCGTCACTTCGGCGTAGGCGCCGGCCTTGATGTAGGGATCCTCGTCGGCCCAGGCCCGGGCGGACGCCAGCGAATCAAATTCCGCGATGATGATACTACCGCTAAAACCCGCCTCGCCCGGATCGGGGCTGTCGATCGCGGGATTCGGCCCGGCAATGATTAACCGCCCTTCCTGCTTCAGCGCGTTGAGACGCGCCACGTGATCGGCGCGCACCGACAGGCGTGCCGCGAGGCTGTTTTCGTTATCGATACCGACAATACTGTACAACATTAACTGGTCTCCTCGTCTGTTTCAGGCATGTAACGGGCGAGATAAAAAGCCTGCCCGATGACAAACGCGAGCGTCATGCCCATTAATCCGAACAGTTTGAAATCGACCCAGGTGTCTTCGCTGAACCGCAGCCCCAGGGGATCGATCTCGGGCGCCACGATCATATTGGCGATACCGGCGACGACGAAAAATCCGACCCAGGCGAGATTGAGCTGAATCCAGACGCGCTGTTCCCGGATCTCGATCGCGTGCCCCATCATGCGCTGAATCAGCGGCTTATCGCCAACGAGATGGCTGCCGAGAAACACCAGGGCAAATAGCCCGTTGATCGCGGTCGGTTTCCACTGGATAAACACCGGGTCCTTGAGCGCCAGGGTCGCGCCGCCGAAAACAACCAGGATGGCGAGCGTGATGAGCGGCATCTTTTCGACTTTCCTGACGATGATCGCGGCCATCACGACCTGGACCAGGGTGACCAGGATTGCGGCCAGCGTCGCCAGGTAGATCGCATCACTCGAGTCTCCCGGGGTCAGTTGCATCAGCGGAACCCAGTCGTTGATGCCGAGAATCAATTCATCCGGCAAGTCGAGGTAAAACTTGTAGAGGACGAAAAACAGGAGAATCGGGAAAAAATCGAGTAGCTGCTTCATGGCGGTCAGGCGTTTACAGGGCAAGGCGCATTCTAACCTAAAACAGCCCGTTCTGGTGACTAATGCAGGTTGCGATGCTAAGCTCTGGTTTCGTTGGTAAACCCTGCAACAAACGTGGAACCCAAGAAATTTTTCTACCTCGCCGGCTTGCCGCGCACCGGCAGCACCGTGCTGGGCGAGATCCTGAATCAGAATGAAAACATTCACGTATCGCCAGCCTCGCCGCTGAGTGAAATCGTCGGCGATGTGCTGGCCAAGTGGCGCGCGAACACGGTGACGTTGAAAGCTTACAAGCATCCGCAACAGCTGCCGAACGTGTGGCGCGGAATTCGTGCCGGCATGTACCAGCATCGCCCCGAGCCCTGCATTATCGACAAGTCATGGGCCTGGCAGATGAGTGACGCCATCGATGCGACGCGCGAGATACTGGGCGAGGAAATGAAGGTAATCTGCACCGTCGACAATATCGCGGATTGCCTGGCCTCGTTCATCATGCTGATCCGCTCCAATCCCGATTATGTCTCCTACATCGACGATTACCTGCGTCAGCAGCGCATGGAAACCAACGACGCCAATCGCTGTATCGCGATGATGGATCCGAAAATCGCCACCAGCGTCGGCTGGTGTTACGAAAACCTGAAGCGAAGCTGGCAGGGCAAGAATCGGAAAAACCTGTTGCTGATCGAACGTGCCGACCTGGTGAGCGACCCCGAAGCCGTGCTCGACAAGATTTACACGTTTCTCGAGATTCCCGAGATGGCTACCTGGGGCGATAACCAGCACCATTACTTCGACCGCATCGAGAAGGAAATCACCGAGGACGACGGCGCGGCCTACGGTATACCCAACCTGCACCAGCTGGGTCCGCAGCTGCGTGATCGCAGCTGGAAGGCCAAAGAGGTGCTCGGCAACCAGCTGTATTTCAAGTACAAGCGCCTCGAGTTCTGGCGCCCGAAGAAACGCGGTTTCTGAAACCTGAAACCACGTCCCACGCAGGCAAGCACGCAAAAGCTAGCTGCCACTCCCGCGTCAGCGGGAACCTCGCAACCCCGGCTCGTTTAAAGCTTCCCGCTGAACTGGGAATGACGCTTTTGCAAGAACGAATTTTTAGACGATGGTGGACTGAAAAATATTCCAGCCATAAAAAAGGGCTCCCGAGGGAGCCCTTTAGGTACTGCTTTACAACTTCGTAATTACTCGATGTCGTATTTCAGAACGCCGCGCAGGATAGTAGCGTCGTCGTCAGAGTCGCCAGTATCGGCGTCGTAGCTGACAACTTCGTACCATGCGGTGGTTTTGCGACCCAGGCTCTGGGTGTAACCCAGGGTAATCAGAGTCGGATCGTTGTCGCCCGCGTCACTGCTCAGGGTCTCGTAGTGCACGTATGCATTTCCGATACCGGCGTCGATTACGATGCTGTCGTCGTCATCCTGGGTCATGTAACCAACACCCAGAGTAGCTCCGCCCAGGCCGATACCCGACAGGGTAACACCGATGATGTCTTCGTCGTTGCCTGCGCTACCTTGAGTGGTATCGCTAGCGGTGTTTTGCAGAGCAACACCCAGGGTCATGTCGCCGATGCCGAAGCTGGCACCCAGTTCGATCTGGTCAGGCAGTTCTTCTTCGCCTTCCCACAGGAAGTAACCGGTGGCGCCGATGGTAGCCGCGCCAACTGTAGTAGAGTAGGTAACCGCGCCATCGGTACGACCGCGATAGTTAACCATCGCATAACCAGAAGCCCACCAGGGATTATCGAGCGGGCCAACCACGTGGTTGTAGAAGGTGTGGTAAGTTTGACCGATAGTCACGCTACCGAAGTCGCCTTTCAGGCCGACATAGCGGTGACGGAGGCTGATGTCATCATTCGAAGACAAATTGTTGCTTTGGAAGTCGACGTCCCACTCGTAACGACCGAAACCGGTCATGCCGTTGCCGAGGTCAGTTTCGCTGCGGACACCGAAACGTGAACCGAAGCTGCGCATGCGCACGTCGGAGATGCCAGCAGTGTCTACGTTTTCAAGACCAACACGCGCAGAAGCGTACAGGTCGGCTTGAGCAGCCATCGGAGTAGCGACGGTACCAGCTACAGCCAATGCAATTGCAGAAGTTTTAAAGTTCATGAGTAATTACCCTTAAGTCAGTTATATGTTGTGCTTAGGATATAAGCCGTCTTGAGTGAGACCACGTTAAGCACGAAAACCTCGGCCCAGACGCTTATGGAGAAGCATCATAGTCAAAATGGAGACAATAGCAACCCCATTTTTTGAAAAAAAACAACATTTCCCAAATTTGTTGCATAAATGTAACAAAAATGGCTCGTTTTGCTCGGAATTCACTGAATTAGCCTGGCTAATTGCCTGATTTGAATGATTTTTTCAAACGTTGTTTTCTTCCCAATAAATTCCTGTATGATCGCGACCCGAGTCGAGTCGAGTCATTCATGGCCCAGTTCTTTGAAATTCATCCGGATAATCCGCAACGCCGCCTGATCCAGCAAGCCGTGTCGATCATCGACCGTGGCGGGCTGGTGATCTATCCGACGGATTCGAGCTACGCGCTGGGTTGTCATATCGGCGACAAGACGGCGATGGAGCGCATCCAGCGCATTCGACGCACCGACAAGGACCATCACTTTACACTGGTTTGCAGCGATTTATCCGAGATCGGTATCTATGCCAAGGTCAGCAACACTGATTACCGCTTAATGAAAAACCTGACGCCGGGGCCCTATACCTTTCTTCTGCGTGCGACCTCGGTGGTGCCGCGTCGACTGATGAACCCGAAGCGCAAAACCATCGGGGTGCGCGTGCCGGACAATAATATCGTGCGGGCAATGCTGCAGGAGCTGGGCCAGCCGATCATGAGTAGCACCCTGATTCCCCCCGGGGGGAGCCACGCGCTGGACGATGCTCACGAGATTCGCGAAGCCTACCAGCACGAGGTCGACCTGGTGATCGACGGCGGCTTTTGCGGGATCGAACCGACCACGGTGGTCAGCCTGATCGACGGATTCCCCGAA
>Ga0316201_10001719_pt1 | contig 15029 bp, 8 predicted proteins | sample CS6wburrow_MG_FD_204516 | JGI IMG/M metagenome (GOLD analysis project Ga0316201, IMG submission 204516) | Coastal sediment microbial communities from Delaware Bay, Delaware, United States - CS-6 worm burrow | ecosystem: Environmental > Aquatic > Marine > Coastal > Sediment | place: USA: Delaware... | reverse complement strand
ATTATCCGGCTCTGCTGGAAGTTCGCGGCGAAGTTTACCTGCCCAAAAAAGGTTTCGATGCGCTCAATAAAACTGCCCGTGAGCGCGGCGAAAAAACATTTGTGAACCCACGCAATGCTGCGGCAGGCAGTTTACGCCAGCTTGATCCCAGGATTGCCGCACAGCGTCCGTTAGCGATGTATTGTTATTCAGTGGGTGTTCACGATGGCAGTCAGCTGCCTGACACGCATAGTGCGATGCTGGCGCAGTTGCAGCGCTGGGGTTTGCCGGTATGTGCTGAATCAAAAGTCATCAGCGGTGTTCAGGAATGTCTCGATTATTACCATGCAATTCAGAAAAAACGCGACAGCTTGCCGTACGATATTGACGGTGTGGTCTACAAGGTAAATTCATTTGCGCTACAGGAAACGCTCGGGTTTATTGCGCGTGCGCCGCGCTGGGCGGTGGCGCACAAGTTTCCTGCGCAGGAAGAGCTGACGACTATACTGGCAGTTGAATTCCAGGTGGGGCGTACAGGCGCGCTGACACCGGTCGCACGTCTCGAGCCTGTATTCGTCGGTGGCGTCACCGTCAGTAACGCCACTTTGCATAATATGGACGAAGTCGAGCGCAAGGATGTGCGCATCGGCGACCGTGTAATTGTGCGGCGTGCAGGTGACGTTATACCCGAAGTTGTCGCAGTGGTGCCGGATACGCGCAGTGGCAAGGAAAAATCCATTGTGCTGCCCAAAAAATGTCCGGTGTGCGCATCAGCCATTGAACGCATCGAAGGCGAGGCTGCCGCACGCTGCACCGGCGGCCTGTATTGCAAGGCGCAGCGCAGTGAGGCAATCAAACATTTTGCATCTCGCAAGGCGATGGATATCGATGGCCTCGGTGACAAACTGGTCGAACAATTGATAGACGCACAACTGGTAGATTCGGTCGCGGACATTTATGCATTGCAGCTTGACGATGTTGCTGCGCTTGAACGTATGGGCGACAAATCTGCCGATAATCTCATAAAGGCGATTGAGAAATCGCGCACCCCGACACTGGCGCGTTTCATTTATGCGCTTGGTATTCGTGAAGTGGGTGAAGCTACCGCGCAGAACCTTGCAGCAGCCTACGGTGATTTTGAAAGTGTAACGAAGGCGACACAGGATGAATTGCAGGCGGTGCAGGATATTGGCCCCGTGGTTGCGCAGCACATTGTTAATTTTTTTGCACAGAAACACAATCGCGAGGTGATTGCTGCGTTACAGGCCGCCGGCGTGACGCCGCAAAAACTCAGCCGGCCTGCAAACCAGCAAGCGCTCAAGCTCGCGGGTATGACATTTGTTATAACCGGCACCTTAAGCGCGATGTCACGTGATGAAGCAAAGCTGCTCCTGCAGCAGGCAGGCGCGAAAGTGACCGGCAGTGTTTCTGCGAAAACTGATTATTTGCTCGCGGGCGAGAACGCGGGTTCAAAACTGGCCAGGGCAGAAAAGCTCGGTGTTGAAATCATTTCCGAAGACGCACTGGCCAAACTGCTGGTGTTAAAGAATTAATTCGTCCACGGATGAACGCAGATAAACGCAGATGAATGCTATAAATTGTGTGCTTATTGCTTAAAGGTTTCGTCTGACTGCAAGATGATATTGATATTGTGTTTTAACAAATAAATACGGGCTTTTATCCGCGTTTATCTGCGTTCATCTGTGGATAATTAAAAGCCGTAGAGGCCGGGCGATCAGCGCAGCTGGCGCTGTTGCTGGTTCGGGTGCATGTCAAAAAATGCTTCAAGCCCGGGGAAATTACGTGTGCCGTAATTTTCCGGTGGTTTGCGCCGTAGCAGGCTGAAGTCATCGACAGTTAGTACATGTTTCAGCCGCGCCTGATTTTTGCCCAGTGCGGTGATGTAGTGCCGGCGCTTGCCGTCGAAGTGGGCCATTTCATAGTTGTAGACTTCGCCGAAGAGTTTGTTCAGCCGGTTTTCAACTTCGTGTGAATAAAACGCCGGGGTCTTGCGCAGTAAATCTTCGCCTGAGCTATAGATCACTGTTTCCTTGCCCTTGTCATCAACCTGGACAGCGAGTCCACCGAGCACAAATTCGGGATACAGGCGGTCGCGGCATTTTTCCAGGTAGCAACGATCTGACATCTGCGCGATGAGATCTGCGGTGCCCAGCATATGGCCGACGAGGTGGGTTTTTGCATCGGGTAGCCTGATCTGCGACGGTGACACCTCGTATCCGGTGTAGTGCACCATCTGCGCGGCGTTTTGCGCCTGTTCGCCGAGGCCTATTTTATGCATATAGCGTTTGAGAAAATCGGCGCTACGACTGACGTGCACCAGGGTGTACTCGGCGCCATTGAAATGGTGGTGGTCCTGTTCGTGGCGGATATAGCCTGAATCATGGAACAGGGCGGTAATTATCCCCAGTGTAGTGCGTTCGACGCCAATACGGTCTTCTTCGGCCACGGTGCGGTCATGGCCGTTGATTAGCCGGCATATTGCCAGCGTCATATCCAGCGTGTGCTGCTGATCGTGGTACAGGGTGTCACAGGGCAGGTAGGTAGGATACTCGCCGTTAAACAGGCGGTGGACATCTTCAAAGGCCTGTTTGAGTGAACCGAGATCTGCTTTTGGGTAGATACTGCGGATGATATCGACAACGGCATCGCAAACGGGTGCGGCACCGCTGAGGTCAACCTGGTTGGTGACATCAAAGTTAGATCTGCGCTCTCTCATGGCCTGTTTTTGTCGTTGGTATAGGCTTTATATAGCCGAAATGTGACGGAATGCACAAGACAGAGACAGGCCGTTTTGTGAACTAGTTCAAATCCTGTTGCAGATAAATTGCCAGTATGGTCAAAATCTGTGCACTTTAGCTGAATGAGAATTATTTACTGGTGTGGGTGAAGCTGCCATCCCAGTCAGCCGCGGGTGGGTTATTGCGGAAATGCTGGATGCGATCGAGATACTCGGTATAGATCTTGCGCTCGGGGTCCTGCTGGCTGAGGGAAAAAATTTCGCGCTCGGCTTCGTCCCAGTGCTGGGCGCGGTAGTGCTTGAGGCCGAGGTGAAAGCGTTTCAGGTCCTGGCGCACTTTTTTGTCGACGTTCTCCAGCAGCCCGAGGGGTTCGTAAATGGTCACCGGCCGGTCCTTGCCTTTGACTTTAACCCGGTCGAGTTCGCGGTATTCGAACTCAGGTACGGCGTGACGGGTGTATTCCGAGGTAATGATGTCAACATTGTACTTGCGCGTCAGGCCTTCGAGTCGTGAGCCAAGGTTAACCGCATCGCCGAGCACGGTGTAATCGACGCGGAATTCCGAGCCCTTGTTGCCGACATTCATTTCGCCACTGTTGATGCCGATGCCGATATAGATCGGTGGCCAGCCCTTGCGGGCAAAATCTTCACGCAGAATTTTCATGCAGTCGACGATCTTGATAGCGGCAGTAAGCGCGTGCAACGCATGTTGTTGATCGGCCAGTGGCGCGCCCCAGAACGCCATCACGGCATCGCCCATGTATTTGTCAATGGTGCCGCGCTCATCATGGATCACGCGCGTAATCGGCGTGAGGAAGCCGTTGATGTATTGCGTGAGTTCTTTTGGCGCCATACCTTCAGAAATGGTAGTGAAGCCACGCACATCGGTGAACAGCACCGACATCTCGCGCAGTTCACCGTCGAGATTAATTTCATCCATTTTCAGGCTCATTTCGTCCACCAGCTCGGGCGGCACATACTGGCCGAACAAATGTGCCAGCTGGCGTTTGCCGCGCGATTCGACAAAAAAGCCATAGGTCATTTGCAGGGTAAACAAAAGCGCAATCAGGATCACCGGGGTGGCGACCGGCAGCACCAGTTGCTGTTCGATCCAGAAATAAAGATTGCTGCCGATCACCAGCGAGATCAGTCCACTGACCGCCAGCGTGCTCCATATCGGCGATAAAATCGGCAGCACGAATGTCAGTAACAGGCCGATCACCGCCAGCGTAATAAACTCGAATCCTATTGTGTAGCCAGGTTTGTGCAGAATGCGCTGGTCGAGAATGCCCTGGATAATATTGGCGTGAATCTCCACCCCGGGGTAGGCAGGTTCAAGCGGCGTGGTACGTAAATCGAGCAGGCCGGGCGCAGATGTTCCAAAAATGGCGATCTTGTTCTGCAGGCGTTTGGTATCAACAGTTTTGTTGAGCACATCAATTGCCGAAATATAATCGAAACTTTTCTGGCGCCCGATGTACGGTACCAGCACGCCGGCGTGCTCATCCACAGGGATCAGGGTTTCGCCAATCTTGACCCATTCGAGGAACATGTCCTGGTTGTTACTGCCATTGGTTTCGACCACCAGTTCGACCCGGGGTGAACCGATGGCAGCGCGAGTCAATGCCAGTGCGAGTGACTCGTGTAACTGGCCATCGTAGACCTGCAATAACGGGACACGGCGGAATATACCGTCATCATCGAGTAAAGGGTTGTCAAAAAAGCCGCCGCTATAGGCTGCGTCCTGCAGAATAGCCAGGTTGGCGGTATAACCGGTGGGCTTTTTAAACGGGATCTTGTCTTTCATGTTCCTGTCGAGATGCCATACCGGCTCGGGCAATTTTCCCGAAAAGCTGTCGGTTTTGTCATCGTTTTTGAAGACCACACCCATGATGGTTTTACGATCCTGCAGCGACTTCGCAAACATCTCATCGCGTTTGAGTGTCGCGACGACTTTTTCATATTCAGTAATGAATGCTGCGTTTTCGCGCAGCGGGCCAGTTGCCATGGTGTCTAGCAATTTTGCAGCCTGGTCAAGGTCGGCTTCGGCAAACACGATATCGAAACCGATCTCCATAATGCGGTAGTCATCAAACAGGGTGTCGATGATGCGGCTCATAACATCACGGTTCCACGGCCAGCGACCAATTTCTTTCAGGCTTTTTTCATCGATGTCGACAATAACAACTTGTTTGTCTTCGACATTTGGCAGCGTGAGTTTGAGTCGCGCGTCATACGCCAGGTTTTCCATGCTGGTGAGTACGGGTATTTCCAGTTTGCCACCGACGTGTAATAGAAACACCACGGTGAGCGCAATACTCAGGACATAACGGATGATACGTTGAATTTCCACGGTGCTTCCCTTGACTGTCCGACGATGTTCGGCAGTTTTATTATTAGAATAAGCAGAAAATAGCAAAGTTGGCCGCACAAAGCTATGGAAACGGGCATAGCCTGTTGATTTTATGTAAAATCCTGCATTCACTCCTGCTGAGATTGAGATGCCGCACAAGCACCTGTTACTGGGCGTAAATATCGACCACGTCGCCACGCTGCGCCAGGCGCGGGGCACCCGCTACCCTGACCCGGTGCAAGCTGCGCTGCTGATCGAACTGGCAGGTGCCGACAGTATCACCCTGCATTTGCGCGAGGACCGACGCCATATTCAGGACCGTGATGTGTTTTTACTGCGCGAACGCATGCTCACACGGATGAACCTGGAAATGGCCGTAACCGAGGAGATGCTAAACATTGCAGCACAGGTGCTGCCACAGGATTGCTGCCTGGTGCCTGAACGGCGTGAGGAACTGACTACCGAAGGCGGGCTTGATGTAATTGCACAACAGGGCTGGATAACGGAGGCCTGTCAGCGGCTGGCGGAATCCGGTGTTCGCGTTTCATTATTTATCGATGCGGATATTGCGCAAACCAGGGCTGCAAAAGCGTGTGGTGCACCCGCGATTGAAATTCACACGGGCCATTATGCTAATGCCAGAGATGCACAACAGCGAGACATCATGTTGAAACGCATTACTGATGTCGCCGACTACGCCAGTGAACTTGGTTTGCAGGTCAATGCCGGCCATGGCCTGAATCGACAGAATATTCTTCCCATTGCTGACATTGCGCCGCTGCAGGAACTGAACATCGGTCATGCGATTATGGCTGATGCCATGTTTATGGGTCTTGATGCAGCAGTACGTGAGTATCGGCGCTTGATGCGACAAGCGCGCCAGTAATCCGGGCCCGTGTTAGTTGAATGGATTAATTCAGTTCAGCAGCGCTGATACTGTGCTCCAGTAGTCGGCTGATTTCGTGCATCAGCCTGTTTGTGGCTGCATCAAGTTCATCACACTGTTCGCTATCGATCACGCGTTCCAGGGTTTCAGCTGCATTGCGTAATGCGGGTGTGCCGCAGCAACGCGTTGCACCGTGAAGCTTGTGTACCTGGACTTTCAGCGCGCCATGGTCGTGGGATTGTATAGCTTGCGCAATGCCATGTTGATAATCCGGAAGCTCCTGTTTCAGCATGTTCACCAGTTCGATTGCCAGTGCGGCATTGCCACTGGTGAACTTTTCGGCTTCTTCCATGGAAAAAACAATCGTGTCGCCAGTTTCTTGCGGGTGGTTAGCTGTGGTTTTTGATGCGCTGCCCAGCCATCGTTGTATGACGGCGTTCATCAATTGTTCACTGATGGGTTTTATCATGATGTCATTCATGCCGGACGCGTAAACCCGGGTTTTTTCAGCAGGCATGGCGTTGGCGGTCAAGGCAATGATGACAGGTGCTGGTTTCGTTTCGAGTGCGCGAATACGTTTTGTGGTGGCATAGCCATCAAGTCCCGGCATATGGATATCCATGAATATAATATCAAACGCGTGGCTTTGTGCGGCCTCAATAGCGTTTTCCCCGGAACTGACTGCGACAACCTGTGCGCCATGTTGTTTTAAAATGATTTCAGCCAGGCGCAGGTTGATTGAATTATCATCCACCACCAGGGTGCGGATACCTGACCAGTCGTGGGATGCGTCAACACTATGCGCGACGGCACCTTGCGGATTGATAGTTGACTGCTGGATTAATTTGCACAGTGTGCTGTAAATATGTTTTTGCGGGCTGGAAAAAAACACTACCCGGTCTATTCCGGTTGACTGTACAAGTTTAATCGATTCCTGGGAGCTCGAGCTTATGATGGCAATGTCCGGTTGGGTGTGTGACGTGTTGTCGCCTGCATTAAGCTTCTGCAAACCTGACAATTCTTCGTGGCTATAGCAGGCAATAGTGATATCAGCGGTTTTATTGCCTGTTTCTGCTTGCGGATTCTGATCATAATTTTGATCAGAAACATCACATCCCCAGTATTCGAGCATAGAACGAATTGCTGAATGACAGAGTTCGTTTTTTGATAGCAGGACGACATGTACACCTGATAAATTATCTCCGAATCCGGTATCTGTATCGTCCTTGATTTTGACTGGAATGTGAAACCAGAAGCATGAACCCTGGTTTTCGACACTGTCGAAATCAATTTTGCCATCCATCAATAGTGTGAGCTTGCGTGAGATAACCAGGCCGAGGCCGGTACCGCCAAAGCGCCGTGTAATTGATGTGTCAGCCTGGGTGAAAGCGTGAAATAATGTTTGCCTGGCTGACTGGCTCATACCGATTCCGGTGTCCGTTACCGAGAATCGTATACCGTTCTGGGTTTTTTCCGGGGCATCGCTTATGTCGAGGTGCACATAACCTTGCTCGGTGAATTTAATAGCATTTCCAATCAGGTTGATTAGCACCTGGCGAATGCGAACCGGATCAGCTTCTATGAGTCTGGGGACATCTTTATGCAGATCGTAGAGCAGTTCTATATTTTTTTCGTATGCCACCGGGCTGAGCAGGTCAACCACTTCTTCGATGATATCCAGCAGATTGAATACCACCGGTGAGATTTCAAGTTTACCTGATTCGATTTTTGATAAATCCAGGATGTCGTCGATGATATTCAGCAGGTTACCCGCAGATTTTCGTATCGTCGTGACATAGTCTTTCTGTTGCTCATCCATTCGGGTGCTATCGAGCAGTTCTGAAAAACCGATGATGCCACCCAGGGGCGTTCTGATTTCATGGCTCATGTTGGCCAGGAACTCTGATTTCGCGCGATTGGCTGCGAGTGCATTCGATCGGGTAATGTCGAGTTCGGCATTGCGCATTTCAAGTTCTTCCAGGGTTTGCTGTAATTCCCGGGTGAAATCATCGATGCGCGTTTCCATATCACCCTGATATGACTGCAGCTCACCTGCCATTGTATTTACATACGATTCAAGTGTGCCCAGCTCGCCGGGGGCATCCTGATTGATACGGGTTTTAAAGTCACCCGATGCGATTTTTCGGACAGTATTGGTAAGTTGTCTGACCGGCGTTGCGATCTGCTTGCTGACACGTAGTGCAAGAATAAAGCTGGCAACCAGGATTATAAAAGTTAGCAGAATTCCTTTGTTAAGACTTTCGAATTTTTCATTGTCACTGAACTGGGTAGTGACAATCAGCTCAACATATCCGATGATGTGTTTGATCTGATTGTTGTTTTCCGGCACTGAGGACGAGGCTTCTTCGAAGTCGTTGATGGCAACTTCCTGTGATGTAATCGGTATTCTGAAATTAATAAGCCTGGTCTTGATGAGTTTTCGCCAGAAAGAATGTTGCTGTGAGGGTAGTGCTTCGTCATTCTGCGATATCAGAATTTTGTTGTCCTTGTCCTTGATGATAACAGCCACTACATCCTGATCGTTGAGTGCATTTTTCAAGGTAGGTACAAGTAAGGCTGTGTTACCTGAATAAACCGCATATTCTGAAGCAGGCGCAATTTGCGCGGCAATTGACTGGCCGTGCTTTTGCAGCGAGGTGCTGATGTATTCTATTTGTGAATATGTGAAATAGCCTGCCAGAATTATCCCGACAAACAGCGCTGGTAGAATTGCAAGAACGACAATCTGCTTATGTATGCTCCAGTTCTTCATTGCTGGGCTTCCATCTTATTCAGCCTGCTTTTAATAGTTGATACATCCTGTATTTCAATATTCAAAGACTTGGCAACCTGCCTGTTGACGCTAACTGAATAGTATTCAGGTGGGATGTCGCCACTTGTGTGTTCCTTGTCAGTAGTTTTCCCCTGCCTGATTAGCCTGGTTAACTGGTCTGCAATATGCTCGGGGGCTGAATACACAGCGGCGAGCGCCCCGGCTATAACAAAATTATCTGAAAATCCAATAACAGGTATCCGGTGCCTGTAAGCAGTCAGGAGAATGTTTTTCACCGAATGACTGTTGTAAATCGAGGTGTCCGGTAACGCCAGGAGGACGTCGCTATCGCGTAATAGCAGGTCAGTAGCACCAGGTATGCTGCTTTGGTCGGTAATCGTAGCGCTGATTATCTGCAGTCCGAGTGTTGCTGCACAATGTTTTAACTGTACAAGCCGTTCATCATTTGAGTCACTACTCAGGTATCCTATGTTTATCCATTCGCTGTTGATGATTTTTATTAAGCGCAGGTGTCTGCATGGAGGATGATTAATATCAATATTGGTATAAAATTTATTACGCCTGGTCTCGGCATTCTGCCTGGTGTTATTAACATAAATGACACTATTTGGCAGGCGGGTTAACTGCTCATCAATTTCAGCATGATTGCCAAGGCTGATCACTATGCTCGTGGCTTGTACCTTTGACAGGTCATAGTCAGTGATGAGTTTTATCGGGGCGCCAACAAGTTCCTGTTTGTATTTTGTATCCAGTGACTCGGCGACAGCTGACTGGAACTTACTTGTATCAGAATAAAATACAAGCACATCTGATGTAGTGTCGGCGCACAGGCACCTGCCTGCATAGAATGCAAGAAGTGTACAAGCGACAACTCTGAGTATGGATGACATCTATATCGTGTCGAGGTTGCGTTAGGTTCCGCCTAGCGGAACAGCATCTTAAATTCCAGATAAGCAGTTAAATTCTGCTCAATTAACGGACCATATACAGGATCGAAGTCATAATTGCTGTATTCGTCCAGCAGGTTTTGCAATACCAGGGACACTGAGCCCTTGTTTGTATTCATCCTGATATTTCTGCTCAATCGTAAATCAAGCTTGCGATACTGGTTCGACCCAGCACTGTTGGCATCGATCCATGAAAAATCACCGACATAGTAGTACCCCATGCTACCGCTGTATTTTTCATTGAACTGCTTGATTGCCAGTAATGAGGCGGTTTTTCTCGGTGCTGATTTGACGAAGCTCTCAGAGCTGTTGGTATACACAGCATCGTTTGATTCGATTTCAAGATAGGCTGCACTGGCAACGATGCGCAATGTGGCGTCGGCATAAAAATCAAGCTCGGTCTCAATACCAGTGACATCCGTGCTGTTGGCGTTGACAAATGCCTGGCTCAAACCGTCACCGGGTACTGTATCGTTGGCTGCAGGCACTGGTTCCAGCCTGATTAATTGACTAATTCTGTCTCTGAATATGCGTGCGTTAAACAGCAGGTCGTCGTGCAGAAAACGACCGTAATAAGCAATTTCACGGCTGATAATCTGTTCATTTTCGAGATTGGATCCAGGCGTCAGCTGCTGGTCGACCAGCTCGGTAATCGGGAACGGCGGTGACGTGATCGGAACCCCGCCGATTGTGAGTTCACGCGTCAGCGACAGGTTACCGTGTTCTTCAATGATAAACGGACTTCGTATCGCCTTTGAAACGCCGAGGCGAATATTGTGACGAGGATTGAACTTGTGGGTGTATGACAAGCGTGGTGAGTTATCGGTGCCAATGGTGTCGTTTTTTTCAACAAGAATACCGAAGTTCAGGATGTCATCACGTGTTACATGCCATTCCATATTGGTAAATACACGGTACAGTTCACGGCGCAGTGTGTTGTTATTGCCAAGAAAATATGATGACGCGCCCAGGTCCTGCTGTGCACTCAGCCCCCAGATCAGTCGCAGGTCATCATTCACCTGGGAATAATGGGTGAGCTCAAGGTTATGCCGTTCTGATTTTATGCTTAAATCCAGGTCGAGCGTGAATGCGTCGAATGGTAGTCCCAGGTCGGCAGGGTCAATCTGTCTGGAAGTTGATTTGTCATCTTTATCGAGCAAATTGTAATAATACTGGATCACCATAGAATCTTTGTTGCTGAAGCTGTTTTCATATTTCAGAAACTGGTACGCATTGATGTTCTCCACTTCACGTGCCTGTTTAATGCCACTTGGGGCAAAATTATCGTCTGCTTGCTGGTTAGTGAGCGAATATCCACCCTGGTAGGTTAGCTGGCTACGGCTGTCGATCTGGTAATCCATGCGATAATCGAATGCGTTTGCTGATACATCGTCGTGATTCTCAATACCATCGGCGCGGTCCTGTCCATCATCGTTTTGGGTCGACAGGGTAAAGCGATAATCCAGTTCGCCAGAACTGTCGCCAAACCGATATGTGGCATCAACGATATCGTGGTTACCTATGGACGTTTTCACCAGGTGTCCCTGGTCTTCGATCGCCTGGCGGGTAATGATATTTATCACCGCAAGAAATGAGTTTGAACCGTAGCTCGCTGCATTCGGTCCGCGTGAGAATTCAATGCGCTCAATGTCTTCCAGGTTGATCGGTAACATGTTCCATGCAACACCGCCTGACATAGGTTCGTAGACCGAGCGCCCGTCAATCAGTACCTGCATCTGCCTCGAAAACTGGTCGGTATGGCCGTGATAGGCGACCACTATTTTTGGTTCATCACCAAATTCATTGACACTGTTACCGACAATCACGCCGGGCACGAGCCTGAGTACATCGGGTATTGTGCGCGCACCTGAGGCTTCAATCATCTGGCGATCTATGATGCTGACAGCGATGGGTGTTTCCGATGCGGGTTGTTCGAGGCGACTGGCGGAGAGGACCACTGGCATTTCGAAGAATAGATCATCGGCACTTTGGTTCGCGTGTAGCGATGGTGCCATACAGAGCGTGATGATGAATAGAGTATTGAGTCTGTATTGATGGATCATATACGTCCCATGTAAGTGGTTTGATTGTTAGCGCGGTGGTGTTGCTGCGTTGATTTCGTGAGTGTGATGATATACTGCCACATTGTTTCCCCAAGTGTATCAGTTTGAGCACCGGGCTTCATCCAAATTATTAATATAACCTGTTGATTATGAAGGGCACATCCTATACTGTTCTGGCTGATTGCATTGGCAATACGCCGCTGGTGAAATTGCAGAAACTCGGTGCAGATAGCGGCAATATCCTGCTGGTAAAACTCGAGGGAAACAACCCGGCGGGTTCGGTCAAGGACCGTCCTGCACTCAACATGATTGTGCAGGCGCAAAAACGCGGTGAGATCAAACCGGGCGACACCCTGATTGAAGCCACCAGCGGCAACACCGGCATTGCACTGGCGATGGCAGCCGCGGTGATGGATTACCGCATGGTGCTGATTATGCCGGACAATATGAGCGAAGAACGCCGCGCCGCAATGAAAGCCTACGGCGCAGAACTGATCCTGGTGACGGCCGAACAGAGCATGGAAGGCGCGCGTGATCTTGCCCTGCAAATGCAGGCCGAAGGCAAGGGCACCGTGCTCGATCAGTTCAATAATCCCGATAATCCCAACGCGCATTACATTGGCACCGGGCCGGAAATATGGCACCAGACGGATGGACGAATTACCCACTTCATCAGCGCCATGGGAACCACCGGCACCATCATGGGTACATCGCGTTATTTGAAAGAGCAAAACAGCAAGGTTCAGATAGTGGGTGTACAGCCTGAAGCAGGTTCAAAAATCCCCGGCATACGGCGCTGGCCCGAGGAATATCTACCGGGTATTTTCGAGGCGGCACGGGTTGATCTTACGCTCGACGTGAACCAGGCTGAAGCCGAGCAAACCACGCGCGACCTGGCTGCGCGTGAAGGTATTTTCTGCGGTATTTCCTCCGGCGGTGCCGTGGCTGCGATGCTCAAGCTCAACCAGCAGGTGAGCAATGCGGTCATGGTCAGCATTATCTGCGACCGCGGTGATCGTTACATGTCGTCAGGCGTGTTTCCGGCCTGAATCTTAAACCATGTCTAAACCACGCAGGCGCCGTCGCAAAGCGCGATTGCCAGAAGAACCCGTCGAAGCCGAAATCAGCGCACTGTCAGCAGAAGGTCGCGGCATCGCGCATGTCGACGGGCGCACGGTGTTTGTCGACCAGGCATTGCCTGGAGAACGGGTTCGATTTAAATACACCCAGCTCAAAGAAAAGATTGCCGAAGCACGCATGACCGAAATCGTCTCGGGTGATTCAGCCGATCGAGTGTCGCCGCAATGCGCGGTATTCGAATTATGCGGTGGCTGCAGCCTTCAGCATATGTCAGCACAGGCGCAAATCACGCTGAAACAAAATACCCTGCTCGAACTTTTGCAGCATGTCGGCAAGGTTAAACCGCAAGAGATACTCGCGCCTCTCACCGGGCCACTGTGGCACTATCGTCACAAGGCGCGTCTCGGTGTGCGCTATGTACCCAAAAAGCAAAAAGTACTGGTCGGTTTTCGTGAGCGCAATTCATCTTTTATTACAGATACGAAGCGTTGCGAAATTTTACATCCATCGGTAGGTAATTTGCTCGAGCAACTCGCGCTATGTATCCATGGCATGGCGTTACGCGAACAGATTCCCCAGATCGAAGTCGCGGTCGGTGATGCCCAGACCGTGCTGGTATTTCGCCATCTCGCGGACATGACCGGGGCGGATCGAGAAATCCTCAGGGCCTTTTGCCAGCAACATAATATAGTTGCCTGGTTGCAGGCTGGAAAACCTGATGCCCTGGAGGCGCTCTGGCCGGAAGCGCCCGAAACGCTGTTTTATGAACTGCCCGAGTTTGATCTGCGTATTGAATTCGAGCCGGCTGATTTCACCCAGATCAATACTGAAATCAACCGCAGCATGTTGCACCGGGTGATCGAGCTGTTGCAACTGGAACCCGAGCATCATGTGCTCGACCTGTTTTGCGGGCTGGGTAATTTTTCCCTGCCACTGGCAAAACAGTGCAGGCAGGTGACTGCAGTGGAAGGATCAGAGGTGATGGTCAATAAGGCGCGTGATAATGCAACACGCAACCAGATCGACAATGCAGAATTCATTCATGCCAACCTGTATGACGAAGCCATGTTCGCGGCGCCCTGGATGCAGAAGAAATACCAGCGCATTCTGCTCGACCCGCCACGCTCGGGCGCGCTCGAGATTCTGCCGCATCTGAAAAAAATGCAGGCCTCGCGCATTGTCTACGTGTCATGTCATCCAGCAACGCTGGCACGCGATGCCGGTGTACTGGTCAATGAGCTGGGCTATGAATGTGTTGCTGCGGGAGTGATGGATATGTTTCCACATACCGCGCATGTTGAATCGATTGCAGTGTTTGAAAAGCAGTGAATAGTGAATAGTGAATAGTGAATAGTGAATAGTGAATAGTGAATAGTGAATAGTGAATAGTGAATAGTGAATAGTGAATAGTGAATAGTGAATAGTGAATAGTGAATTTTAAAATTATTATACGGTGTGCAACAATCTTTATTGGTTTTATTTTTTAACTATTCACTATTAGTTATTCACTATTCACTATTCACTGATTACCCCAGGTAGAACCCCATCTTAACGCCCGCCACTTCAATCTCGTCAGCATCGCTCAACGGGTGCGCCTGTTTGCCGACAGGAGTGCCGTTGACCAGGGGCATTTGACCGGAGGAACCGGCGTCTACCACGATGAGGAAGTAGCCGGTGGGCCGGCGTGTAATCGCGGCCACCTGTACGCCGGGTTTGCCCAGCGTGGTGAGTATCTTGGTGAGCTGCAGTTCTTTGCCGCTGTTCGCACCGCTCAGCAGTTGCAGGCGTGCCGCGCCCGGGCCCGATGAGCCGGACGCGCCGGCGGAGGCGAGGTCTGCTGCGATCTTGCCGATGGACTGTTCCAGTTTGCTGTCACTTTCTGCCTGTTCCGGCATACCGGCTGCATCCGGCCGGATGATCATGGTCTTTTCAAAATCGCCACCGGCATCTGCCGCTTCGTTGACATATTTGAGTTCGTGCTTGCCGATGACGATGACTTCACCGGGCTGCAGTGCGTGCTTGGTGATTTTGTTGCCGTTGATGAACGTGCCATTGGTACTGCCCAGGTCCTCGATGAACGAGTCATTGAGAATGGTGAGTATTTTGGCATGATGTCCGCTGACAGCCAGGTTGTCGATGTGAATATCATTATCGGGTTTACGTCCGATA
>Ga0316201_10001718_pt1 | contig 15036 bp, 15 predicted proteins | sample CS6wburrow_MG_FD_204516 | JGI IMG/M metagenome (GOLD analysis project Ga0316201, IMG submission 204516) | Coastal sediment microbial communities from Delaware Bay, Delaware, United States - CS-6 worm burrow | ecosystem: Environmental > Aquatic > Marine > Coastal > Sediment | place: USA... | reverse complement strand
GGGACCCAGTCTGCCGGCCTTTATCAGCCCCAATGTTTTGGATGTGCTGGTCAAAAACTTCAACATTATGCCCATCGGCACCGCCGATGAAGACCTCAAGGCGATTTTAGGATGAACCACAGGGCCAAAGCCATAGTGCCCCCATCGATGCGGCCTCTCAGACAGGGAGGTCGCATCATCCCGCCTTTTAACCAGGAGGCAAATCATGAAGTGCCCAGGTCAAGACACCCAATATTGGACCGCCGGTGCGATTTTTGAAGTCGCCTGCCCGGAATGCAGCAAAACGGTAGAATTTTTCAAAGACGACACCATGCGCCGGTGCAGCCACTGCGGACACCGCTTCGTCAATCCTCGAATGGATTTTGGCTGTGCGGCCTATTGTCAATATGCGGAGCAGTGCATCGGTGATCTGCCCCCTGAGCTGGTGGCCCAGCAGGAAGACCTGCTCAAAGATCGGGTCGCTGTAGCCGTGAAGCGTCACCTGAAAACCGATTTCAAACGCATCGGTCATATCACCCGCCGGGCCCGACACGCTGAACGCCTCGGGCGCGATGCCGGCGCCAACCTGCCGGTTGTGTTGATCAGCGCACTCCTGTGGGACTTAGATGAGGTCAGCGCTTCCAAACCGGCGACCGTCGCCAGGGGGATTCTGGAACAGCTCAAGGCCCCCCTTCCATTGATTGAACAAGTGTGTGCCATCATCGCCATGCGCGGTACCTCCGCTAACAGGGGTAATTCTGAATACCAGGTGATTGTTGACGCCGATCGGCATGCTCTCGAAGAGAAAGCCGCCACCTCCGGTTGACGGGGTGCACCGCCGAATAATTGAAAAGAATGCTGTAAAGGTGAACTCATGAAGATAAAACGCAAGATCATCGAAATCGATGAAGAACGCTGCGATGGTTGCGGCCAATGCATTCTCAGCTGTGCCGAGGGAGCCCTGGCCATTGTAGATGGGAAAGCCAAAGTGATTTCCGACAACCTCTGCGACGGATTAGGCGCTTGCCTGGGAGAGTGCCCCCAGGAGGCCCTGGAAATCGTCGAGCGCGAGGCGGAAGAATTTGATGAAGAGGCCGTGGAGACCCATATCGCCACCCAAGAGAAAGCCCAGCCGGAAACGCCTGCGATAAAGGCGGTTCCCTTCGGTTGCCCCTCTGCCCAGATTCAACGTTTCAGTCCGTGCCAGTCGGCGAATCAGCCGGTACGGCAGTCGGGCGGCCAAGCATCCGCGCTCACCCATTGGCCCATCCAGATTCGATTGATACCTCCTCAGGCACCCTTTCTAAAGGGGGCGGATCTGTTAATCGTCGCAGATTGCGTTCCGGTGGCTTTCCCGGGGCTGCATCAGGAGATGCTCCGGGGAAAGGCGGTGATGATCGGCTGCCCCAAATTTGATGACGGCGAGGAGTACATCGAGAAGTTTGCCGCTATTTTTGAAACGGCCGATATTAAAAGTATCACCGTCGCCGTGATGGAGGTGCCCTGCTGCAGTGCCCTGCCCGTGATGGTGCAGAAGGGGCTGCAAAAATCCGGTGCCCAGATCCCTTTTTCCCAGATTGTGGTCAGCACCCGTGGGCAGATCTTAGAAGAACGTAAAATCGCCTAAAAGCGGTTTCAAAACCTCCCCTCGGGCCCCATCTCGGTGTTGGGGCGAGGCTGTAATCCTCACATACCCCGGTATGCTTGCGGTTCAAAGCCTCGCCCCGCCTATACTTTGGACCCGGCTGTAGGAGCGGCTTTCAGCCGCGAAATCGTCTCTTCAGCGCCTTTATATCGCTGCTAAAAGCCGTTCCATGAAACTCGAACGCTGGGTTATCTATTTTGCGGTAGGTGACCCCCGAGCCTGGGTATCGCTCTGTTAATCGGCTGATTGATGACGAAAAAAAAGCTGTAACTTTCAAGCTCCGCATGGGTTTGTACTTTCAAACGACTGCTCAACCTAAATCCATTTGGAGGATACGACCATGAAAAGAACAGTACTGACCTGTGCAACAATCTTCGCTTTCGGATTCACTGCCTTGATATGGACCCCGACAGATGCCGCCGCACGATCCGCCAAAGATCGATTGGACCGTAAAGGGGATCGCATCGAGAACCGCCTGGACCGCAGGGGAGACCGTGTCGAGAACCGGCTGGATCGACGGGGGGACAGAATCGGGAACCGCCTGGATCGCAAAGGGGATCGGATCGAGAACCGTCTGGATCGTAAAGCCGACAGGGCCATGCAGAATGGCCATGAAAATCGGGCCAGACGCCTGGAGCGCAAGGGGGATCGCATCGATCAGCGCTTGGACCGCAAAGGGAATCGGATCGATAACCGCCTGGATAGCAAGGGTGAGCGTGTCGACCGCCGCTTGGACCGCAAAGGCGAACGTATCGACGCCAGGCTCGACCGCAGAGGTGACCGGATCGATGGCCGCAGAAACCAGTAATTGGGGTTGGCGCCGATCCAACACAAATCAAGGGGAGCCGCAGAATTTCTGGTACAGAAGGTTGAATTTTTACACGGAGCAATGCCGCCCCCCATTTCTGAATAGATGATCAACGCCTTCCTGCGAGATTCCGCAGTTCCACAAAACCCTCGACCTAACTCTTGGTCGGGGGTTTTTTTGTGGGGGCGTAGACCAATGGGCGGCGCCATCCGTCTTAGGAGTTAAACAAACCGAACCTGGAGGCTGACAATGCGCAAATTAACCAAGATGGCAGTAACGGTCGGTATGGTGAGTTTAGTAGGAGCAGGTTCTGCGTGGGCTGGCAAAGTGGCCGATCGGCAATGGCGCCAGGCCGAACGGATTCATCAGGGCGTTTACAGTGGTGAGCTGACCCGGGCAGAGGCCCACAAATTGATTCGCCAGCAGCGCCACATACGCCAACTCAGAGCCCGCGCCTGGTCCGATGGACGACTTACTGCGCGGGAGCGAAAGATCATTGTGTATCGCCAGGACAGGGCTAGCCACCTGATCTATCGGTTCAAGCATAATCATCGGGTGCGGTGGTAGCCCTATGATCGGGGGTGGAATCCGTTGGATGCGCCACCTCCCCCACGGCCTATAAAAAGGTAGACAGGCACCTGCTCGGACGGATAGTATCGCGACATTATGGTGGCAACCGCAGACGATTCCGCAGATCGATCCAGGGACGACCAATCCTGGACCAAAGAGATGGTTGAACGGGCAATGGCCGGCGACAGTCTTGCATTCAACCGCCTGGCGGATCGATTCCAGCCGGAGATTTATCGTATGATGTATTACCGAACGCGATCCCAGATGGATGCGGAAGACCTTTGCCAGGATGTCTTTTTGAAAGCCTTCAGGAGCATCCGGAAATTGAAATCAGCCATTGTATTTCGCAGCTGGCTTTACCGTATCGCTGTGAACCGAGTTAAGGATTACTATCGCAGGAAACAGTTCAAATCGCTCTTCGGGTTCACCTCCATGGACGAGGAAACCTTCCAGGAACCCCCGGAGATGGCGGTTTCCCCCCAGGGGGCGAAAGAGGTGCAGCGCAAAGAATTTTGGCAGCAGATCCGGCAGATCACCGAAGTGTTGTCCAAGACGGAACGGGAAGTCTTTATGTTGCGGTTTTTCGACGAGCTCAGTATTAAAGAGATTGGCACGACCCTGAAGAAGAACGAAAGCACGGTCAAGACCCATCTCTACCGCGCCTTGGACAAAGTGAAAGAGGCCGCATCCGGATTGGATGGGGCAATGGAGGCCTTGCTATGACCACCACCGTAGACACCCACTTGACTTACGATGATCTGCTTCGTACGCTTGTGGATCGAGATGATCTCGATGCCAAAACCAGAGACCATTTGGGCGCCTGCCCGCGCTGCCAACAGCACGCCGAACGGCTGGGGCAGCGCTACAATAGATTGGGACAGATGGCCAAGGTGCTGGCGCCGTCTCCTTCGCGCCCTTTTCGAGTTCCCGATCAACGGACGGCCAGCTCTCGCTGGCAATTTAAATCCGCTGTGGGGCTGGGTTTGGCAGGTGCGCTGGTGTTCTTTCTGACGGTTTGGTGGCCGCAGTATATGGCCCCCACGGAATCAGCCCGCGAGCTGGCGCAAGCCATCGAGGCCGACGATCGCCTGATGGCCCAAATCGATGCTCTGGTTGAAGATGCCCTGCCGGAGGGATATCGGGAATTGGCCATGATGGGCGACGCCGACACGTTTGATTTGTCCGAGGACTTGATTGATTGGATCGTACCGTCTATAGAAGAAACGATAGAGGAGAGTGAACCCATCGGATGAAACGGACTGTCCCCAAAAGAGGTAACGAAATGTTAAAAATAGCGTGCGGTGTGTTGGTTTTATTTGGCCTGGCATTTTCTGCGGCCGCCGTCAGTGCTCAGGATGCACCATCAGGACGCTGGTGGAATTCACCCCAAGTGACCCAGCAATTGAATTTGACGGGCGGTGAAAAGAAGCGGCTGGAAAGCGCCTACCGGGATTCGCGCCGCAAGCTGATCCAAAAAAAGAGCCGCGTTGAGGCGGAACAGTTTGAACTTGAAAACCTGATGGGACAGCCCAAAATTGACGAAAAGACCGTCCGCGCCCAGAACCGCAAATTGGAAAAGGCCCGATCGGACCTGGCCAATGAAAAGTTCGCCTTTGTGGTGGAGGTCAGAAAAATAATCGGCCACGATCGTTTCCAGAAACTGGTCAATATCCACCGCTCCGGGGGAAAATACTAGCCCGGAGGCACGATTCCCATCACGGCAGTTTCTCTTGCCAAAGGTCCTTATACTTGAACTCGCGCCCGATAATGTTGAATTTGATCACCTCGAAATTGGGGCTCAGGTCAAAATCGCGTGGCAGAATTTGGCTGAAATGGCGCATGAGCAGCATGGCGCCATAAGGGTTGGAGGTCAATTCCCGTGCACCGGCGGGAAGTGGTTTTAGGGCTGGAATGATGGGGTAACCGACTTTTTGAAATGCTTTGGCGATCATTCCAGAACAAATCACCTCGAACTCATTGCACCCCCCGATGCAGGCTTTGTAGGATCGCCTGTTTCTCGGATTCAATGCGGTATAAGTGACCATTTTGGCAATTTCCAGAATATTGCGATCGTCGTAGCGCCGTCCGATGTTGCCGGTCACCTCATGGATCACCTTGCGCATATCTTCGGCGTTTATGCCATAGGGGCGGCAGATGCGAATGTTGAAGTCCCGATACTTCGCAAGGGGCGCCACGATGACGCCGTCCCCTGAAAACGCCTCGACCATCAGGTGCTGCCCTTCCGCTCTGAATCGTTGGCGGTAGGCGGCATGATCGGGATGCTGCGGGCGGATCAGACGGTCGCCCACGTAGAGGGCCACATGGCTCCAGTGGCTGCTGGAGAAAAATTTGATGATGCGGCTCATATCCGAGCGCCCCTCGACCAGCACAATGTCTCCGGGGCGAATGGCCTCGTGGAGACGATCCATGTCGTTGAGAATGCGCTGCTGGTAGCATGGCTGTTCCCGCTCCAGTCGGCGGAACAGCCACTTCCGAGACTTGGCCAACCAGCGATGCAAGGTGGGGTAGGCCATTTGGGGCCCTTTCTCCTCCCGGTTCAATGCCACTGGATGAATCACCGTTGTGCAGAACTCGATTGTGGGGGCGGCGTCCCGCCGCTCCCGCGGGTGAATCCATATCGCGGCTGAAAGCCGCTCCTACAATTCTTTTTCGGTCAATGGGGTGGTTGGCCTTTAGTAGTGCTGATCCGCATACTCCACCCACCCTCCGGCCTTGACCAGCTTACGATCGAAGTCCGCTACAGCGAAAGGGACAATCTCTTCCTGATCTCCAGACCGGATCGTCATGGTGTTATTGTCGAAGTCGGTCCAGATCTCGGTTTCCTTACCGGCAAATTGCCGGAATAGCATATCGATGGTCACTTTGGGCAGTTCCACTGCCATCATGCCGCAGTTGAACATGTTCTGACGGAAGATGCGGGCAAAGCTCTCGGCGATGACCACATGGATGCCGTTCACTTCCAGTGCCCATGGCGCATGCTCACGGCTGGAGCCGCAGCCGAAGTTTGCCCGTGTGATCAGCACTTGCTTGCCGGCAAGGTCCACCCGGGGGTCGAACTCCTCTAAACTCAAATCTTCCAGCAGGTGGGGTGCCAGAGCTTCCTTGGAGATCTCTGTGAGGTAACGAGCGGGAATGATCTCATCCGTGTTGATATCGCTGCGGTCCAGGAAAAGTACTTTACCGTTGAATGATTTCATGGGTTATCCTCTAGAGAGCGATGCGTTGGTGATGACACCTGCGATGGCGGTTGCCGCGGCCGTAGCCGGGCTCATCAGGTGCACCATGCCGCCTTTTCCCATACGGCCGTTGAAATTGCGGTTGGTGGTGGCCGCGCATACCTCTCCTTCTGCCAGTACGCCATTGCTCATGCCCAGGCATGCGCCGCACGTCGGGTTGGTTACGCAGAACCCGGCCTCCATAAATATACGAATGATCCCTTCTTCGAGCGCCCGGGCATAGACGTCCGGTGTAGCCGGCGAAACGATGGCGCGTACCTTGCCACTGATGCGTTGTCCTTCAAGGATTTCGGCTGCGATGCGCAGGTCCTCGATGCGCCCATTGGTACAGGAGCCGATGTAGATCTGGTCGACGGGCGTACCTTCCATCGCCTTCACGGTTTTGACCTGGTCAGGTTTAAAGCCGAAGGTGACCTGGGGTTCCAGATTGGAGACATCGATGCGAATGACCCCTGCATACTCCGCATCGGGATCGGCACAATAGCGGCTGTAGGTCTCCAGGGCGGTTCCTGGGGAGTCGAATTCATCCTGGATGAAGGGCCACAGGTATGCCACGGTGGTAGGGTCCGGTTCGCAGATACCGCTTGTGGCGCCGGCTTCAACGGCCATGTTGCAGAGGGTCATACGGGATTCCATGGACATGGACGCCACCGCCGGGCCGGTAAATTCGATCACCTTGTCCGTGGCCCCGTTGACGCCGATCTGAGAGATGATGGCCAGGATGACATCCTTGGCGTACACTCCGGGGGGTAAGGCGCCATCTACCTCTAACTTAATGGTGGACGGGTAGCGAAACGCGCAGACCCCCTTGAGGATGCCAACTTCCAGATCCGTGGTGCCAACACCGGCGGCGAACGCCCCGAAGGCCCCATGGGTGCAGGTGTGGGAATCGCCCATAATGATGGTATAGCCGGGCCGTACGAACCCTTTTTCCGGAAAGATGGCGTGGCAGACCCCGTTGCGACCGATATCGAAAAAGTCCTCGATGCCGTGGCGACGGGCCCACTGCCTGAGGATCCTGCCCTGGGCGGCGGTTTTACCATCCATGGCCGGGGTGACATGGTCGATGACCGCTTTAATTTTAGTTGGGTCGAATACGCGGTCCTTGCCCCTGGCCACCAGATCATTGATGGCTACCGGCGTGGTAATTTCGTGGCAAAAGACGGCATCCAAGCGGATCACATAGGTGTCTGGCGTCGGCCGGCCCACCAGGTGTGTGTCGAAAATTTTTTCAGCGATGGTTTTTCCCATTGGATCTCCTCAGCGCTAGTCCGAATCGGTTTTCAGCACTGCCAGAAAGGCCGACTGGGGCAGCATGACCTTGCCGACCATTTTCATGCGCTTTTTGCCCTTCTTCTGTTTCTCGAGCAATTTGCGTTTGCGGGTGATATCGCCGCCGTAGCACTTGGCTGTGACGTCCTTGCGGAAGGCATTGACCGTTGAGCGTGAGATGATTTTTCCTCCAACGGCACCCTGGATGGCAATTTTGAACTGCTGTCTGGGGATCTCATCCTTGAGTTTGTCACAGGCCAGCCGGGCGCGCATGTAGGCGCGGTCTTCATGGACAAGCTGGGAGAGCGCATCCACCCGTTCCCCGTTGATCAGGATATCGAGCTTGACCAGTTCGCTGGGCCGGTACTCGATGATCTCGTAGTCAAAAGAGCCGTATCCCTGGGTGACGGTTTTGAGCTTGTCATAAAAATCGAATATCACCTCGGACAGGGGCAGTTCGAAAATCATCTCCAGCCGATTGCTGGTCAGGTACTGGTAATTTTTGTTCAATCCCCGGCGGTCCAGGCAAAGCTTCATCACCGCTCCCATGTAGCGGTCCGGGATGATAATGCTGGCCCGGATAAAGGGCTCCAAAGATTCCTCGATTTCGGTGGGATCGGGATAGAGCGCCGGGTTGTCAATGATCATCTCCTGGCCGTCAATAAGCACCAATTTGTATTGCACCGACGGTACGGTAAGGATGATGGACTGGTCGTACTCCCTTTCCAGCCGCTCCTGGACGACCTCCAGGTGCAGCAGTCCCAGGAAACCGCAGCGAAAACCGAATCCCAGGGCCGCGGAGGTGTCTTTCTCATAGATCAGCGATGCGTCGTTGAGCTTGAGCTTTTCCAGGGCGACCGCCAGCTCCTCGTAATCATCGGCCGCCACCGGATAGATGGAGGCGAAAACCACCGGCTTGGCATCTTTGAAGCCCGGAACCGCATTTTGGCAGGGGCGGTCGTCCAGGGTGACGGTGTCGCCACAGCGGGTGTCGCTGACGGTCTTGATACCGGCGATCATGTAGCCCACCTGGCCGGCGCTTAATTCTTTCTGGGGTTTGCGAACGATTTGGAACTGTCCAACCTCTTCCACGCGGTAGACTGCGTTGTTGGACATGAACCGGATCCGGTCGCGGGCCTTGATGCGCCCGTCAACGACCCTGAAATGGACGACGGTGCCGCGAAACGGATCATAGTGCGAGTCGAAAATCAGGGCCCGCAGGGGCGCCTGCGGGTCTCCTTTCGGCGGGGGCAGATGCTGGACCACCGCTTCCATGACTTCGGTAATTCCCGTACCTTCTTTGGCTGACGCCAGAATGGCGGTTTCAGGGTCAAGCCCCAAATCCTCTTCAATTTGCTGTTTGACCCTTTCAATATCGGCTGACGGCAGGTCGATTTTATTGATGATCGGAATGATCTCGAGGTCGTGTTCCATGGCCAGCAGAAAATTGGCCAGGGTCTGCGCCTCGACACCCTGGCTGGCATCGATGAGCAGCAGGGCCCCTTCGCAGGAGGCCAAGGCCCTGGACACTTCGTAGGTGAAGTCCACATGACCGGGCGTATCGATGAGATTGAGGGAATACGTGATACCATCGGCAGCCGTATACGGCAGGCATACGGTTTGGCTTTTGATGGTGATGCCGCGTTCGCGCTCGATATCCATGTTATCTAGCATTTGATCCTGGAAATCCCGGTCGGAGACCATCTCCGTGGACTGGATCATGCGGTCCGACAGGGTGGACTTGCCGTGATCGATATGGGCGATGATACTGAAGTTGCGAATGTGTTTCATTTAGTGTCACTAGTGAGAGATTACCGGGTCCACCTCGGACCCGAACGATAGGTTCTGACGCAGGGCGGCCTGCCCGCCTCAGATCGTCATAACCGTCCCATCTTTCTGGGTTCCTTTTCCAGCAGCCAAAAGCCAGTTGACTAAATGGCGGCAAGAAGATATAAACCCCTATAACTAAAGAAATTTACATTACTATCAGATAGCTTTGAAAAGTGTCAACCGATAAAGAAAACGCACAACCGAGCGACCGCCAATCGATGCTGGAAGCCCACGTCCTCATCGTCGATGATGACTTGGCCATCCGGGAGTCCATGAACGAGTTCGTCGACATGTCAGGGTACCGGGCTTCCACGGCCATTAGTGCCGAAGAGGCGCTGGAAAAGCTAGCCGTCGGCGACATCGACGTGGTAATCACCGATATCATGCTGCCGGGCATGGATGGTCTGGAACTCACCGACCGCATCAAGAAAAACCACGATATCGATGTCATCGTGATGACGGGGTACAGCGGCGACTACTCTTACGAGGAAGCCATCAGCAAGGGGGCCAGTGACTTTGTCTTCAAACCGGTCCGTTTCGAGGAACTGCTGCTGCGATTGCGTCGTGTGCTCAAGGAGCGCCGGCTGACCCAGGAGCGCATCCACATGCTGGACAAGCTCAAACGGCTCAGCATCACCGACGGTCTCACCAAACTTTACAACTCCCGGTATTTCTATAATCAACTCAAGGCGGAAATCGACCGCACATCACGCTACCAGCGCCCATTGAGCCTGCTGTTGCTGGATATCGACCAGTTTAAGGACTACAACGACAATTTCGGTCATCTTGAAGGCGACAAGATTCTGGTGGCTCTCGGCCAGGTGATCCGGACTTGCCTGCGCAAAATGGATTCGGCCTATCGTTACGGTGGTGAGGAATTCACCGTCATTCTGCCCGAGACCGAAGGGGATGAGGCCGCCACCGTGGCCGAGCGGATCCGTTCGGCCGTGGAAATGGAAAAATTTTACCCCCGTGAGCAAAAGACGCCGGTATCCATCACCATCAGTCTCGGGGTCACCGAATACATCCAGGAGGAACGGGTGGCCATCTTTGTCCAGCGGGCCGACAAGGCCATGTACCTGTCCAAACAGTCCGGCCGCAACCGGGTTTCCTGCTTGTTTGCCAGCGTTCCCAAGTAGGGCGCTGCACCCACGCGGTCCTCACCGGCCCGCAACCATCTTCTGATCAGTTCCCTCCCCATTCACCGGGGGGTGCGTTTCAGCTGCCGTGGCCATTGACATGCCGGGAATAAAACCGCGTTTGCCCAGCACCATCGACAGCATTTTTCCATGAACCCGCTATGATCCCTATGCCGATGAAATCGAAACCACAGCCCAAAGCACCATCTGTTCAACAGCAGCGCATCGCGGCATTCGTCATGGGGGTGCTGGTGTTGATCGCAGTGGTGATGGGCCTCCTGCAGGGGCGCTTCAACCCCGGCGACTGGAGAGAGCAGCCGACCTCAGCAACCCCTGCCAAGATGGATGGCGCTTCTGACCCGACCGATGGCGCTGCAGGCCTCACGGCGCTGTCACCCTTGGAGCGCTATACAGCGGCGACCCTCTCAGACAAGATCAACGGCAAGGCCGAGCTATACCTGGACGCAGGATTTCAAATTCTGGAAAGCCGCCGGTTCGCCCTCGAATCCGATACGGGGCGATGGATGGAGCGTTATGTCTACACCATGGAGGGACACCCCAATGCCTACTCGGTATTCAGCCGCCAGCGGCGACAGGATATGGTGCCGCTGGAGATTGCCGACGATGCCTATATCGCCTCCAACGGTCTGTTCTTTGTCCATGGTCCCTACTACGTCGAAATTATTTCAGGCGAAAACACCATCGATATGCAGACGGCGATGAAAGCCCTTGCCGCGGCATTTGTCGGGGGTGCGGCTGCCCAGGACAATCCGCTTGAGGCACTGAACCTGTTTCCACCGGAGCATCTTGTGCCGCACACCACCGAACTGGTTGCCAAAAGCGCCTTCGGGTTAGAGGGACTGGACTGGGTCTATACTGCTGCCTACAAGGCTGCTGCCCAACAGGCGGTCGCCTTTGTCGTTCCTTGCGATTCTCACGGGCGGGCTGTTGAACTGGCTGCCCGGTTCAGCGACTACTGGTTGGAGTATGGAGGGGAAAGGGTGCCTGTCGATCCAACTGTGCTTGAAGCAACGGTCGTATCCATTCTTGACGCTTTCGAGATCGCGGTGGTTCAGGGGCATTATTTATTCGGCGTGCATGAGGCATCCCAGCTCGATTTCGGTTTGGCCCTGGCCGGACGGTTGCAGCAGGCCATCGAAGGAGTCAGCAATGCCCCCCGGTAGCCCTATGGAGCGTCGCGTTTTTTTGCGCCGGTTGGCCCAAACGCTTTTCATGGCGGCGGCCTCCGGTGCGTTGGGCCTCGCCTTCTGGGATCCTCGGGGCCCCGACGGTGGCACCAAGCGCAACGATGCCTTTGTCATGCCGGACTTCAGCGGTGGTGGAGAAGGCGCCAGGATGGCCATTGCCCGAGGTTTCGATCGGATTCAGGGCGCTGAATCGGTCATCCGTGCCCTTGGCGGCATGGCAACCTTCATTCGACCAGGGGACCGGGTGCTGCTCAAGGTGAATGCCGCCTTTGCATCCCCGCCCCTATTGGGCGCCACCACCCACCCCGACATGGTCATCGCTGTGGCCAGGATGTGTTTTCAAGCCGGTGCCGAGCGGGTCATGGTGACCGACAACCCCATTAACGATCCTTCGAGCTGTTTTGAACTCACCGGTATCGGGCCTGCCGCGCGAAGCGCCGGCGCCGAAGTCATCCTGCCAAGTCCCGATCAGTTCCGGCAGTATGGCCTGGAGGGCGGGCAGTTGATTCAAAACTGGCCCCTCCTTGGCGTACCCCTGACAATGGCCGACAAGCTCATCGGCCTGGCACCGGTAAAAGATCATCACCGCAGCGGCGCATCATTGACCATCAAGAATTGGTATGGGTTACTGGGCGGCCGACGGAATCTTTTTCACCAGCGTATCCATACCATCATCGCCGAGTTGGCCATGATGATGCGGCCAACCCTGGTCATTCTGGACGGCACCAGCAGCATGATAGCCAATGGCCCCACCGGCGGGTCCCTGGACGATCTGCGGGAAACCCGCACCATCATTGCCGGCACAGATCCGGTGGCTGTGGATGCCGCGGGAGCCGCGTTGCTGGGAAAAACACCGCAGGATCTGCCCCACCTGGCCCTGGCGGAAAAAGCCGGCGCCGGTACCGTGGATTACCAATCCCTAAGGCCGGTAAAGGTCAGTGGGCCTGTTTGATGGCGCTCTATGCGGGGCAGCGCGCCGCCGTTCCCACGATTGAAGGCAACTAAGTTGAGCATACCATGAGAATGATTTCAGCCCGTCGCATTGCCCAACTCTTCTTTTTTTTACTGTTTCTGTGGTTCTGCCTGGTATCGACGCTCGGGGATCGGCTATGGCAGCTGCGGGGGTGGCCGGTGAACTGGTTCCTGCAACTCGATCCGCTAGTGGGGGCCGGGGTGCTGCTGGCAACCCGGACCCTTTACCGGGGCCTGCTGTGGGGAGTGGTCACCATTGTGCTCACGCTCTTCCTGGGGCGCTTCTTTTGCGGCTGGATCTGCCCAATGGGCACGCTGCAGCAATGGATCGGCTATCTTTCCCAGCGGCGGGCCACCCCGGCGCAACGGATTCGACGCAATCAGCCGCACAGGGCCCAGCTTGTAAAATACGGGTTGCTGCTTTTTCTTCTGGCCGCTGCCTGCGCGGAACTGCTGCACTTTTTCTTCGGCAGTTTTTCAGGGCGTCCGGTCTTTTTCACGCTCCTCTTCAGCCTGGTTGCGGCGATGCTGTGGGTGATCTGCGAGCAGACTCGAATCAAAGCAGTGCTGGTCTTCTCCGGCGTGGTCGCATCCGGGGTTGTTCTCTATTGGTGGTCTCCCCAAGCCCACTGGCTGGCCGGTTCACTGCAGGTCGGATTGCTTGACCCCATCGTTTTCATCACCAGGGCCGCCAACCTTGTGATACTCCCGATTATCGACAACCCCTACCAGGTGACTTCGGCCATTCCCCGGTTCTATGAGGGTGTCGGCTTTGTCGGTGCGCTTTTTATGGTGGTGCTGGTGCTCTGCACGTGGGTCCCCCGTTTTTACTGCCGTTTTGTTTGCCCTTTAGGGGCATTGTACGGCTTCCTCGGCCGCTGGGCCGTCTGGCGCATCGGTAAATCCGAAGATCGTTGTCGGGAGTGCAAACGCTGTGAGGACTATTGCGAAGGGGCCTGCGCGCCGACCCAGGTCATCCAGACGTCTGAATGTGTACTCTGTCTCAACTGCATGGACCGCTGCAGGCATGGCCTGATGGCCTACCAGTCAAAACCTTCGGCCGCAGGTGAACAGCAGGTGCCCGATTTGAGGCGGCGTCATGTGTTTGCCTCCATCGTCCTGGGACTGGCCGCCGCGCCGTCGATTAGACTGAATGCCAGCCTGGGCGTCAATTGGAATCCCGATGTCCTTCGTCCGCCCGGAGCCCTGGCGGAAACCCAGTTTCTCTCTCGTTGCATTAAATGCGGCCAGTGTATGCGCATCTGTCCCACCAACGTGATCCACCCGGCCACCTGGGAAGCCGGTGCAGAGGGCCTGTGGACCCCGGTACTCAACTACCGCATCGGGACCAGCGGCTGTCAGCACAGTTGTGTGGCCTGCAGCACCATTTGCCCAACAGCGGCGCTGCGGCCGTTGACGGTCGACGAGCGCATGGGGCGCAATCGCTATGCGACCGGCGGCCCCTTGCGTATCGGGATGGCGTTTGTAAACCGCGGGCGCTGCCTGCCCTGGGCCATGGATACCCCCTGTATCGTGTGCCAGGAAAATTGCCCGGTGAGCCCCAAAGCGATCTTTACGCGCACAGAGTTCCGGCCGATTCGAGACGGCCTTCAGCCGGTTCGATCGACTGAGGGGAACCGCATTGTTCTGGCTGGCGGCAGTTGGTCACTCGACGCCCTGTCCGGGGGTGATTATACTGTTCAATGGAACAACCACTTGCCGGTGGCCATTGCAGGTAACGTGGGCGGTGAGATAACCCTGGCCGAGGCACCGGCGAGCGCTGCAGCACCTGTACCCGGTGATACCGCCCAGATCCGCGTCCGGCTGCAAAAGCCTTACGTAGACCCGCACAGATGCATCGGCTGTGGTATTTGTGAACACGAGTGTCCCGTCCAGGGCCGCCGGGCCATCCGCGTGACTGCGGAAAACGAGTCCCGCCATATCGGTCGCCGCATGGTCATCCGCTGATCGGCCTGGCATGCCTTACGGAAAGCGGGTCCCCTGAAAAAGACAGAACGCAGGATTGGAGGACAATTATTATGAAAAAAAGATCGAACAGCTTTTCGCGACGTGATTTCTTCAAGACTGCCGGAGTTGCAGGAGCAGGGGCGCTGATGGCGCCCGTGGCGGCCAGCGCCAACGGCACCATCCAGCAGGTGGATCAGCTTCTGGCCGCCGGGCAAATCCGTGTTCCCACCCGCCCTTTCGGCAAGAGCGGCATCGATGTTTCCATCCTTTCATTGGGCGGGATGTTCGATATCGACGGCAATCAATTGATGCTCAAGCAGGCCATTCGCTGGGGCGTGACCTATTGGGATACGGCCGACTGTTACCAGCGGGGCAGTGAGACCGGAAT
>Ga0316201_10001717_pt1 | contig 15038 bp, 17 predicted proteins | sample CS6wburrow_MG_FD_204516 | JGI IMG/M metagenome (GOLD analysis project Ga0316201, IMG submission 204516) | Coastal sediment microbial communities from Delaware Bay, Delaware, United States - CS-6 worm burrow | ecosystem: Environmental > Aquatic > Marine > Coastal > Sediment | place: USA... | reverse complement strand
AGGTTCAAGTTGCTGATGACAAGGTCAAGAGAGTTCGGTGCAATGGGCAGGATTTCTTCTTCGGCTTGTATGTATGAAGTGCACGGACACACAGGAAAAGGCGTGCAGTCAAGCGTTACAATGTGTTCAGCTTTTTCTCCGATGTCTTGTAAAAAAAGAGGGTAGCGACTCCCTATTTGTAAGGTGAGGGGGAACGTACGTTTGATGTCCCTAAGACGTGTGAGTAGCTGTTTTGCGCTCCATGTAAACAGGAAATCATGGTCTTGAAATTTTGAGATCGTACGTTCGCGGCTTTTCCGGATCGTGTGCCGATCAAAAATAAGAGGATCACTTGTTTGTAGGGGGGATACCATTCTAAGGTTTACCACTTTTCTGGGCGTGGTTTTTCCTCCAACTCTTCGCCCAGGGCATCGCGCAGGTCTTTGATTTCTTTTTCAAATTCTTCCACGAGATCCAGGTCTGTGGAGGACATTTGTTTTTTTTGTGTTTGTTCGATATCAACGTCATTGGCGTCGGTGGGGGCTTCGGTTACTGCATCCGTTTGCGCGTCAGTTTTTGCCTCGACCCCTTGTTTTTTCTTCTCTTTTTTCGCCTTGGTTTCTTTTATTTTCTTTTTGAAAAAATCCCTGGGCTTTTCTTTTTTTTCGTCTTTTTGTTCTTCTTTTGCCTCTTTTTCTGCGGGCTGGGGTTTCTGGACTGTTGGCTTTTCAAAGGAGGCAGGTAGAGACCACGCGGGCTGCGCAGCTTTGAAGCGCTCTTCAAGCATCAGTTTTACATCTTTTTTTGCCTGCGCCTTCATGTGCGCGGGCATATAGCGGTAGGCGCGGGCCAAGGTTGTCATAAAGTGTGATTCTTTGGAGATGCTCCTCCACAGCAACATATATTGATAAAACGGGATGAATTTCATATCGCCACTTTTAAAATAATAAGGCGGGGCGGTAATGGCGAAAGGGTGTATGCGCTGAGGCGTAACGCCGATATGGGAGAAGTAGCTTTCGCCCAATTTAAGGACCATATCTGGTGTTACGCTGAATTTCTCGGCGATGAATTGCTTGAGCATTTTATAGTTGGTGATTTCTTTCGGGATGTTAAATTGCGGCGCTGATATACTCAGCCCATTGCCTTCGAATCGCTGTGGGACGGGCATATGCTTGACCGTAAATCCAGCGTGCAGATCGCCCTTCATGCTTTTCGTTAGAGGTAGGATAACGGCCGTGTTGATGGTTTTTTCATCTGAAATGGCAAAGTCGATATTCTCGGATGAAATTCCTGTGCGTCCGCCCTGACTTTGGCCCTCTTCAACAAAAATAGAGTTCACGGTGCGGAGTTGTCCAGCGGCGTCTTTGACTTCCTTAAAGCGTTTGTCTGAATTGCTCACCTGACGCAGGAAGTCACGGACACCAAAGTTTTTAGAGACTTCTCCGGCAGTAATTGAAATATCTTTGCTGATCCAGTTTTCAGCTTTCATTTCAAGGTGATGGAAGAGTGACAGAATTTGTAGTTCCAGTCTTGCATTGGGGATTAGGCCAACAGAAATGGCGTCTAGAACCGTTTGTGCGCTGAGTTCACGGATCAGGCCTTTGGCCTGAAAGCGTTGTGTATGTAGAATTTTTGTTTTGGCCGGCAGAGGGGTTTTGGCTTTTTTGACCTTCAGATACAGCGTGTGTACGCGTTCTTCGATATAGTTGGGGTCCGGGTAGTAATGCGGCCCTTTTTCAAGTATAGCCTCTTTTTCCGCGGGCAGTCCCAAGTAATCTTTTGCAAATTTTTTCGAGGCGTTTTCTTCAAACTCTCCCAAATCAAGAATATTATCGTAATCTGTAGCGATGGCTTCGACCATGTGCCCTGACCATTGGCGTCCATCTATATTTATGCCGCTGCGGGGGACGGCATTGACTAAGCCACGTGCGACGCCGTCATGCAGAAAGATATTCAGCCGCCCGTCTTCGGTTATCCGGTAGGGCAGTATCTCAGCCAGTTCTTTGCCCCGTGAGATGACATCGACCAGATCCCCGGTTTGCCCGTTTCTATAGGTTTTGATATCCAACGGGCCGTCTTGTTCGCTGGATATGCGGCGCTCCTGAATGTCCAGGCTAGTGCGATCGGGCATTTTTTGTGCGACGGCGATAAAACTGGTGGGGGGGTCACCGAGCGGATCGCCGTCTTCTTTGAGGAGGCGAAAATGCCCGTCGAAATTCTTTACAATAAACTCATCATCCCAGTGTGGCGCGGAATATTGGACCCGTGTGCCCAGTGTGTGTAGTTCTTGACGAAACTCGGGGATGGTGAAGAAGGTATATTCGAAGGGCAGATCATCTTCCCATTTTCCCCTGTTGTCCTTGCGCATGATAAATTCATAGGCCCATTTGTAGGGCAGGCGGAATAGGCGTGTGCCGGGAAATCGCGGCTCCAGTTCTTCGAGGTAGAACCCACCACACCCCGGATCTTGTTTGGGGCGTGCATGCTCGGCGTACCAGATCAGAAGATCGACCTCGGATAAATCTGCAAGATCTTCGCCAAAGCTTTTCTTGTCATGAAGTTCCATGAGCACATACTGGCCATGCGGCGGGTGCGCATAATCACGGATAAACATGGTGCCGTTATTTTTCAGTATTTTAAAATGTTTGCGTAGCGTATCGCTGATTATCTGTTCGTTATAACGGGAATTTGAGAATACTTCATGCAAAATAAAACTGTTTATGATGGCATCGTAACTTTCCGGCTCGAACAGGTCACTTGAGAGATCTCCTATTTTATATTCCAAATTGGGAAGCTGGAATGTTTTTTGTGTCTCTTTGATGATGCGCTTGCTTTTGTCTACCCCGGTGAAATGAAGATGCGGGGCAAGAGCCGCCATGGCATAGGTCATGCGTCCCCCACCGGACCCCATATGGACCACTTGCGCCCCTTCATCGAGCAAGAGGTGAGAAAGTGTAAACCAAGCTTTTCGAACAATGGTGAATGGGATGTCTTTGAGAATCGCATTGCGCTCCTCAATGTATGAAACCTCGCTTTCATCATCCAGATTCATTATGGAATCGGAAGGCTCTTTTTTCTCTTGTTCGGGCATATTTCTCCTGCCTGTATTCTTGTTTCTGCATCCTATACAATTTTTATCATATTATGCAAAGCAAAGGGCGGTTCGAATTGTTGCATTCATTCGCATGATATGAGTATGCTTGCAAGATCATTACAGGGATTTTAAGGCCGAGGAAAGCCGTTTTTTATGAAGAGATTGCCTCAACCGCTGTCAGGCGCTTTATCGGAGATTGTTGATACGGTTTTGCCGCCACGCTGTGTCTTGACTGGAGATATGGTTGACCGGCAGGGCATGCTTTCATCCAAAGGCTGGTCCGGCCTTGATTTTATTGCCGATCCGTTTTGTCCTTCATGTGGCATTTGTTTTGATTTTGAGGTTGAGCAGGGCGGGTTAAAGTCGTCCGCTTTTTTCATCGGCACGAGCGGCGCTTAATATACGATGCAAGCCGTAATTTGATCCTGGGGTTCAAGCACGGAGACAAGACCCATTCTGTTCAAGCTTTTGTGCCGTGGATGTTGCGCGCTGGCGCGTGTCGTGCGAGAGGGTTAAAAAGATCGCCTATATAGCTTTTCTTGGCCTGCAAACAAGGCTATAGATTTGAGGAGCAAGAAATAAGGAGAATTGATATGGCTAAGATCGAAGTTTTTACGACAAAAGTTTGCCCCTATTGTGTGAAGGCAAAATCATTGCTGGATTCCAAGGGGGCTGAATATACAGAAATTGATCTGACGCATGATCAGGAGGGGCGGGTCGCGTTGGTGGAGCGTTCAGGTGGTTACCGTACGGTGCCACAGATTTTTATCAATGATAAGCACTATGGTGGCTGTGATGATCTATATGCACTGGACAAGGCCGGTAAGCTGGATGAGGTTTTGAATGGCTGATCTTCTGAAAGTTGCTTGTGTCCAGATGAGTAGTGGACCGGTGATGGACGAGAATTTCAAAGCGGCGGAAAAGATGATTCGTGCGGCGGCGGCGGATGGGTGCAGTTTTATTGCCACGCCTGAGAATACGTGCCATATGTCGTTTCCGTTGAGCGAACGTCTCAAGACAGCTCAGTCTTCCGAGACACATCCGGGTATCCCGTTTTTTAGTCAGCTTGCTCAAGAGCTGCGTGTCTGGGTTTTGATTGGCTCAATGGCTGTAAAGATCTCTGATAATAAGTTGCTAAATCGTAGTTTTCTTTTTTCTGATTCTGGTGATCTGGTGGCTATGTACGACAAAATCCATCTGTTTGATGTAAAGCTAGCCGATGGAGAGGCGTACAGGGAGAGCGATATTATGGTGCCGGGGGGCCGGGCTGTGGTGGCGGATATGGATGGAGTGAATGTGGGGCTTAGTATTTGTTACGATGTGCGCTTTGCGGCCCTTTATCGTGATCTGGCCAAGATGAGAGCGCAAATTTTGGCTGTGCCTGCGGCGTTTACCGTTCCTACCGGGCAGGCTCATTGGGAGGTGTTGCTCCGGGCGCGGGCGATTGAAACCGGGAGCTTTGTGATGGCGCCGGGGCAAACTGGAGAACACGCAGGTGGGCGTAAAACGTACGGGCATTCGATGATTATAGGGCCATGGGGCGATATTCTTGCGCAGGCTGGAGAAGATGTTGGTTATATTACGGCGGAGCTTGATCTGGAGAATGTGATCAAGGCTCGTACGGCCATTCCGGCGTTGAAACATGATCGAGAATATGAGGTGGATAGATGAGTAACAAAAAGAAGCATGCGCGTGCAACAGAGCTGATGCATGCTGGACGTAAGCCTGAGAATTATTTTGGCGTTGTCAATCCGCCGATTTGCCGGACCTCCACAATCCTTTACAAGGATCTGGCAGCGTATCATGATCCGAATACTAAATTTCGTTATGGCCGTGTGAATAATCCGCTGAGCCATGATTTTGAAGAGGCTGTCTCTTTGCTTGAGGGGGGGCGCGGTGCGATTAGTACATGTTCCGGTTTAACAGCGGTGACCACGGCGTTGATGGCGTTTGTCAAGGCGGGGGATCATGTTTTGATCGTGGATAGTTGTTATCCGCCGACACGGTTTTTCTGTCAAAAACGGTTGCAGTCTTTTGGTGTTGAGGTTGAGTTTTATGATCCGATGATTGGTGCGGGGGTCAAAAAACTAATAAGAAACAATACGTCTCTTATTTATCTGGAGTCCCCGGGTTCTTCTACTTTTGAAGTGCAGGATGTACCCTCTATTGTTGCTGAGGCACAGAAAAAGGGAATAGTGACGGTTGCGGACAACACCTATTCTGCCGGGGTTTTGTTCCGGCCTTTAGAGCACGGTGTGAATGTCTCTATGCAATCAGCGGCCAAATATCTGGGCGGGCATTCGGATGTGAATCTGGGTTTTGTGGTGGCGGATAGCGCTGTGCACTATAAAAAACTCAAGGATGCCGCTATAGACTTGGGCGTGTGCGCGGGGGCGGAGGATTTGTATTTGGCGATGCGTGGCTTGCGTACGCTGGAGATGCGTATCAGGCATGCTGGTGAGAATATGCGGCCTGTTTTGGAATGGTTCAAGACACGTACGGAGGTGCAGGCTCTTTATGGCCCGGCGCTGGAAAGCGCGCAAGGGCATGATGTCTGGAAACGCGATTTTTCAGGGCATAATGGTTTGTTCAGTGTTTTGTTTCAGCCTGAATTTGACATGGATGCGATCGGACGGTTTGTGGATTCGCTGGAATTGTTCCCGGTGGGGAGCAGCTGGGGCGGCTATGAAAGCCTGATTCAGCCGCAGGAGATGAAAGCGTACAGGTGTGATTGGACCAAGGACGGTGTGTTTTTACGTTTTTGTGTTGGTAACGAAGACCCGCAGGATCTGATCGCCGATCTGCAGCAGGGCATTCAAAATTTAAAGGTATAGGAGAACACTATGAGCAATTTACGCGAGGATGCCGTTTATATCGGGCGGAGTGTGGGTAAGGATGAGGCGCCGCAATATCTTCCGCTGAAATGGGGGAACCGGCACGGACTTGTCGCAGGCGCTACCGGGACAGGGAAAACCGTGACGCTGCAGAACCTCGCGGAAGGGTTTTCTGAGGCAGGCGTGCCGGTGTTTCTGGCCGATGTGAAGGGTGATCTGTCCGGGATTTGCCAGCCTTCGGAGATGCAGGATTTCTTTATCAAGCGCGCGGAAGATATTGGGTTTGCGGATGAGTACAAACCTCAAGCCTTTCCAGCGGTGTTCTGGGATTTGTTCGGAGTGCAGGGACACCCGATCCGCACGACGGTTTCAGAGATGGGGCCGTTGTTGCTGGCGCGGATTTTGGAGCTGAACGATACGCAGGAAGGTGTGCTTAATATCGCGTTTCGTGTGGCAGACGAGCAGGGTCTTTTACTTCTTGATTTAAAGGATTTACGAGCCCTTCTTCATACAGTTCATGAGCAGCGCAAGGAGATTTCGGCGGCGTATGGGAATGTCTCACCGCAATCGATTGGAGCAATCCAGCGGGCGTTGCTTCGTCTTGAAGATCAGGGGGCGCAGACGTTTTTTGGAGAACCAGCGCTGGAGCTAAAGGATTTTATGCGCACGGATATGGATGGACGCGGGAATATCAATATTCTGGCGGCGAATAAGCTGATGCAATCGCCGCGCCTGTACGCGACGTTTTTGTTGTGGTTGTTGGCTGAGTTGTTCGAGGAATTGCCGGAAGCTGGAGATGCGGACCGGCCCAAGCTGGTGTTTTTCTTTGATGAAGCGCATTTGCTGTTTAATGATGCGCCGAAAGCTTTGCTGGAAAAGGTTGAGCAGGTTGTACGTCTTATTCGCTCCAAAGGTGTGGGTGTGTTCTTTATTACGCAAAGCCCGGATGATGTGCCAGATACGGTGCTGGGGCAGTTGGGGAACCGTGTACAGCATGCCTTGCGTGCCTTTACCCCGCGCCAGCAAAAGGCGATTAAGCTGGCGGCCCAGACGTACAGGGAAAACCCAGAATTTGATGTGGCCAAGGTGATCACGCAGATGGGTGTAGGTGAGGCGCTGGTCTCAACTCTCGTGAAGAAAGGTCAGCCATCGATTGTGCAGCGTACGCTGATTCGTCCGCCATCTTCCCGGCTGGGGGCGGCGAGCGAGAGTGCCAAGCGTATGGCGATGCAGGCCAGTCCCTTTGGCGCGAAGTATGATCAGACGATTGATCCTGAATCGGCGTATGAAGTTCTGCAAAAGCGCGCTGAAAAGGCGGCCGATGCGGCGGAGCGGGTGCAAGAGGCGGCTACGAAGACTAAGAGTGCCAAGCGGCGTTCGAACCGTCAAAGCGTTGGAGAAGCGGCGGTGAAGTCTCTGGTGCGTTCGGTGAGCTCATCTGTAGGCCGGACCATTGCGCGGGAGTTGATCCGCGGGGTGATGGGGGCGTTGAAGCGGTAAATAAGCTATTCAGGTGATTTTTTAAATTTTGTTAAATAAGGAATACTGAGAAGTCCGCCACTCCATATTGTTATCAGTCCAATAACATCATAATCATGTAACCAATACAAAATTATAGACACTAAAGCGGTCATAATAAGAAGTACAATCCCAAGCTTTGTAAAGGTGTCTTTGTTTACGTTTCTTTTTAAAGTTGTTTTACATACAGGGCATTTGAAAGGAGTGAATGCCATTGTATTTAGTGTTTTAAAATGTCCAAATTTATAACTTCATTCGGGAGACCTCATTTTTTATATTCCTATGTCAATTGTCCAACATCGACATGCAGCGCGCCGGCAAGGGCCTTGAGGGCGCGCACAGAGCCGTCTTTTTTACCGGTTTCGATCTCGGTGAGATAGGGGCGGGAAATGCCTGATTCTCGGGCGAGATCGCTTTGCGTCATGCCACGGTGTTTGCGGATAATTTTTATGGGACTTTCTTGCCCCGCAGAGAGCTTATCCAGAACATCATCAGGAAGATCATTATCGTTGCTGGTGCTGGTCAACTCGCGATAATCGTGCAGCGGCACAAGCACGTATGGTTGGCCCTGAATGTGTAACAAATCATACTTCATAACACCCTCTCTTTCAGCGACATTGTAACATGCATAGGGCACGCGTCTATGAATTAATTAAAAGCGCGTGCTTAGGGTGACTGAGCCGTAGATGCTTTTTTCATCCTGTACGTGGAATTCATCGCTACGGGCGTTGAGCGTATAGGACAGGCGGTAATCGTCGTAAATCAAAGACACCCCGGCGTTGGCATCGCCGACGAGATATTCTTTGTCAACGCTGTGGCTGTCACGGAAGCTATTGCCATCCAGAAATATGTTCCGCCCCACAAGCCGTCCATTCACGCCAGCAAAGATTTGCCAATCGAATTTGTTTTGCGGCGAGAGGAATACCCCGGTGCCGGGCATGGCCGGGCGGACACGCGGCGGGATGTCGAGCAGCTTTGATGAGCCAAGGACCAGCGTTGCGCCGGTTTCGGCGTAGGTATAGATATTGCCCAAAGAAACGCCAAAATGTGGCTCGATCCGGGTGTGGAACACTTCATTCTCCCAGTGCAACGCAAAAGGCATACGGCGTTGCCACGAAAGCATCAGGCCGGGCTCGAATTTGAGTTGGTTATCCCAGCCCTTTGGGGCCGGGGAATTTGAAATGTTATCATGCACGAATTTTTGCAGCGGTTCCCCTAGAGCTGCCGGGCCGACAATGCCGAGGGTGAATTCAAGCTCATCGATATGAGAGGGCACGCTTTGATTTTGTGTGATGGTGGCCAGTCCCACGGAGCTATAGAGAAATCCGGCCCATGGGCGATCATTCTCCTGATTGGCGGCAATGCGGATGTCTTTGGGCGTGTAGATATTTTGCCCGATGGTGAAAAAGGTGCTTGTGGTTTTGTTCAAATCAAAGGTCGGTATTTCATCGGCCATTTTATCGATAACAGGAGGCACGGGCGTTCCGGCATTAAACCATGTCAGGCGTACACCACTGGTGTAGTAGCGGTCGGAATCACCGCCAAGATTGTCGTTTTCGACCGAGAGGCTGATATAGGTTTTATCGTCATGAGTGTTTCCATCGTCTGCCAGCACCGGAGCGGACAGAAAAGCACATAAAAGCAGATGAAGAATAATACAGGTTCTACGCATGATCACTATCATCCCGAAGTTGACGACAGATGCAAGTCCTATATGATTTGGGCACAGTATCGTTTGTTTGGGAGCGGTTTATGAACGAGATCAGTAATTACTATGAATTCGGGGCGGAGGACGGCGCGGTCAAGAGCCTCGTGATTTTACTCCATGGTGTGGGATCGAACGGGCAAGATTTGATTTCACTGGCACCGATGTGGGCGGAAAGTCTGCCCGGGACACGTTTTGTTTCTCCGGATGCACCTTATTCTTGCGATATGGTGCCGCCGGGCTATCAGGATTCTTATCAGTGGTTTTCGCTGCAAAATCGTGACCCTCAAGCGATGATGCAAGGGGTAAAAGAGGTTTTTCCGCTGGTGGAGAAGTTTGTGGATGAGCAGTTGAAAAAGCATGGTGTCCTTTCGGATAAATGTATGTTGGTTGGTTTCTCTCAAGGCACGATGACGTCTCTTTATGCTGCGCCAAGATTAAAGGATAAGCTTGCCGGGGTTTTGGGCTATTCCGGGGCGCTGTTGTGGGAAGAGGACGTGGATGTGGGTGCTTTACACAAAATGCCGGTGCGTTTGATCCATGGAGAGGCCGATGATGTTGTGCCGGTGCAAGCGTGGGGGCATGCGAAGGAGATACTTGAGGCGCATGGATATGAGGTGTCTGGTTATACAACGCCGTATCTTGCGCACGGTATTGACGAAGCGGGGATACAAAGTGGCGGGGCATTTTTAAAGGGGCTTCTCATGAAAAGTTTTATTTAAATGCTATGAAAAATGCTGCGCTGCGTACTGTGTTTTAAAGCATATCTATCCTGTTGATATAAAACAGTTGTTTCGATACGGAAAATAAATGCTGCGGTGCAGGAAATTGTGGAGCGCAGCATAGTTTTTTAGAGAAACCATACGGGGTTCGTGTGTTTTTATGGTATAATTTTCATATGTAGACGCGAGGTCTGACTGGTCCAAGCAGGTTCTTTCTGCGCGCAGGCCTCCACCGGTGCACGCTTCTTTGTGACGGCACTGCAAGGAAGCATCAGCGGATGTGAAAGGGAGAAATCTTGTTATGGATATGGTGATGCCATTGGAGCGATGTCACGCGCTTATACTGAATGCGGACTTTAAGCCGTTGAGCTATTTTCCGTTATCTGTATGGCCTTGGCAGGAAGCTGTTAAGGCCATATTTAGAGGCAGCGTGACCGTGGTCTCTGAGTATGAACGCATGGTGCACTCGCCGGGGATGAAGATGAAGTTGCCCAGTGTTTTGGCGCTCAAGGAATATATCCCGATGGCGCGCAACCCGGCCTTTACACGGTTTAATGTTTTCCTGCGGGATAAATGGACATGCCAGTATTGCGCAGACCGCTTTAAAACACATGAGCTGACATTTGATCATGTGATACCCAAATCCAAGGGGGGGCGGACCAGTTGGGAGAATATCGTTGCCGCGTGTCGATGTTGCAATACACGCAAAGGGAATAAAATGCCGACGGAGGCAGGAATGCATCCGATTATAGAGCCCAGGCGACCGTCGATCTTTGAGCTTCAGGATCGTGGCCGGACATTCCCTCCAAATTTTCTACATGAAAGCTGGGGGGATTTTCTTTACTGGGATACGGAACTAGAAGATTTGTAGAGAAGAATACAAGAAGGGGCGCAAAGGATTTAAAGTTTGGCATGCCACGGAAAGCGGTTTTTTTGGCCTGCCATCAACCGGCGCACATTTCGATTGTCGGCGTGTGCGCGCAACGTGCAACGAAAGGAGGATGTTATGTTTACACATATCACTAATCTTGCACAAACACGGTCAATCACGCAGGCCTTCGGGTTTTTCCTGTTTTACACGGTTCTGCTGGTTGGTCTTTCAACCTTCCTTGGCCATTATATGGGCGTGCTTGGCATGGTCGATGGCGTGATTGGCAGCTTCTTTGATGGTGGCCATGTTCACACATTGATCGGTGCGGGGTGGACGTTGATCCTCTCCAGCATGATCCTCTCGGGCAAGAAGCTCACCAACGATCTGATGTCGGTGATTATCGCAGTGGTCGGGATATACCTGTCCTATACTGTTGATGTTCTTGTCGGTATGGTTGTGGTTTCTTACCTGACCACAGTGGACCATGGATAAAATACAATAAAGTATATTTAAACTCAGAAGCCGGGCGTGATTGTCCGGCTTTTTTTTGCTAGGCATTAAAATCGTAGAGATCAAAGGCCTCAAGGAACTCTTTGGGAATACGGGGATTATCAACTAGTTCACTTTTTATCCTTTGCTTCAAAGTCCTTTGTTCGTGTTCTCTGGTGTATCCTTTTTCCTGAACGGCTTTCCTGAAAATATGTTGTATAATATCAAGTGCTGTCTGATCTCTTTCATATTTTACCTGCCCTCTAATTTTAGCCATATCTCTTGAGCTAATAATGGTATTCTTTGTCATTTTTCAGTCTATATCTTTTAATGTAAGTTGTATTTTATGAAAATAATTCAAAGGCCTGGTTTTTTCAACATAAAAAATAGATTAAAAGTTCAGTTCTTTTGAAATCCACTAAACCCTTGACTTTCTGCGGGTTTGTGCGCTATAGGCACTTATAACGATACTAGGTGTACCCAAAAGGAGTGAAGGTTTATGTTTGAGGATTTGTTCAATTTCGGAAAAAAACGCAGTTTGAAACAGTCTATTGGTTTCTTCCTGTTTTATAGTCTCTTGATTGTTTCTGTGATGATCATTGTTAAGATGCTGTAGGCATCCTTAATCTAGTCGCATAGTTGTTGGTGCGGCTACGACTTTATTGCCATCTCTCCCTTTACCGTTCAATTCATTAGCCGTTTGGTCTGTTCCTACCTCAGGAGATGATTCTATAGGAGATGATTCTATTAGGCACTTGGGTTGGTTATTTTCCTTTATGTTGTCCATATAAATAGAGATACTCTTCTTGAGAGACTCTACTTTTGTAGGAATATTGTCATGGGCTGTTTGAAAAATATTTATATAGGCCTCCCTGGAGGGAGTGGTTTTCTTCAGCGTGTCTAGCAATGTTTTTTCAAGAGTGTCTCGTCTAGAGAAAACACCACTGAGGATTTTTTTGATGGAGGTGTTGTAGTATCTAGGGTCCAAAAGCTGGTTCAGCGTTGTTAAGGCTCTTGCCTTTTGTGCATTGTATGTTCTTTCTATTTCCATTCTTTGTTCTATTTCGGTCTCACCCAACTCTCTATCATCCTTGGCGTTGCGTAGTTCGATGTACTCAATGTCTCTGGAATCATTTACTTGTGATACAATCTGGTTTGATAATCCTCTATGCAAATCTCTGAGGGTAAAAATGCTTAATGTGTCGTTTTGGCTTCTACCTTCTGAAGAAGAGGCTGTTGTCGTTTGGGGCGATAGATGCTCATAAATTGCAGCTTGTAGATCAGGGTGCAGCTCAAAATAGCGGGTCGCCAATGGATGTAAATACGTTTTATCGTTATCGATGGCATCTTTCAGTTCACTAATATCGTTATCCGGTGTGTAGAGTTGTTTGAGAAGGTCCTGTGCCAAACTACCGTTTGTTTCGGCCAGATTGTAGAGTTTGGCTTCCAGGGTGTCCAACTCGTCATCACTCAGTTGCGTTAAGATTTCAACGTTTGTTTCCGGGCCATGGAGAAAAACATATGGCGCGATTATATCAAGATTATGAACGGATGGGCAGGTTTCAGGGTCATTCGTGGTTAGTCCTGAAACGGTGAGTGCATCTGTAGCGACATCTGGCTTTTGGTTATCTGCGATGAGCGTACCCAAGTCATCCGGTTGTGCCGTTGCTGCACTTGTTATCATAAAAGCGCCTGCTATTGTGGTTGCAATGCTTTTTTTTGTTTTTGCCATGTGGAATAACCCTGCCCAAAGACTTATGTCTTTTGGTTCTTATTGTTTCAGGGGGTGATTATAGCGCGGTTTGTTCTGCACTTGCCAGTTTTTTGCGATATGCCAGCAGGGAAAGCAGGCAGAGTGCGGCGAGGCCAAGGCACAGCATCACGTTATAATTGGCCATGGACAGGCCCAAAATGGGATCTTGCCATGAAATTTCATCACAACTTGCGCCCGGGGCACTCATGATATTTTCCAGCATGCTTTGCGTTGAGTTGTCTGCGGACAGGTTCGGGATGGTGCAGGCTTCGACGGCTGAGTTCCACCATTTTTGTTGGATGCCTGTATGGTAGAAGGCCATGATGCTGTTGGTCAGGAAGGTGATGCTGCTTAAGACCAGAAGTGTTTGAACTGTTTTCCCTGTTGTGCTTTTGAGCAGGCCGATGATCCCCAGCACTGCGCCAACAGCAAAGGGGTAGCGCTGGTAGATGCACATGATGCATGGCTCCAGCCCGAATACGCCCTCGGCAATAAAAGCGGCGGCGAGCGAGAAGAGGGCGGTAAAAGTGATCAGCCCGAAGATTGCCATCGGGCACTGCAAAATGCGAATGATAAGCGCGTAAATTTTCTGCATTGTTATATATGGTCTTTGATCGTGTCCTTGATTAAGTCTATACCTTCGGTACCTAAGAAGTAAATAATCATTGCTAGCGCACAAATCCACAAAATTCCGGTAATGGCTCCGGCCAGTACCGCCAGCCCGTCGCGCATGATGACGCCAATGGCCATAAGCGCTATCCCAAGGCTTGGCACGGTGTTGGTCAAGGGTAAGGGCACGCAGATCGACAGGGCCATGATGAGGCCAAAAATACCGATCAGGTGCGAAAAAAGGCCTCTGGTGACGAATTCAAGGCGCGGTTTGATGAATATTTCCAACTTCTCAAGCCATGGCAGGATGGCGGTGATCATTGTGGTCATTTTTTCGCGCGTGATTTTCTTGCTTCGGACCCAGCCCGGCATCCATATCGTGTGGCGGCCTACGGCTTGCTGCGCGGTCAGGATGATCAAGGGCGTGGCCAGCAGGATATTGATCCCCGGTGGCACAGGGATGGGCAAGGCCATCGGCACAGAGAAAATCAGGAGCAAAAAGCCAAATCCGCGCTCGTGCAGGGCTTCTAGCAAATTGTCGAAGTTGACATGTTCGCCGCTCATATGATTGTCAAGATTTCTAAAAATGTCCGAGATACTATGCATGATTAAGGGGATAGCAAATCATAGAAGGTTTGACGAGGCTAAAAACCATATGGTACAGAAAGGGAATGAGTTTATGACAAAAGTGAGTTGTGTTATGCATATTAGGACATTGTTTTCGGGGCAGCGTATAGAAACACAGGATCAAACGCGGGAAAAACTTATTAAAAAAATTCATAAGCATGTTGGAAAAGCTGTTTCTTCAGAGACTGGTAACGATGTGCCATGGGAGCTTGCCGCGCAATATGTTGATTTGATCAATGGTGTTTATACTAAGGTGATGGAAGAAGATTCCTATAAACGGCTTGCGCGTGGACGTAGTTTGCATGATGTCTACGCTGTTTATAAGAATGGGCAGGATATTCTTGTTGATAGTGGGCTGAAGTCTAGTGAAGCCAGAGAAGTATCTTTTCATATTCGTAATGTGGCCGGTTTAACCATGGTTTCATCAAAACCCTTTATTGCTTTAGATCTTGATGCGTTTTCAAATTTTTTGCACAACCGCAAGAATTTCTGTGCGCGTTATGCCGATTCATATGACGATTCAGGGGTGTATTTGATTGTCCCTTGTGAGTGCGCTGGTGATGCGCTTGGCGTAGAGCGGGATGCCAAGCGCATGAAAAAAGAGCAGGGCATTCGTATGAGTGTAAAGCTGGATGCAACTGTGCATGATATTCTTGGTGGTGGGCTGGTGATGAAATAGAATGATTTTTTGATTGATCATTTGGTGTAGATCAGTATGATCGCGGTCATTACGATGCGTTGTCATTCTTTGGGCCCCTGTGGTGGAATTGGTAGACGCGCCGGATTCAAAATCCGGTTCCTTCGGGAGTGCGAGTTCGAGTCTCGCTGGGGGCACCA
>Ga0316201_10001716_pt1 | contig 15038 bp, 13 predicted proteins | sample CS6wburrow_MG_FD_204516 | JGI IMG/M metagenome (GOLD analysis project Ga0316201, IMG submission 204516) | Coastal sediment microbial communities from Delaware Bay, Delaware, United States - CS-6 worm burrow | ecosystem: Environmental > Aquatic > Marine > Coastal > Sediment | place: USA... | reverse complement strand
GCCGCCTCGGTTGCAGCAACGAAGTGCTCGTTGACCAGCGCGTGACGGTCTGTCGCATCATCAGTTCGACTATTTTCCAGACCGGTGATACCGAACGGGCCGTAGAACGGACCACCGGTGTAATGCTCCAGACCGCTATTAGGGTCAGTGCCGGTCGGAATGCTCTTTATCGTGTGACGGCCATCCGCCAGCTTGTTTTCATCGAAAACCGGCGTGGAATCCGTCAACGCTGTGAGCTCCGAATCCTTTGGCGTATTGCCGAAGTCGAGATATTTTTCAGGACCAATCACCGCAAAGAACGCGTTCATGTCAAAGGTGCTGGCATCCGGATTGTAATGCAGGGTTGTGTCTGCCGGCACGACGACCTGGCCGTTCGGCCCCATCTTCAGCGGCTTGACCAGCGTGTACTGACCACCGTCTCCAAAGTAGGGATCATCCTGCATCATGCGCACGGTCTCTACACTGTGACAGTACGAGCAGTTGATGCCTTCCTGATTGTGTTCATGGCCGATGTGGTAGCTCGCGGTATAGACCATGCCGGTCGTGGCCATTGAGCTGACAATTGTGGGATCTGACAGAGTCTCAGGAGTTAATGACAGGTTGCTTTCCATACTCTGGCCAATTTCATAGGCGTCGGGATTAGTGTCCATATCAGCATCATCAATAGCTGGATCTTCGTCTATTGGGTCTAATTCAAAATTGTAGTCACCGGAATAGTAGGCGCCCGGTGCGTGGCACTTGATGCAGACCTGCGCGGCTTTACCGACCATTTCTTCCGTATAGACGATATATGATATCGGATGGGTGCTGCCGATCTTGCTGATCTGCAGCCTCAGAAAATCCTGGTACTTCGCCTGGAACAGCGGATCTATCCATGACTTGGCGTGCATGGAGGTTTTCCAGGTATCGTAGAGATCGTTGTGGCAGTGCTGGCACTTGTTATCCGCACTGTCGAACAGGGTCTTTTTGTAGCCGGTGTCGGCGAGGACTTCGGCTTCGCCCGGACCGTCCAGACAGGTTCTGCCTTCACATGGCTCTTCTTCAGCCATACAGATATTGGAAAATAGCAGGACCAGACCTGTGAGGAATAATCCCTTGGGGAAAGTCGACTTCATTGTGACGCTCCTAACCTTTGGTTCATTTGCAATGGAAATTTTTTTTCAGACGTAATCTTGATTGAGCAGGATGTGTCAATCCAGAAACTTGTTCGTTCGTTTTCGTACGTATTGACTTTTATATAGGTAATACAGTCAGTTACAGGAACCTGTCGGGTGCCCTGTCAGACAGGTTTTGTAGTCTGTTTCCTGACTCCTGACACCCGTTTTCGGAATGAATCCAGATTAGTCTGCAGCTCCTGACAGGCACTGCTGCTTTTATCACCAACCTCTCGCAGCACGAACTCTGCAGTATCGACCACGCGCTTGCTGCGGGGATTCTTCGGACAGATGTCCAGATTCAGATACTTGTCGAGGGTGCGGGTCGTCGGCGTCGATTTGTCGATGTACACCGGCCAGAGCCGGCTCTCCTCGGCCAGGTCCAGCTTGGATTTGCCCACCTCACGCTCCCAGCAGGCCAGTGCCAGGTTCATCACGCTGACAGCCTGCTCCCTGATCAAGGCCTTTTCAGTCGCCGCTTCGACATTCGCGGTCGACAGGTCGGCGATATTACCCAGCCCGAGCATCAACGACGGATTGCTGCTGGCAAACTCGAGCAGGCTGCTCAGCGAGTGCTCGACTGCATCGAGTCGCTGTTCACTCAGTTTTGACAGTATATGCTCATCACCGGTAACCGTATTCAGCGCAATCGCATGACCGCGCTGACCCATGACATCGAGACTGTTGATCACGGCATCGCATTTGAACTCGCTGCCATCCTGGTGCCTGCATCCGAGCAAGGCATGCAACTTGTCGACTGCGTTACCCTCTGGCCCTGTCTGCTCAAGCTGAGCAGGGACATCCCCAGTAAACAGGTCAGTCATGTCCAGGTCGTTCAGTTCATCATTCGAATAACCGAACAGCGATGAGGCAGTCTTGTTGAAAAACACCATTTCCCGGTCCTGGTCGAAGCAGAGGATAGCGCTGTCATCCAGATCCAGCAGCCGCTCGAGGTCGTTGGTACGCATCCGGACCTGGTCCGCCATGGCATTGAAGGTGTCGGCAAGCACATGAAATTCACTCAAGCCCTTGCTGCTGACTGCCAGGTCCAGCCTTCCTTTAGCCATTTCACGCATATTGACTGCCATGATACTCAATGGTGACACCATGAAACGGTTGAACAGCCACAACGCGAGCAACAGGGTACAGAATGACAGCGCCAGGAAAGCCGAGATGGTGATTACCTGCGTTTGCATCATCTCCTTGCTGAGTTTCGCGACATCCTCCAGGCCAACGATGCGAAATGCCGGGATCCCGTCTGAAGTATGCAGAACATATTCGACAGGGAGATATTCATCATCAAGAACAGGGGCGCCGGCATTGATCTGCTCGCCTGTCATCTCATAGATGCTTACCGGTGTCTGTGTAATCTTGCCGATATCAGGCAGGTTAAAAACGGGGTCTATGATAACTTCCAGATAACCGACCGAACGCAAACCGCCAAGCGATACGACAACCGAAAACAACGGCCCTTCTTCAGACAGCCAGAGTGCATCCACTGCCTTGAATCGGTCCTTGCTGTCCCGTTGGCTGATGATGTCATGTAAATAACGCGGAAGCCTGGCCTCGATACCCTGAATTCCCATACTGCTTTCACTGATATGTTCCAGCTCGAGACTGAAAACCCTCAACTTGACCAGGTTGATATGCGAGAAGCCGACAAAACCTGTAATGAAAGGATCATCCAGCAAGGCGACCAGCTCAGCATCCTGTCCGGTCGCTGCAGAAGTCCTGGCTGCCTGCACGATTTTTTTGCTATGGGCCAGCTTCATACCCAGATCCAGGGAATGGCTTCTGACCTCTTTCAGCATTTCCTGTGCCGCAACCTCGATCACGCGTGACAGACTGTTCATCTGCGCATTCAGGGCAGACTGCCTGAAATAGGAGCCGGCGAAAAGAGACAGCACAATTGCAACAACAGCGATCATGGAGAAAATCGCAATCGTGACCGATCTCGTCGACAGGGATTCTATGCGCATGGCTTAATCAGCCAAATGAATGGGTAAGTAAGCAGGCATGCCTGCAGCAGCCTTACTCGGAAACGACCGGCAGGTGTTTGTCGGTCCATTCCTTCCAGCCGCCACGAAACCAGATCAAATTGGTGTAGCCCCAGCTCTTGGCCTTGCGAATGGCGTCCGAGCTTCGAAGGCAGCGTTCACCGTTGCAATAGAAAAGGATTGCTCTGTCTTTTTCCGGTACAAGCTGCAGTAAATCCTCTTCTGTCATATCGGAATTCAGGATACTGACTGCGCCATCGATATGCCCTTTGACATACTCCGTTTTTTTTCTGGAATCGATGATCGGCATATCAGGATTATCCAGGATCAAATCGATGGCCTGCTCTGCAGTCACGATGACAACATCATCGATCGACCCCGGGGCGACAGGTTTCTTGTCAGCCAGGCATGCAGTCGAAATCAGCAACAACACGCCTGTCAGAAACAACGCCAAAACGAACCGGATGGCAGCCAGCCACTTCATGCCGCCCTGTACCGGGAGATAACTGTTGTTCATAATCATCAATGAAGTATTATAGCCAAGCAGTAAATTCATATACAGCATGTCGCTGATTCTATACGTAATTCTAGTCCACTATTAGATTCAGGAGAATCATTGTGCCTTTTCCTGTCGCCTGTTATGCACGTGAAAAACCACCGAACAAAATGAACTTAAACAGAACCATTGCTACTTCAACGATACTCATTACTGCTGTTGTGTTGAGCGCCTGTGAACAAACAGAGACTGAAACAGCGGCTGTTCAAGCCGAAGCGGCTTAACCGGACCTGCCTAACTCTAAGAAACTACGGAAGAAAGTGTGAAATAATCGTTGTTTGAGCAGCTTAAAGCATTATTTTTCAACCAAAAATGCGACGTCTAAGCAAAATCAGTTATTTATATATTTTTTAAAGACACGATTTCGATATCAAAAATAATGTAATAAGAACGAATTGCACCTCTTTTCAACAGGTATAATCATATTTTACAATGGCTTGCGCTGGCCCGACCCAGTTATGGTGGCGTTATGGCCGTTATGACCACTAATGTTCTTTGGCCCGATTTTACTCTCTGATCAGGTTTTATTTACCAGTTCACTTATAACAACATAAGAATTGTGAAGAGATGCTATTTTGAAAATTATTTCATCATATATAGAACTTGAAACCGTTGAAGGCATCGCCTTGCATGACCTGATGCCTGGCATTAAAGAAGCGGTGGCGAAGACGGGGATTAAACACGGCTTTGTAACAGTTACCTCGCAACACACCACGACTGCGATTGCCATCAATGAGAATGAAGAACGCCTGGTGGAAGATATCAAAACGTTTTTGAACCGCATTATTCCACCCAGTGACAAGTATTTGCATAACGATATTGCCTTAAGGGATTGCCCACCTGATGAACCGGAAAATGCACATTCGCACCTGGCCGCGATGTTACTAGGGAGTTCTGAAGTCGTTGCCCTGGCAGAAGGGGAATTGGTATTAGGACAATACCAGTCTGTCATGCTATATGAACTCGACGGCCCTCGTACCCGTAAAGTGAATGTGCAGGTTTACGGAGAATAACAACCATCCTTATGAACCAAATTAACCATAAGTACTTATTCATCGAAATGATAAATAATTCTGTATTTACTTATAAGTAATAATCGTTTTATGCTTCAACAAGAATAAACTTTTTACGTTACGGAATAGCAGGAGAAAGACAGTGCCTTTAGTCAATATGCGAGATATGCTGCTGCATGCTTACCAGAATGGTTATGCCGTAGGTGGCTTTGACCTGGTGAGTCTGGACTTTCTTGAAGCAATTATAGCGGCAGGTGAAGCGCAACGTTCACCATTAATTTTATCGCTCGCCGAATCTCATTTTGAATATTACGATTTTGAACTGGCCATGGCGGCTGCCGAGCAGGCCGCCAAACGATCGTCTATTCCGGTAGCAATCCATCTTGATCATGGCGCTTCTTTTGGATCTGCTGTCAAAGCCATTAACCTCGGTTGTAATGGCGTGATGGTAGATGCTTCACACGAAGCCTTTGAAGGTAACGTGGCCATGACGAAAAAAATTGTTGATATGTCCCATGCCTGTGGTGTGCCAGTAGAAGGTGAACTGGGTTATGTCGCCGGAGTTGAAGGTGAAGATGCCGAGAAGCACCCGGGTGAAGTGGTTTATACCTCGGTCGAAGAAGCGAAAGCTTATGTTGAGCAAACCAACGTTGATCTTTTGGCGGTTTCAATTGGTACGGTGCACGGACGCATGAAAGGCGAGCCGGTCCTCGATTTTGAACGTCTGCAACAAATTAACGAAGCACTAAATATCCCGTTGGTGATTCATGGTGGTACCGGTCTATCTGATGAACAATTCAAACGTTTGATCGAAAACGGGGTGGCCAAGATAAATTACTACACGGCGCTGGCTGATGCTGCGGGTAAAAGAATTCGTGACAACGTGGCAGCAGATGAGCGATGCGGTTACACCGGTATTGTTAATGGTATTCAGGATGCGATGCGTGCTGAGATTGAACGTTGCATGGTGAATTGGGGTTCAGCAGGACAAGCCAATGCTGTGTTGGCAGTATCTGAACCCTGGCAACCGATTCATCACGTTATTATTTATAACGTTAATGTTGACGATACTACTCAAGTTAGCAACATGATGCGTGAAGGAGAAAAAGTTTTAAGCCGGATTCCCGGTGTGCGTCGTGTGATTACCGGTAATGCTGTGAAGGAAGACGTCAAATACAAATTTAGTTGGTTGATTGAGTTTGTACATGAAAATGTGATTGATAGTTATCGCGAGCATTCTGATCATGTTGCGTTTGCAGATAACCTGTTTAGACCTATTGCAGGCGATCGCATTAGTATTGATTACAATGAAAACTATTATCCAGAGTAACGAGCCTTCGTTCACAATAACAATTAAAGGGGTCTGAGGTTCCCCCAATAGAACGGACGGTTTAATTGCGGGTATGCTTCGCCTCGTAGGCTACCGGTGTAAGGAAGAAAAGGTGCCGGGTATATTCCCACAAGAGTGTACAGTGTCAGGTTTTTCATTGTTCACGAATGGTGCAAAGACCTGGCGCCAATTGATTATTTTAGCATCCATTGTAATAAGCAGATCATCGTTCTATTGATCCTCAAAGGCCGGGGCAGCCTATTTACATAAAATGTAAAGCTGGACCCTCTTTTTAATTGAGAGACTTAACACCTATACCGCAATTTTTAAAAAATGGCGATGAATGTCCTCGGCTTTCTTCACCGGCGCCATTCATATGTAATATATGATGAATAAACTCATGCTCGAGTGCTTCTATATCTGTTGTGGAATTTCTTTTCAGGAATATATCGTCCTCATCAATATTTATCCATATAGTGTTTTCAACAGCGATATAAAATGCCCATCCAGCTCCAAGTCCGGCAAAAGAAAAACTCCTGAATTCTACGGTTGGCCCTGTTGCAGTCATACCCATGCAGGCCATCGTATCGGTATATGCTTTTGAAATTCTCGCAAAATCAATATACATATCTTTTGATGGTGTCAGTGTTAATCCATACTCATTAATCAGCACCTGGTCAGTTGAATATTTTTTATTATTATCGTTATCAACAGAACATCCAGATAGTATTGCACACATACTAATAGCAATTATATTTCTGGATATGTAGCTCATTTCATTTGTAACTGGTTAACATTAAACACAGTTACCATAATCTTGCAAATAACAAGCCAATAATAAAATACCCTTTATAAACAATTATCTACAGATTATAGTTTTTCCTGCTCCGCGATTTTTGTAAATAACTTTTACACTTTTTACTGGTATTTGTGATTAAACGTAACGGAGGAGCTTGTTGTTGACCCGTTCGATATTGAATTCACCCCATCACTTTGTTTATTTTTTTAAACTTTCATTAGGTATGCAAGTCACAATAGCAGTTGAATATTTCAGGTGCTGTTATGAAGACAATCGTTATTGTGCTCGCAGGTTTGGTTTCAATATTGACCTTGTCATATGCTGCCGATGATGCAGATAGCGGCCAATCAAGTTCATCGAGCAGCTACATCAAACCAACAGATGCTGAATTGAAGCAGCGTCTGACACCATTGCAGTACTCTGTCACCCAGCACGATGACACAGAGCGTCCATTTGAGAATGCGTATTGGGACGAGAAACGAGATGGTATCTATGTAGATGTGGTTAGCGGTGAGCCACTGTTTTCCTCCAAGCATAAATACAAGTCCGGTACTGGCTGGCCAAGTTTCTACCAGCCACTTGAAGGCTCGAATGTCGTAAAGAAAACAGACTATAAACTGATATTTCCTCGTACCGAAGTGCGCAGTGCGAATGCAGACTCTCATCTGGGGCATGTGTTTAAAGACGGGCCCGAACCAACTGGCTTGCGTTACTGCATCAATTCAGCGTCATTACGTTTTATACCCAAAGAAGACCTGGTAAAAGAAGGTTATGGAAAGTATGCCGGGTTATTTGATAAATAACCGATCGCAAATAATCTGATTAAAAGTGGCGGGCTCACGGCTGTTCTATCTGGACGTCATTAATACCTAACCGGATATCTGTAATCAAACTTCATTTCCCCGTGCTGCTCATATCTGTTTAATCACTTTATTAGCAGTGTTGAATACATATCAGTAAAAATCAACCGGGACAGCAATATCTCCATCAAATGAATCAACTATCCTGCGGCGTGCCATCCGTGCGGTTAAGGATGATATCAAAACTTGCCTGTTGTTCAGCACCGGCTGCAGTGGATGGTTTGAATTCCGCTGTTACCAGGTGACGTTTGTCTACAGGGACATCGTTATACAGAAAATCGGTTTCATTGCTATTTTCGCCAGCGATATAGAGCTGGGTAACGAACGGGTTTTCACCAGCCGGGAAAACGGCGATGTGGATATGCGGCGTACGCCCCGGGTAAGGAACCGGTCGAATGGTTCGAAAGCGGTATAAACCCTGTGCATTCGTTATCGTAAATCCGTGTCCCTGGAAGTTTTCGTCGAGCGGTCGGGAGGCAATTTCACGGGGATGGCGGTAACGACCGTTGGCATCGCACTGCCAGATTTCGATGCGCAGATCGCGCAGCGGGTTGCCATTGATATCAACGATCCTGCCGCTGACGTCGCTGATAATGCCATTAGCTTTTCCGGATTTGCCCGCCACTTCGGTCAGGTTGTTATCATCATCCAGCGGTAAGCTGACCGGGTAAAACGGTCCGGAACTCTGGCGTGGAGTGGGCATCAATGCATCAACTGTACCACTGGCACCAGCCGCAATTAAGCCTGACAGTCCGAGCATGAGTTTACGTCTACTGTAGTCGATCATAAACGACCTCCTGATCCCGGCTTCCTGAACAGATTAAATTACGTTTGAGACAGGCTACGCCGGTGGCTATTTAAATTCAACTTTATGCATTAACGGACCTGTATATCATGTTAGAAGTTCAACCGTTTTACCTCAAGCGGTCATTTTCACGGCTTAGTGGAAAAGTATTTCATCCTGCGGACCAGCCTATGGCTGGCCCGTAGGGCAGACTAATTTTGCCGGGAGCAAAATTGAATGACCGAAGGTCAGCCTGAAAGGCGAATTACAGGACGTAATTCGTAATACATGGATGTATTCTGTAATCCAGTGACTTAAGACGCTGGATGTGTGCGTTTCTTCGGGCTGCACTTCGTGCATTCAAAATCGCTCCGGGCGATTTTGTCGCAGGCAAGACGAGATTATTCCGATCAGTACTGCATCACCGCGGCTAAGACATGAATTCTATTCTAGCCCGCATTTCTCACCAGGCCGCTGTATAACCCGAGTAACAGCATGATTAGAAAACCCGATGATCGATTCCAATCAAATACAGTGTGTTTGGTGTAGCGCTATTTCGTTCCATGCACATCTGTAGCGTCTCTGCGCACGCATCTTCCCTCAAACCATAGCTATTGCTATGCTTTTCAGTCCAGACGCGCACTCAGAAACACTACAGATGCACCTGAATCCGAAATACTGGTGAGAAATGCGGGCTAGAATTTCATGTCCATTTGCAGTTTAAATTCATTTGATCACTGTAATATCAGTGTTGAATGCTTAGATGTACAAATTATGTACAGCAATGGGACAGACCACGATTTACATATCGTAAATACAGGAGCAGATTTATTTTTGGCAGGTGCCGATCAGCTCCGTTTGCGCGATAATATGTCCATGCATGGCAGCCTCAACGACAGCTTTGGTCGGTTGGTTCAATCCTTCAAGCACAATATCCAGTGCATACAGCTTGTGGAAATAGCGGTGGCGCCCAACAGGTGGGCAGGGGCCGCCGTAACCGGGGTTCTGCCAGTCGTTGAGGCCCTCGATTGCTCCTGCTGGTAGCGTTGCGGATGTGATGTGCTCAGCCAGGTTGTTTATGTCTGGTGGGATGTTGTACAGCACCCAATGAACCCAGACTGTCTTCGGCGCCCTTGGGTCCGGTGCATCTGGATCATCGACAATCAGCACCAGGCTACGGGCGGCCTCTGGCACACCCTGCCAGTTCAGTGGTGGTGAGACATCATCGCCTTTACAGGTGTACCTTGCAGGAATCTCTGCACCATTTTCAAATGCACTGGAATTAAGGATGAGCGTCATGTTTACTCCCGGGTTTATTTGTTGGGTCGTCTATAATCTTCGCCCGCCTCAGTCCAGTCATCAGGCCTGGTATCCGTTACTCCTGTACCCAGATCGTCTTGCTCTGCGATATCGAGAGCGCCTGTCCAGTTTTCTGGCTCTTCACTCAGCTCAATCTTGAGATTACGCCATTCATCAAGGCTGAGTTCTTCAATATCACCATCAAAATGCTGTACTTCAACAGTGTTTTGTTCTTCGTTAATGGCTATGATGAAAAAACTCTGTCCTTTATCAAGGTGGGCATACCATTGGTCAATTCGCGGATCGAGTTCGTTTGGCATAACCTTGTCCCTCATTCATCATGGCTGTAGTGGCCGTGCCGAACACCACTCAGCAAGGTCTTAAAATCGTCTCCGTTGACATGCACCAGATGTTCATGGTCACCGGCTTCGAAATAGACATTGGACAGACTGGTTAGCGATTCATCAAGAAAAGTCTCGATCTGGTAGGCCGGGCCGAGCGGTGGTACGGCGCCGGGCTCGCAGTCGGGAAACAGCTTGGAAAATTCGTCCTCTTCGACGAGTTCCAGCTCCCGGTCGAGTTCCTTGCGCACGTGCTTCATCTCGACATAGTTGATAGCCGGGACTACCACCATCGCGTAGCCCGTGGCGTCCTTCACGATCACACCCTTGGCGATGTGATCCTCGCGGACATGGGATGCTTCAGCGGTCTCGTGGCTCGAGCCCGTATGCGGATGAGATGGCAGTGTATAGTCGACTGCTTTCTGAGTCAGATAATTTTTTACGGTTTCTGCGATAGCCATAGCTGCTCTCCTTTCATAATAACTTGAAATATTTGTGTCTCTAACATCAGTTTACGCATAGAGAGTGTGCTAAAAGTTGAGTTAGATTAAATTACAGGCAGATATTTAAATAGGAAATAATCAGGGCAGACCACGATTAATATGCCACACCAAAACAGAGTCCAGGGTCAGAGTGATTTAATTTTGACCAGTTCTGGAATTATTTCACTGCCCCCCAGTGCGTAGGTAACAATTATGTGGAATAACAGCGGGACTGCTACCCTTTTTCTCTCCATTTATGTTACGTTGCTGAAATAAACATATTCTATTTACATGGGGGAGGGTGCATGCGTAAGCTTATTACTGGTGAGAGCAGGCAATTAGAGCAGTCCAAACGACCTGGTGACTGGCTTGACATCGAACAACTCGCTCAGGTCGAAATCACCTCCGAGGACTCTGAACATCCGATCGAATCAGCACTGATACAGAATAATGCTTCCGGCTGGCGCGCAAACGAGCCAGGAAAACAGACAATCCGCCTGGTGTTTGATAACCCACAGAAAATTGCACGCATACAGTTGCTATTTGAAGAATCGAAACACGAGCGGACGCAAGAGTTCGTTCTGAGCTGGTCGCCTGATGACAGGGATACCAGCCGCGAAATAGTCCGCCAACAGTATAACTTCAGCCCGACCGCTAATACCCGGGAACTGGAAGACTATACTGTCAATCTCAATGGTGTGTTGATACTCGAGATGAACATTACTCCTGATATCAGTGGCGGGAATGCTCGTGCATCACTCGCACGCTTGCGGCTCGCGTGAACACTAAATATAAATCAATAAAAGGGGGCGATGATCTGGGGGGCCTCTTGTCCTTATTTCCGAAGATTAGCACTTGTTTGAAGGTACTAACCCGCATTTCTCACCAGGCGGCGTAGATCACTGATAAAGCATTGGCCCGTTGGAGTATAGTGAGGATGACCAAAATACAGTGTGTTATTCAAGCATGCCTGTCAAGGCTCAGGCTAGTCTTCTTTATTGAAACAAGAAGATATTAAAAAATAAACCTGCCCCAATTTTTCCTACCTGTTAACCGTGGTAAAGGAGCGTCTATGCCGGGTACACATATCGTTGGTTTCCCGTATTTCCCTGGCACGGCAACCGGCAGACTGCACCGTGGTACAAGTGTAAGCGGTGACACCGCGTTGTGCATCGTGATGCTGTCGCAACATGAAATCATATCCTTTAAAGGACATGCGGCGGGTTTGATTATTGTCGAAGCAGCACCGTTTTCCCACAGTATGATCGGTCTGCTCGGCTTTGGGCTGCCAACGGTGTTGATCAGTACAAAACAGGCGGAACAACTTGGAGCAGGCATCGAGCTCGTCATCGATGGCAGTAGCGGCGTGATTACGGATACGCTGGACGCCATCTCACCGGCGGTAGACAACAATTCTTTGCTGCAGCCCGGACAGGCCCTGTTGATGGCTGATGGCGAACCGGTAGATCTGTGTGCCAGCATTCGCCAGGCCGATTCAGCCAGGCAGGCGTTTGTGCTGGGTGCCCGATCTATTGGCCTGGTGCGTTCGGAATTTCTATCGACTGAACATGATCAAATCCCGGATACTGAGTTTTATCAGCACAGTTTTCGCCAGCTCTGCGAGGCGGCTTCAGGGCTCAGCGTGACGCTACGCTTACTGGATGTCGCCGCCGATAAAATACCACTGTGGTTACCGCCGTTAGACAGCATTGGCCAACCCCTGGGCCAGCAGGGTGTGCGTCTTTACCACAGTGAGCCAGTTCGCAGCATAGTCGATGCGCAACTGTCTGCTGTTTCTATTTTATCAACCGAGTTCAAGCTTAGAGTGTTGATTCCCTATATTACCCGACTGGAAGAGTATATCTACTGGCTGTCACAGATCCGTCAACGCTTACCCGATAACGTTGCCGTGGGTGCGATGGCGGAAACGCCCGCCAGTGTACTGGATGTCGGCCACCTGCTGGAAGACGCTGACTTTGTCGCCATCGGCTGCAATGACCTGATGCAAAGTCTGTATGCAGCAGACCGGGATCTTGCGGCTCAACGTCATTACCTCGATCCCTATGCGCCCGTATTGTATCGTCTGTTCAGACATGTGGCTGAACAGGCGGGCATACAACTGGCCAGGATCCAGCTGTGTGGCCTGCTGCCACAGATACAGGGGTGTTTGCCGGTGTTACTGGGCCTGGGCTACCGGACTTTTTCAGTCGACGCGCCGTTTATTCCATACCTTGTACAGATTATTGCGAACACTACACAGCAAAAGTGTGAAAAGCTCGCTCAGCAGGTGTGTGCAGCGAGGACAACACAACAGGTGCTACAAATCCTGCAACTACCGACAGACATGCATTGAATTCAATTCAATTGGTCAGACTCATTGTAGAAGAATAGGGGACCACGATTAATCTGAAAATACAGCTATGTAAACGCGGTCTGTCCTGAATTAATGTTTTATTACCCGCCAGAGTAATCAGTTGGATGCGAGGTCGTCGTAGCGGCGGGTACTGAATTTCTTCCCGAAGAGCGAATAAACTTCGTCAACGGTGCGCGGGGCACACGTATTGGGGTGGAAGATGTCACGGTTACTGCTTGCCGCCGCTGGAAACAGTTCCACGGCATGTTTGTCGGGGCTTTGTTCCAGCGATCGTATAAAAGTGATGGCCGCGTTGGCGCCAAGGAAATGGGTCAGGTAGAGATCGGTCTGTGTGGGTTCACGATCGAACGAGTCAATCAGTCTTTGCTGATTATCAAGCACCGTTTCCGCGGCCATCATTGCCGCTATACGGGGGTTCTTACGCAGTTCAAGCAGGTGCTCGTAGGTCTCTTTGTCGCGCAGGAACGGCCGCTGGGTCCCGCTCCTGCGGTTCACGTAAAACTCGATCTGCGCGGCGTAGTCAGCAACAAGGCCATACTTTTCACCGTGCTTCTTCAGAGTAAACAGCCAGGTGCTTTGGGTGAACTGGTACATACCTGTCGCTGACGAGGTCGCCGACTGACTCTCGGGTTCGAAGTTGCTTTCAGTGGCAGCCAGTTTCATCAGGTAGGAGAAGTCCACGCCTGTACGTATACTGCTCAGACGGATGGCAGCAATGACACCATGATCAATTCCGAACCTGGCAGCATCTCTGCGGGCAAGGTTCGCATAAGCTTCCATGATGACAGCCAGGTCGGCATCACGCAGCTGTTTACCGCTATCTGGCAGATATAATGAACGGAACTCTGCTATGGCCTGCTGGGTTTGCGTCCCTTTGAAACCATCTGCTTCACCCACGTCAAAGCCAAGTGTCAGCAGATTTTCCTGTTGCTCCTTCACCACCGGGTCAAAGCCATAATAGCGTTTCTTGCTTACTGGCTCCGGCATTACCAGCGACGGGCCCCATTGGCGTTGACTCGCTGTCCTGGCTACAAAGGCCTTCGCTTTGCCCGATCTTGATCGCAGCTTCTTGCCGCTTGCGGCGCGGTGCTCAGCGCGCACAATCTGCGCAGACTCCTGTGTACTGAATGCATAGGCCTCAGGCTGGTCGTTCTTTTTCACATTGCTCTGCGCGTCGTGGAAATCGCCAATGAACAAAAGGGATGCGACAGCCAGAACGCTGACAGCTGCTACTGTTGCGCGGCTCCACGGGCTTATCGAGCCTGCTTTTGTGAGGGCATGCAGCTGTTGTTGAATTCTGTCACGCTCAGCGTCTATTTCTGCAAGTCGCAGATTCAGCAGCTCGAGCTCCATCTTTTTTGTATCATTTATGTGTTGCATAGCAGTTCAACCTTACTCAATTCAATCGTTGTCCATCCCTGTTGACGTGGTCTCGTTTCCAAATCCTTTGGGGCCACCGACTGTCTTGCTTTCCTTGAAGCCCCGATAATACGTGACTATTGTAAATACCTATGCAAATAATGTACTAACTATTTTCCATGCTCTATGATTCAATAGGTTACACGAATTATCTCAAATATTAATTAAGTAATTCTGTAAGATTATCCGTCAGCTTTTATTGATTATTTTACAGTTCCGGGTAATAGATCATTACTCACCCGGAGCTGATATGAAGGGCCGAAGCTCAGCCTGAAAGGCGAATTAGCGGGCGTCATTCGTAATAGCGGTGCGCAGAATGAGGTACATGGATGAGATTCATCCTCCTGTGACATCTGCTGTATAAAGAAATTAAAAGGGTACTGAGGCACTGCTGTCCCACTTAATTTCGAACCGAGGGCAAATATAATTGAACGTAAAAAGATGCTGATGTGATGTTGTTTCACTTACTCGTCATCCCGGCATGTTTTTAGCCGGACTAAATTCAATTGGATTGAATTTACTCGTCACGTCCCTGTGACTCGCCCTCCGGGCCATCACAGAAAACGTGATGTTCAAAACTGAATCCATCAGTTTTAGTGAACAGCCTTTGGCCGGCCCTAAGGGCAGACT
>Ga0316201_10001715_pt1 | contig 15039 bp, 13 predicted proteins | sample CS6wburrow_MG_FD_204516 | JGI IMG/M metagenome (GOLD analysis project Ga0316201, IMG submission 204516) | Coastal sediment microbial communities from Delaware Bay, Delaware, United States - CS-6 worm burrow | ecosystem: Environmental > Aquatic > Marine > Coastal > Sediment | place: USA... | reverse complement strand
TGTAGGAGTAAGTATTTCCAGACATTTTCGGTCATGTAACAAATATCGGAAAATTTTTAACGCAAAAAGATCAATGAAGTATTAAAAACTAAAGCCCAGGCGCACATACCATTCTCCATTTTCAATCTCGGGTGAATACGAATATTTAAGCTCCAAGGGGCCAAAAAATGTCTCTAACCCATACCCTAAGGCATAACCGGTATAATCTATCTCGTCTATCCAATCGCCAGTTTCAAACAGCTGGTCTCCCACATTGCTGATATTGGCCGAGAGATTCAGGTGGTTCTTCCTGATGAACTCATAATCCAGAGTTAATGAACTTTTCAGGTAGGTATCGCCTCTTAGACTTAATGCCTCATAGCCATAGAAAGGTATAATATTGTTTATCTGAAGAAACCCATAACCCCCTACAAAGAAATCCAGTGACCGCGTATTTCTGCCTCCGATCTTAAATCCGCCTTCCGTGGCTAGAAGTACGGTAAACTTATCTGAAAGTGACTGTGCATAACCAACTTTCGCTTTTGCTATTGAAAATTCTTCAAAATCTTCATTGCTTCCATTGGCTAAAAAATAAAAATGGAAATCTCCTTCGAAGAATACACCCTGTGAAGGAAAGAAAGTGTTATCGAAAGTATCGTACTTCAAATATCCATAGGTGCTAAAATAATTCGTGCTTTCGAAGATCGTCCGCGGATTATTATTTTCATCTATCCCTATGGTTTCAGAAAGATACCGTAGCCATTTATGTTCAACCCCGGCTCCGGCCAAAAAGGTTCTTCGGAAGAGTGTTTCCAAGTATACCTGATTGGTAAGATCCCCATATTTCAACTGGAGTTCGTTTATATCGAAACTGGGCTCTGCGATCATTTCCGGTATAATAAAATCGATTTTAACATCCTTTTCAAAGAAACTGTATCGCGAATTCAAACCGATACTCCAATAAAATCCTTTGTCGATATAATAATTAAAGTTATACCGCAGATTATCTCCAACGACGAGATCCAATGAGGCAATATCATTATTGGTTAACAAGCGTTTTCTTGTTACATTGATCAGGGCCGCTGTTCGAAATAGGCCGTCGTAATGAGCCCCAAGACGCAATAATGTTCGCGAGTCACTTTCAATGAGATCAAAATATAGTTTGTGAATCCCCGGAGATGTTTCAACAATGCGGTAATTTATGTCCTGAAAACTTCCGGTCGCGCTCAAATTATTGATCCCTTCATTTAACCGTTCATAAGAGATCTCATCCGGCACTTTCAATTTTAGTTTTCCCAAGACATAGGCCCTGGTATATCCAACGTTTCCGGAAATTTCAACACTTTCAATATAAACTGAAGCTTCATCGAAAAACTCCGGTATACTACGATCGCGTTTCTTTTGTCGGGAAGCAATTTCCGTTAGTTGATCTTTAAAGTTTGCAGCAGCAGCTTCTCCGGCATTAATAATATTACGGCCCTCATCGAAAGAAACCACTGTAAACTGGTCAATATTCGGGTTAATATAAACATCCGTCTTACGGCGCTTTTCAGTCATATCTTCAATGGTACGGAAATTGTTTATCTGCACCAGTACATCAAATGCAGAATTAAGATCTTTCCGTGTTTTCAGGCTATCCTGTACATCGATCCCGATAATGATATCCATTCCTTTTGCCTTTAATTCATCCAATGGATAATTGTTTTTAACCCCGCCATCAATCAGTACCTGCTCATCGATTATTACCGGGCTAAAGAGTGAAGGCAAGGCCCCACTGGCAGAAATAGCCTGAGGTAAATATCCGCTTTCCAACATTACTTCTTCCCCGGTTTCCACATTGGTTGCCATACAGAAAAAAGGAATCGGCAATTCACTAAAGTTATTGATATCGCTTACATGGGATGTGAGTTTGGAGAAGAGGTTATACACATTCTGACCCTTAGACAGGCCACTGGGAAAACTTACTTTGAAACTATCGAATGGCAAAGTGACGGCATATTTATCGGTTTCGGTTTTTTCGTAAAAGGTCTTGGCTTTTCTGGGTATCTCATCCTGGATCAATTCGTCAAAATCCAGTTCTTCAAATATCGAATCAAGCTGATGGGCTGTATATCCTGAAGCATACAAGGCTCCAATAATAGCTCCCATACTGGTTCCTCCAATATAATCGATCTCAATACCACTTTCCTCAATAATTTTAAGGGCTCCAATATGAGCAAGCCCTTTTGCGCCTCCACCCGAAAGGACCAGTCCAACTTTAGGATCACTATCTTCCTGCTGAGCAGAGCACCAGGTTATTCCGAAGATAAATAATATGTAGATTATCCTTAATTTCATTGTATTTGCTGAAAGTGGGTCACAATCTTTTTTGCCTTGTCTGCCCCGATCACATGAGCCAGTTCCTCAAAACCAGCTTCCGAAATGCGTTTTGTACTTTTGAAATGTTTTAATAACTCTATTACTGTTTTTTCGCCTACGCCGGATATAGATTCCAGTTCTGTATTTAACGCGTCTTTACTTCTTTTGTTTCTATGAAATTCGATGCCAAACCGATGTGCTTCATTTCTTAGTTGCTGAATAATCTTTAAAGTTTCAGATTTCTTGTCGAGGTAGAGTGGTATCGGATCGTCCGGATAGAATAATTCTTCCAATCGTTTGGCAATTCCAACAATCGCTATCTTGCCTCTAAGATCTAGTCTTTCAAGACTTTTTAAGGCTGAAGATAACTGGCCTTTCCCCCCATCTATGATGATCAATTGCGGTAAGGGTTGCTCTTCTTCCAGTAATCTTTTATATCTCCTGTACACCACCTCTTCCATAGAGGCATAATCGTCCGGGCCTACTACAGTTTTTATGTTGAACTTCCTGTATTCCTTTTTGCTTGGTTTTCCGTTCTTAAATACAACACAGGCTGCAACCGGATTGCTACCCTGAATGTTACTGTTGTCGAAACATTCTATATGCCTGGGTTCCTCACTCAGTCTGAGATCCTTTTTCATCTGAGCCATAATTCTCTTCTCATGGCGGTCGGGATCCACAATTTTGGCCTGCTTGAACCGTTCCATCCGGAAGTATTTGGCATTGCGCTCAGACAAGTCCAAAATCTTTTTTTTATCCCCAAGTTTGGGGATTGTTACCTTAATTCCCGCTTCGGTTTGAATAGCGAAAGGCACATAGATTTCCCTGGATTGTGAATTAAATCGTTGTCGTAATTCCACTACTGAAAGTTCGAGTAACTGCTTATCTGATTCCTCCAGCTTCTTTTTTATTTCCATGGTGTGGGACCGAATGATACTCCCAAAAGAGATCTGAAGAAAATTCACATAGGCATAGCTTTCATCCGATACTATGCTGTAAACATCCACATTATTGATCTTTGGATTTACCACTGTAGATTTTACCTGGTAGTTCTCCAGAATATCAATCTTCTCCTTTACTCTTTGTGCATCCTCGTAATGTAAGTTGACAGCAAAGGTTTTCATTTGCTTTTTGAAACGGTTCAGGGAATCTTTAAAGTTTCCTTTGATGATATTCCGGACAGCATCTATGTTTTCGTTGTAATCCTCAAGAGACTGTTTGTCCTCACAGGGGCCAAGGCAATTTCCCAGGTGATATTCCAGGCATACTTTATACTTGCCTGCTTTGATCTTTTCTGCAGAAAGATCGTAATTACAAGTTCTCAGTTGATACAATCCTCGAATAAGATCCAGTAGCGTATGTACTGTTTTCATACTCGTATAGGGGCCATAGTACTCACTGCCGTCTTTAATAAGTCTCCTGGTAGAAAATACCCGCGGAAATCGTTCATTCTTGATACAAATCCATGGATACGACTTATCGTCTTTCAACATGACATTATACCTGGGTTGATACTTTTTAATAAGATTATTCTCCAGTAAAAGGGCATCGGTTTCGGTTGCTACCACTATGTGTTTAATATTGGCGATCTTTTTTACCAGTAAACGGGTGCGGGCATTGTCATGCTGTTTTGTGAAATAAGAGGCTACTCTTTTCTTAAGATTTATAGCTTTTCCTACATACAGCAATTTCCCATCTTTATCGTAGTACTGGTATACACCGGGTGATTCGGGTAGAGTAGAAATCTGCAGTTTTACCGATGCTTTCGCCATAGTATCAAATATACTTCTTGTTTTAAAAATGATGTAAAGATGTCCCGGCTAATTTTAACCGGGACCATCTTAGGCATATGTCTTCTGTATCTATTTTTTGTTAAATTGCAGGAACTAATACTCCAAAATGAATATCGCCATTTTATCTCGTGGGGAAAGTTTGTATTCCACCCGAAGTCTTTTCAAGGCAGGAGAAGCAAGAAACCACGTTATGGAAGTATTGGATCCTACCCGTTGTACCCAGGCCATAGAAAATGGTAAGCCTGTTCTATACTTCAACAATGAATTGATAGATGATCTTCACGCGGTTATTCCCCGCATTGGTGCGTCCAACACCTATTTTGGGGCTGCCCTGGTCCGGCATTTTCAATCGATGGGAGTGTTCTGCGTAGTGCAGGCGGAACCCATTCTGCAATCAAGAAATAAATGGACATGCAACCAGATCCTGGCTCATGCTAAGATACCGGTACCTAAAACAGTACTGGGAACCGCCGGTGATGTGGAGGGAATGCTGAATATCTTTGGAGAACCCCCATATATCATCAAAATTCTGCAAGGCACCCATGGCCATGGTGTCATTCTGGCCGAAACCTATCAGTCTGCTTTATCAACTATTGAAACCTTACTTACGGCTAAAGTGAGGTTTGTGATCCAGGAATTCATCGCCGAATCGAATGGAGCAGACTTAAGAGTGATCGTAGTGGACGGTGAGATCATTGCAGCCATGAAAAGACAAAGCCGTGCCGGAGAGTTCCGGTCTAACTTACATCGCGGTGGTTCTTCAGAAGTAATTAAACTAACCTATGCTGAAGAGAATCTTGCCCTGCGTGCGGCGAAAGCTTTACGATTAGGTGTTTGCGGTGTAGACATTCTGAAAAGCAATCGGGGGCCCCTGGTACTGGAAGTGAATTCCACTCCCGGACTTGAAGGTATAGAAACTACAACGGGCATTTCAATTGCCAGCAAAGTAATTGGCTATATTGAACGTAATAAGCGAAAATGAAGAAACCTAAGGCACAAGATATAGTTCTGTTTAAAGAAGTGATCCCTCCGGGGACTTCTAGAGAGTTAAACCTAAGTTTCGCTAAACTACACACAAATACACCTATCGATGTGCCGATTTTTGTGGAAAGATCCTTGTATGAAGGGCCTACGGTTTTATTTACAGCGGGTATTCATGGGGACGAAGTAAATGGTATCGAGATTGTAAGACAATTAGTTTCAAAGGGAATCAATAAACCGAGAATTGGCACCACCATTTGTATTCCCATCATCAATATTTTTGGTTTCTTACAGAAAGTACGTGAATTTCCTGACGGGAGAGATCTCAACCGCTCCTTCCCTGGCAGTAAAAGCGGATCTCTTGCGGCACGTGTTGCTCATAAAATGATGAATCATATAATTCCTCATGTAGACTATTGCCTCGATTTTCACACAGGGGGCTCCAGTCGTTTTAATGCACCACATATTCGTGTTGAAAAGGGCGATGAAGAACTAATTAAACTTGCCTCTATATTTAATGCCCCCTTTATTCTTCAGTCCAAAAATCTGAAGAAATCCTTTCGAAATGCCTGTAGAAAAAATGGAGTCCCAATGCTACTATTCGAAGGCGGGAAATCCAATTTCATTGATAATGTAGTGAGCAACACAGGTGTAAATGGTTCTAAGCGGGTTTTACACCATTTAGGAATGCTCAATTCAAAATTCAAAGTGTCTTCCCCTAAAAAGAATTCGATAGTTATTACTCATAGTATCTGGGTTAGAGCACATGCCTCCGGGATGTTCAAGCCTGCTGTAAAAGTGGGAAGCCTTGTAAAACACGGAGAAGTGATCGGGCATATTACAGATCCGTACGGTAAAATCCATTATTGGATCAAATCTACCAACAACGGCTATGTCTTCAATGTAAACGAAGCACCCCTGGTGTATCAGGGTGACGCATTATTTCATATATCTACAGGGATTAATTAATGGAGAAATCCCAAATACGAAAGCAATATCTAGAGAAGCGACAATCCTTATCTCAGGATGACATTGATTTCGCGAGCCTGGAAATTGCGAATCTAAGCCTGAAAATGCCACTTTGGAATAAGACCTATTATCATCTGTTCCTGTCTATACAGGGTAAAAAAGAAGTGAATACAGAATATTTGCTCCACATACTTCAGGGCAAGGATAAAAGTGTAGTTATATCAAGATCGGATTTCAAGACTTTGGAAATGAATCATTTTCTCCTTCAGGAAAATACCACTATAAAAACTTCCGTTTATGGTATTCCGGAACCAACCGATGGAATTATAGTTGAACCGTCATTGCTCGATGTTGTTTTTGTACCACTTCTCGCTTTTGATAATCAAGGTCATCGCATCGGATATGGTAAAGGTTTTTATGATCGATTCTTAGCAGAATGTCGTCATGATTGTATAAAAGTGGGGCTTTCCTTCTTTGAGCCCGTGCGAAAAATTGTCCATGAAAACATGGATTTTCCACTAGATTACTGCATTACACCGAAAAAAATATATGGTTTTAAAAATTCTAACCTATATTTATAACCAATTAATAACCAACTAATTTTAAACTATGGAAACAACGAACAATCCATCCGGAACTCCTCCTGATAATAATTTGGTATGGGCAATCATCTGTACAGTACTCTGCTGTCTTCCTTTGGGAATTGTAGCAATTATTAAGTCTACCAAGGTAAAAGAACTTTGGTTACAGGGTGATCACGAAGCTGCTCAAAAAGCAGCAGATGACGCTAAAAAATACTCTGTCTGGGGTATGGTAATTGGCGGTGTCTTTGTACTTCTCTATATAATTTTAGTAGTTGTATTAGGAGTTGCTGGTGGTGGATTCTAAAAAAACTATTGCAATCGCCCTCACAGTCGTAGTACTTGGGGGCGGTTTTATTTACTATTACTTCAATAATCCAACTAATAATTCCCTTTTTCTTCCCTGTCCCTTCAAACTGATTTCCGGGTATAATTGTCCGGGATGCGGTTCACAACGTGCGATCCATCAACTATTACATGGAAATATCGGCTCTGCTTTCAGTTTAAATCCATTAATGGTCCTTTCAATACCATTAATTCTCTATGGATTGGGAACCAGGGCATACAACTATATTTTCGAAACATCTCACCGGGTTAAGATTTTCTACAGTAATATATTCATTTACAGCTATTTCGGGATAGCAATTGCGTATTGGATAGTACGTAATCTATCTATCTATCCCTTTCCGAAATAAGTAAATGGAACCTCTCTAAATTGAAAGAATTCTCCTACATTTAATATATTTTGTTTATCTTTCGGGCGTAAAGTTGACTCAATGAACTTTTTAGCTCAGAAGCGCAGTAGAACACTGTTGCAGAATAGTCGTAGTCATAAATCCCTGCCCCCGGATTCTCCTTCTCCTGATAATTTCTATTACCAGGAAATTGCAAAACTAACCGGGTCAGGTAGTTGGTCCATAAATTTTCGTGAAAAGAAAAGTTTTCTGGATTCCGAAGGAAAACGTATTCTTGAAACTCCGGAAGATTTTCACGCCAGTTTACGAACCGCCTTGGATTTCTATGCCGACGAGGAAAAAGAAAAAGCAGCGGCCATTTTTATGGAATGTGCCGAAGGACATTCATTTTCCACTACCCTAAAGATGCAAACATATCACAAAAAGCATTTCTGGGCACGGGCAATAGGCAGGCCTATTTATGATGATCTGGGTGAAATTATAGGGATACAGGGTGTTTTCCAGGACGTAACGGACGATAAGCAAAAAGAACTCGAATTGCTTAAAAGCCTGAAAATTATTGAATCCCAGAATACCAAACTCAGTAATTTCGCGAATGTGATGACCCACAGTTTACGATCACACGCAAGTAATTTAAAGATGACACTGGCTTTACTGGAAGATTCTACAGATCCTAATGACAAAGAAGAATTAACCCAGGGTCTCTATAAGATATCAGAGAATTTATCTACTACCATTGGGCATTTGACCGAACTCAGTACTATACAAGCCAATGCCAAGGAACCTAAAGAAATGGTCTTCTTTGAAAAAGTACTTGAAAATGTAAAGAATACCCTGCGAAGAACACTAACTGATTCACGCTCGGAAATTTTCACAGATTTTTCTGAAGTGCCTTCAATACGTTATATTCCTTCGTACATGGAGAGTATCCTGGTGAATCTCATTACTAATGCAGTTAAATACAGACATCCCGAGCGCAGCCCGGTCATTGAGATCTACTCCTATGTTGAAAATGACTCTACCTTCCTAATGGTTAAAGACAACGGCATGGGCATCGATCTTAAAAAATATGGTAATCGTATTTTCAACATCTACCAAACCTTCCATACGCACAAGGACGCAGAAGGAGTTGGACTTTTCCTTGTGAGGAACAAAATTGAATCATTACAGGGAATCATCGCCGTTCAAAGCGAAGTGGGGAAGGGGACAACATTTACGATTCGTTTCTAAAGGTCGTTTTACTGCTTCCCGGTTACCAGGCTAACAGTCCCATTTGTACTCTCTGCTTCTATAAAGTAATTCCCCTCAAGCTTCAATTCATTAGTCACACCTTCTTCAGATATTGCCCTGCCACCAACACCAGCTTGCACCTCCGCAGCAATATCACCAAATACAGAAAAAAGTCTCGCATCTCCCTTAAAATTCTTTAACATACAATGTCCATTTTCCAATACAGTTTCTAAGAAGGCTATGTCACCAGTGGCTACAACTGATGCAATTTTAGAATGTACAACCACTGCAATATGTTTTGGGACGATTAGGGTCATTTCCACCGACATCACTTTATGTGCCGCAAGTTTATCGTTTTTCGGATTATAATAAGGACTAAAACCGGTATCTATCCGAAGTGTTCCACCCGAAATAAACTCTTCTAAGATTATAGCTTCAGAGAACTCACCTTCCACGCTTGTGGTAAGAGCTATGGTTTGGGTCGCTTCGGAAGTGATCCTCACCCGGTAGATATCATTCGAGGCAATTAAAATGGTATCTACAGCAGTGCCTTCCCATTGCTTCTGAATTATCTTTTGCGCATAAACCTCAGAAGAAATGAATAAAAACACTAATATGTAGAAAATCGTTTTTTGCATAAAAAAAGCCCAAAAAAGTCATTTTTTGGGCATTTTTAGTGAATTTTAGGCAATTTTTGCCTATTTCTGCATGTTTTTCGCCTCGATACTTAAGGTGGCATGAGGCACAAGCTTCAGTCGCTCGGGATTTATTAATTTTCCGGTAACACGACAAATTCCATATGTTTTATTTTCAATACGGATCAATGCATTTCTCAGGTCACGAATGAATTTCTCCTGTCTAATAGCAAGTTGTGAAGAGGTTTCCTTGCTCATTACTTCACTTCCTTCATCAAATGCTTTAAAGGTAGGGGATGTATCATCCGTACCATTATTGCTGTCATTTTTATATGCAGACTCAATTAGCTCCAGCTGTTCTTGTGCTTTTTCAATCTTTTCCTGGATCAATTTTTTAAATGACTCCAGTTCTTTATCACTATATCGGTTTTTAACTTCCTTTGCCATGTCTTAGTATTTTTTAATTTGTAATCGAGTCGCTACGTCATCGAAAGCAATTTCCGTTCCATTTGCTACTTCACTTTCAAATTGTAGTACCTCTGTTAGGGTTTCTTGTTTTATATAGTCCAGATTCTCTGCCACAGCGGGTTGCAATTGTGCATCATTCTGGATGATGACCTCTACCCGGTCTGTAACCTCAAATCCTGAGTCTTTTCTTAAATTCTGAATTCGGTTCACCAGTTCCCTGGCTATACCTTCATTCTTTAGTTTTGGTGTGATGGTAATATCTAATGCCACCGTTATACCATTGGCGTTAGCAACAAGCCAACCTTCAATATCCTGGGAGCTAATTATTACATCATCGATGGTTAATTTAGTGTTTTTTTCATTAATCAACACTGATATTTCCCCATCTTTTTCGAGCTGTGATATCTCATCCTGACCAAAGTTTGTAATGGCCTGAGCCACAGCTTTCATGTCCTTTCCGAAATGAGGTCCTAATTTTTTAAAATTCGGTTTTATTTGTTTTACCAATATCCCCGAACCTTCATCAATAAGTTCTATCTCCTTAACATTCACTTCAGACTTAATCAAATCTGAAACCGCCTCGATCGCATGTTTTTCATTAGCATCCAATACAGGGATCATTATTTTCTGAAGTGGCTGCCTCACTTTGATCTTTTCGCGTTGTCTCAACGATAAAACAAGGGAACTTATTGTTTGAGCACGATGCATCTTTTGCTCCAGTTCTCTGTCCACATACGACGCGTCTGCAACCGGAAAGTTACTAAGGTGTACTGAATTTTCACTTTTCTTCACTACTCCGGACGTTAAATCCTTGTACATGCGGTCCATGAAAAACGGGGCTATCGCCGCTCCCAGGCGTGATACAGCTTCCAAACAAGTATACAAGGTCTGATAGGCTGAGATCTTATCTTCTCCATAACTACCCTTCCAAAAACGTCTCCGACTTAATCGTACAAACCAGTTACTCAGGTTTTCCTGAACAAAAAGTGATATGGCCCTGGCAGCCCGTGTAGGCTCGTAATCTGAATATGCATCATCAACTTTTTGTATCAATGTATGTAGTTCAGATAAGATCCATCTATCGATTTCCGGTCTTTTTTCCAGTGGAATTTCAGCTTCAGCATAGTCGAATCCATCCAGATTCGCATACAGACTAAAGAAACTATAGGTGTTATAGAGGGTTCCGAAGAATTTATTCCTAACCTCGGCAATTCCATCACTATCAAATTTAAGGTTATCCCAGGGATTGGCATTGCTGATCATATACCAACGGGTAGCATCCGGCCCATAATCTTTCAATGTTTCAAAAGGATCCACCGCATTGCCAAGACGTTTGGACATTTTTTGCCCGTCTTTATCCAACACCAGGCCATTACTCACAACATTCTTGTAAGCTACGTCATCGAAGATCATAGTTGCGATCGCATGCAGGGTATAGAACCACCCGCGGGTTTGATCCACTCCTTCCGCGATGAAATCGGCTTTACGCCATGTTTTTTCTACTTTTTCCTTATTCTCGAAAGGATAGTGCCATTGTGCATAAGGCATACTTCCACTGTCGAACCATACATCAATAAGGTCTGCCTCGCGTTTCATGGGTTTTCCCGAATCACTAATAAGAATGACCTCATCTACAATATTCTTATGCAGGTCTACCTTCTCATAATTCTCTTCGGAATAATCTCCTGGCACAAAATCCTCGAACAGTACTTTATCCATAAATCCGGCCTCAACCGATCGATGCATTTCAGTTTCCAGTTCTTCTACGCTCCCGATACATTTCGCTTCTTTCCCATCTTCTGTTCTCCATATTGGTAGCGGAATCCCCCAGTAACGTGAGCGGGACAGGTTCCAGTCATTGGCGTTAGCCAGCCAGTTCCCAAACCGGCCTTCTCCGGTAGCCTTGGGCTTCCAGTTGATGGATTGATTCAATTCGAACATACGGTCCTTGAATTCCGTCACCTTGATAAACCAGGAATCCAGAGGATAGTAAAGAATGGGTTTATCGGTACGCCAGCAATTTGGGTAACTGTGCACATATTTTTCAACCTTAAAGGCTTTGTTTTCGATTTTTAACTTGATCGCCAGTTCAACGTCTGTACTTTTCTCCGGGGCCTCTCCTTCGTCATAATACTCATTCTTCACATACTTACCGGTGAATTCACCCATTTCCGGTCTGAACTTACCTTGAAGATCCACTAGAGGCACCAGGTTGTCATTTTCATCTTTTACGAGTAATGGCGGTACTTCAGGGCTGGCTTCTTTGGCAACTTTGGCATCATCTGCTCCAAAGGTGGGAGCGGTATGTACAATTCCAGTACCGTCTTCCGTGGTCACGAAGTCACCTGTGATCACACGGAATGCATTTTCCGGGTTATCGTTTGGCAATGCGTAAGGAAGCAACTGCTCATAACGGATGCCTTCCAATTCCGCACCTTTAAATTCTTTCAGGACAAAATATGGGATCTTTTTTGCTCCTTCTTCATAGGAATCCAGATCATTTTCATTTTCAACCTCAACGAATTTCCCGCTAAATTGATATCCCACCAAACTCTTCGCCAGTACAACATTTGTTGACTTGAAGGTGTATTGATTAAACGTCTTTACAAGTACATAGTCAATCTTTGGTCCAACTGTTAAAGCTGTATTACTAGGCAACGTCCATGGCGTGGTCGTCCAGGCCAGTAAGTGTACATCACCATACCCCTTCAGGAAGCCTGGTAAAGTTTCATCTTTTGCCTTGAACTGAGCAACTACGGTAGTATCGGTCACATCCTGATAGGTCCCGGGCATATTTAACTCATGAGAGCTAAGGCCGGTACCCGCTTTCGGGGAATAAGGTTGTATGGTATACCCTTTGTAAAGCAATTCTTTATCCCAGATCTGCTTCAGTATCCACCAGACCGTCTCCATATATTTGGACTTATAAGTAATATACGGATCGTCCATATCTACCCAGTAGCCATAGCTGTCGGTCACTTTGTTCCAAACATCGGTATAACGCATGACCGCCTTCTTACATGCTTCATTATACTCTTCTACGGAGATCTTCGTTCCGATGTCCTCTTTGGTAATGCCTAATTCCTTCTCCACTCCTAACTCAATTGGCAGTCCATGAGTATCCCAACCTGCCTTACGATCTACTTTGAATCCTTTTTGAGTTTTATATCGACAAAAAATATCTTTGATGGCCCTGGCCATGACATGGTGTATTCCGGGTAACCCGTTAGCAGACGGAGGCCCTTCAAAAAATACAAAAGGTTCAGCTCCCTCACGAATGGCGATACTCTCCTCGAAGATCTTTTCCTCTTTCCAAAAAGCGAGTACGTCTTCTGCCAGCTGCGGAAGATTCAATCCTTTATATTCCTTGAAATTCTTGCTCATAAGCTATTGCCGATCAATAAGGACGCGAAATTACGGAATTTTGCAATAAAATTCTACTGGTTTTTGGATGTTATACACTAAACTCTAAAAAGTTATATCTTTAACTCGATCAACTTCTAACCTCTTGAAAAAAGCACTGCTTTTCATTATTTTATTTCCTTTTGTTTGCATGTCACAGAATTATGTGGATCTGCTAAGAATTGGATACGGGCAAACCTTCAATAATAAATTCGAAAATACCGATAGCAGTACACAGGTGAGATCTTTTGAAACCGATCTCACTTTTCCCGTTGAATTAAGTGAGAAGACTATATTAATTACAGGGGCTGCTTTCAGTCGCAATAACCTGCAATTATTCCCCGAGGGGGATTTCACGAGTTTACTAAGTACCACTTTGAAATTGGGGCTGGTATCTACGCACAGCGAAAAATGGAGTAGCACGTTAGTATTATTACCGAAACTTGCTTCAGATTACCAGAATATATCGGGTGACGATTTCTATATAGGAGCGTTTGCGCTTTTGAAACTTAAAAAATCGGAAAATCTCATATACAGGTTTGGTGCGTACGCCTCTACGGAGGCTTTTGGAGTTTTTTCCACTCCTATCATAGGTTGGTATTACCTCAGTCCGAACGGACGCTTCGAAATGGATATGTCGCTGCCTATTTCTGCCGATATGAACTACTGCCTGGGGGCAACTACTGTGGGAATTGATTACTTCGGAATTGGCCGGAGTTTCAATATTACTGAAGACAACACTCCCGACGTGTACGTAGATCTTAGCTCCCTGGAATTTGCGAGTTACCTCCAATTCAATACCCTTGGAAGAAGTGTGCTCCTGCGAGTCAAATTTGGATATTCTAGCAATGATTATGAAGTATATCCGCAAGGGCAGGAAATCGATTTTGGATTATCTGCTTTCAGTTTTGGCGACGACCGTACACAATTGAACCCCAATGTTCGCGGTGGATTATTTCTTAAATTTGAAGCGATCTACCGTTTTCAATTCAATACGGAAACAAAAGAATCTGACTCCCTAACAGAATAAAGATGACATTATGGAACGTTTATGCCCGGAATGTGGAGAGAAGATCATAGGCCGATCTGATAAGAAATTCTGCAGTGATGCCTGCAGAAATGCCTATAACAATGCCTTAAATAAAGACAGTAAGAACCTGGTTCGAAACATAAATAACAGGCTCCGTAAGAATTACCGCATACTTGAAACACTAAATACCAAAGACAAGACCAAGGTAAAAAAGAACACACTCCTGAAACATGGTTTTAGCTTCCAGTATTTTACAAGTGAATATGTCACCAAGGCCGGTACTATTTATAAATACGTGTACGACCAGGGGTACCTTGCATTAGACAATGACTGGTACCTGTTGGTTAAACGAGAGAATTAAGAAAGTAATACGCGATCTAATTCAAGGATAAGGCTTACTTCCAGTTTTGTCCTTTCAATTGTAAAGCGGCTTTTAGCACATCTTTCTGACTGATCTGACCAACCAGTTTCCCATTCTCTAAAATTGGAAATCTACGGTGCTTCGAGGTAAGGAATTTATCAGCCGCATCGAAAACATTCATGTTACCATCAATAGTATCAATATCGGTGGCCATATGTTGCTCAACCTTGAAATCTTGCAGCGGCTGGTTATAGTAACGACTGTTACTAATCTGTTTCATACAGTCTCCTTCGGAAATAATTCCAACCAGCTCGTTCTTGTCATTTACTACCGGCCCCCCGGAAATCCTTTTTTTAATTAGTGTATTCATAACTTCCATAACCGATTGATTCGGGCGGAATGTAATCAGGTTGGTAGTCATGTAATCGGACACTTTAATATTCTCGGTAGAGCCCTTAGTGGGCTTGGCTCTTTTTCCTATATAACTTTTTATACTCATGATGTTAGGCGTTTGTTTCTCTTAAATATACTAAATTCCAGTGAATTTGTTTCTCAAT